>Ga0315315_10003522_pt1 | contig 14369 bp, 13 predicted proteins | sample M140m3416metaG_FD_203699 | JGI IMG/M metagenome (GOLD analysis project Ga0315315, IMG submission 203699) | Ammonia-oxidizing marine archaeal communities from Monterey Bay, California, United States - M1 40m 3416 | ecosystem: Environmental > Aquatic > Marine > Intertidal zone | place: USA...
GGATGCTATGAAGCAACCTTTGAAGATCCGGGCAATGGCGCTTTCTGGTCTTTTACGATCTACGACAAAAGGGGATTCATGTTTAATGATGTTGCGCACATGAGTTCAGATATTGCCTCCCCTAATACGGATGGAACTTACACCGTGCGCTTCGGTTGTGGGGAGAATGCCGCCAACAATGTGCCAATCGCAAACGAAACGGGGGTCTTTAATTTTGTGGTTCGCCACTACATCCCCTCTGAGCGTGTTCGAGACAAGGGGTATCGGCTCGCACCTCTGATTTCGCAAGTGGAATAACGAAACCGAGAGTAGGCAGTAAGTCACCTCAGTCGCAAGCGTGTGCCTGAGGCCTGCTGTCGTCACAAACGATAACCTGCCTCAAAAAAGCCATTGATCGATTTATCGTCAAGTCAGTGATCTCGTCAGAACGCAGCGCGTAAGCCAACTGGACCGTATAAAAGTTATCATTGCCAGCAATGCCCTTTATATATGTGAATTCCGGCTTATTGGTCATTGGATTTTTCGGGCATTTTAAGAACCAGAGGGCTACTGGATAATTGTTTTCAAGCCCTTCATGTAACAGCAGGCCGCCATACTCTGGACACGACTCCTCCCACCCATCTGCCATATGATTAAAAAACTCAACCGGATCAATATTGGGCATATTCTGAATAGTGAGCGTCAACATCTCGCTCCAGTCGTTAACTGATTCGCCCTTCGGCACCCATTCCTGAATAAAAAAAGCGTCATCGCTCTCCTCAAAGCCTTTTTCAAAACCAGGAGGTAGGTCAAAATAAATGTTTTCGGTATTGTCTTGGCCATGAGCGGCGAAGACTAAAAAAAACATAAGCAATAACGCTAACCCCCTTATAGGAAACTGCTTGACTGGCATGAGGTGATTCATCGATGAGGCTATCAGGTTGAATAAATACTTGATAATTAGTCTATCGTTTTCCTAACAATCCGGATACGAAAAGTGATGGTCGAGATTTCACTTTGGATCTTAACCATGGGCCAAGTGACCCCAGGAAACATCCCGCTGCAGTTAGGCTCTAGTCGGCCAAAAACCATAGATCACCCTTTGGTCGGGGCTCCCGAACGAGCTTCCAGAGTCCTGCTGCTAATGCCTGACTCGATCTGAGCGGTACAATCACTCAAACCTTATCTAACGGAATCCCAGGGAACAGCAGATATGAATAAACGTTACGATGCCGGAATGGAAGAATTAAAAGAGCATCTTGGCGAAGATGCTGAGAAATATATCGCGAAGCTGGAAGCAATCTCGCCATTCTTCGCGCGGGTGAATGTTGAATTCGCCTACGGCGATATATATAAGGAAACAGACAAGGTGCTGGATCAGGTGACTCAGGAGTTAATCACCGTGAGCGCACTCACGGTGCTCGGGTATGCCATTCCGCAGCTCAAAGTCCATATTGACGCCGCACTGAACCGAGGCGCAACTCAGGATCAAATTATTGCCACGATTACCCAAATGATCGATTACTGCGGATTTCCAGCGGCAACCAACGCGCTTCTGGCGGCAAAAGAGGTGTTTGACGCTCGGACTCCCTAGTTGTCACTTATAGCGCTTACATCCTGATAAAGCCGGAGATAACTATTATTTAGGGGATCCAATGAAACCAGCCGCTCTGAATATTTCTTAGCCTGTTGGTACCGGTCCAACTCAAGTGAATAAGTGACCAGCGCAAGAAGGATGTTAGATGAGTAAGCTGAAAGATTGAGTGCCGCTTCTAGCTCTTTTATTGATCGATCAGCTTGGCCTAGGTCATGAAGCGCGACTGCATAGATATAGCGATACTGAATGTTATCGGACGCATAGGCAGACGCAGATTTCAAAAACTCAAGCGCGGCATCGTAGTTCTTTCTTCTTATTTGCCATAACCCCAGAGCGTGGAGAATATCGGCGTCGGTCGGAAAACGCCTAACGGCATCAAGTAAGATCTTACCAGCCGCCACATCATCACCTTCAGAACGTTTTAGATCGGCAAGATTGATGTAGGCACCTGTCACTTGTGGATTGATTCTGATCGCTGCGCGATACGCTGATTCTGCTCTCTCGGGATAGCCTCGTTTGGAATAAAAATTTCCCAACTGAACCTGAACCGAAGGTAGATCTAAATGATCCGACTGGATATTTAAGTAACGCTTGAAAATGCTCGTAAGTGCGGATGCGTCTGAAGGAGGGAGTTGCGCCAGTGGGACTTCCGACAGGACCCGAGCGATCTCCATGATGACTGAATCGTTTGTTTCATTTAAATGGGGTCGAAGAATTCGAAATGTCTGAACGAGAGGGAGATTTTCAACCAATCTCACGGCACTGACTCTTAGAAGCGGGTTTGAAGAATTTAACAGTTCTTTCGCAACCGGCGCTGCTTCTTCGGTCCTGTGCTGACCCAGCATTTCTGCCGCTGAACCTCTCCAGATTGCGTTATTGTTAGGGTCGAGAGCTAAATCGTGAATCTTTGAAAGCGCCGTAGGGTCACCGTTCCGTGCATTGTCAAAGATAACTCCGATATGCGCTTCAGTATCCGTGTTGTCGACACCCCATTGCGACAGCGCGTTAACCGCCCATTCATTGGATTGGCCGGTATGACACTGTATGCACGCGTTGGGGCTGCCAATTTGGATGCTGATGTCGGGCCTGGGAATACGCATGCTGTGATCCCGACGCTTATCAACCCCCATATAAACTTGCTCAGGCATATGGCAGTTAACGCATTGAGCACCCTCACTTGGACTCAAATGCCGATGATGATCTGGCGTATCAAACCGATCCGCATCGTGACATTGGCCGCACAAGCCATTGCCTTCCGCTCTCAATTGGTTGCTATGCGGCTCATGACAATTAGTGCAAACAACACCAGCATCATACATCTTGCTTTGGATGAAAGAGCCGTACACATATACTTCGTCGAGAATCTGTCCGTCCGGGTGATAAAGTGGCGGGGAGAGCATCGCCAGTGAATGTGTATCGAGTAGTGAATGACCGTAATGATAGTCGCCTAAGGTTCTCCGGCGGCTATGGCACCGTCCACAGTTCTCGATCTGCATTGGACTGGCCTTCTTAGAACTGCTTGCAACACTGGCACCGGGGGACCTCTCCCAAAACATATTTCCTTTCAGGCTGACTTCAAATCCACCGTGCTCGACTTCACCCACTCTACCCTGCTCGACAGCTTCTATGTGGGCGCGACCTGGGCTATGGCATGCTTCGCAACCAACGTCTATCTCGCTATAACTCGTGTCATAACTATCGGTCTCGAGGTTATAGTTCTTGCGAACATTGGTACTGTGGCATTCGGCACATCGGGCGTTCCAGTTATGATACGGACCGGTCCAATGAAGCGGGTCGGAATGACTAATGAATTCATCGGGATAAAGGTGATACCAGCGTTGCCCTCCTTCAGTTTGAGGCCGCGCATCCCACGCAATTGTAAGTGCCTGAAGCCGGCCGCCTTCGAGGGGAATGAGGTACTGTTGTAGCGGGTAGACGCCAAAAACATATTCCACCGGAAATTTTTCGAGTATTCCATCCGAGCCTTGAGTGGTCACCCAAAATCCGGAATCGTCTTTCGAGAACCGCGTTATCGATCCGTGGTAGTCAAACTCCACGCCATTAAAATCGCCAAGCACTGTATCCTCAGATGCCGGCTGCATTGCTAGATCATGATGAGAATTTCGCCAATTCTCAAAGGCTTGTTCGTGGCACCCTTGACAACTTTTCGACCCCATAAACTCCGATTCGGCCTGGGCAAAGAAATTCGTTGTTAAAAAAAGGGCTAGAGAGAGTCCAACACTCCTCCGTATTCCTGTCTTTATACAGCTTTGGATCTGAACACGTTTCGATAGGCGTCGCCCAAAGCTTCGACGACGCCGGGTGGAGACTGTATTGGTCAGGGGTTTAATTGAGATAAGTCCACTCAATTTCAGGCACCGGCGGAAACGGCTTTGTCAGGGGCGAAATTGGAGGCTGGGGTCGGAATCGAACCGGCGTCCACGGCTTTGCAGGCCGCTGCATAACCACTCTGCCACCCAGCCACTGAAGCTTTCGGTTTAGTCAAATAACACGTAGAAAAATAACTTCGCGCGGATTATACGTGGTATCGCGGATTCAATGTTCTTTTCCCCTCAGTCGGATTGTCTGGGCGAACTTGTAGCGCTTGAAAACAATCTTCGTTATTATTGAACATCTGTCAACTTTTAAACTTGCCAAAACTTCAGGCTCACATTTTGGAGGAAATCATGACGTCGTCTTGTGTTAAGCAGATCTTTGGTCTACTTCTTTTAACTTTTTATCTATCGGTCGGATGGGCGTCTGATCGCCCAAACGTGGTGCTAATGTTGTCTGACAACCTTGGTTATGGCGACCTCGGGGCCTATGGCGGTGGTGATGTTCGGGGGATGCCTACCCCGAACATCGATGGACTCGCGTCTGAAGGATTGATGCTGACACAATTTTTTGTTGAACCCGGGTGTACACCTTCGCGGGCGGGGTTAATGACCGGACGGTATAGTGTCCGTTCGGGATTAAACAGCATCATCGTCGCTGGCACACCGCTGACACTGGCCGATGAAGAATTTACGATAGCTGAACTCTTTAAAAGGCACGGCTACCAAACCGGGATGACCGGCAAATGGCATCTCGGTCAGGAAGAACAAAGTCTGCCCATTAATCAGGGGTTTGATACGTATAAGGTCGGGATTCTCGAAACAACAGACGGCACGCTTTACCCTGAATCAATGCGCCGAAGCGGCATCCGCGATGAGGGGGTGATTGGCAAAAGTCGACCTTATATTTGGGAATCCAACGGCAGCGGTAACCTGCAAAAGGTTCGGAAATACGATCTAGAGTATCGTCGAAAAGTAGAGGGCGATATTGCTGATGCGGCCAGGAATTACATAAAAGACCACGCCAACCAGGCTAATCCTTTCTTTTTATATGTTGGCTGGTCCCACGTTCATTATCCCGAAGGGGCGTCCGAAGAGTTTCGTGGCTTGTCGAGCGCCGGGCGCTATGGAGACATGTTGATGGAGCATGATCATCGTGTAGGTCAAGTGCTATCCGCAATCGATGACGCTGGCATTCGGGACAACACAATAGTGGTCTACCTCTCTGACAACGGCCCGGTGAATCGTAACGGAATTAACCATGATTATCTGGGGAGCTCTCCTGGGCCTTTCAATGGCGACATCGGCGATGCAACAGAGGGATCATTGCGGGTGCCGGGGATGATTCGGTGGCCCGGAGAGATCCCGGTCCGGAAAAGTAATGAAATGGTCGCCATTCACGACTTTCTTCCTACTTTTGCCGCCCTATTATCCGATAGTCTCCCCGATGACCGGCCGATTGATGGCCGCAATCAGCTCCCTTTTTTCAAAGGAGAAACTGATAAATCTGCGAGAGAAGACTACATTGCATTTATCGATGGTGAAGTCGCCGCCGTTCGCTGGCGAAATTGGCGAATGTATCCCAAGCAAATGATCACGTCTGCTGGCAACCCGTCAGCAGGTGGGATCTATGGTTATCGCATGGAAGGAATGGGATATCCGGCAATTTTTAACATCGCTCGTGATCCGAGAGAGCAAATGAACCAGATCGGGACCGAAGCCTGGGTGATCGCCCCGTACCTCAAGATCGTGGGGCAATATGTTGAAAGTTTGAAGGAATACCCTAACCCCGACACCAAATTTTCGTTAGTTAATTTCCCCCGATAAATTGACCGGCTACAGGATGGGTTCTGCCACGAACCCATCCTGTAAGGCCTTCGAGTTGATTTTTTTCAACCGCTAAATCGTGTCAAAAAGACTTACCCGATAACAGACTTAAGATAAGCCAGAACGGCACTTTTGGCCTGTTGATGAAAAGAAGGCAAAATAATCTGATGTTCCATAAACGATTTTCGCCAGACGCAGTCCGCGATCTCGGATGCAATTTCACAGGAGCGAATCAACCGCCCGGAAACCTGATCACCTGTGAAATGGGCCAAAGTATGTGCTAGCTCTTTTCCATAGTGCTGATGAGCTTGATTAAGGAGTGTCAGTGATGCGGGAGAAAAGGCCAGAATCATCGTAACCGGATTTTTTTCGTAATGAGACCGGGTCTGATCCATCAGGGACTCAACAAAACTAGGCCAAAGTTGTGTGGTTTCAGATTGTGGCTCGCCTAAGAACTCGGTCGCCATCCGCTCCACACCTCGCTTATAAAGTGTTTCTACTAGTGAGTTGACCGAGGGAAAGAAATAGTAAACGGAGACTCTGGGAATACGAGCTCTGCGGGCAACAGATTGAATGGATAACTCCGCGATTGAGCGCTCTTCAGTGATGATTGCTTCTGCCGCCCGAATGATAGCGTTGTATCTGTCAATTCCGGGCCTCTTAACCCCGGCTCGAATAACTCTCTCTTCTTGCATCATCCACTTAACTTAGATTTTGGAGACAAACTTGTTTGCCGGCCGACAGACTCAATCCCACCCTCTCCCCTCTCGAGAGGAGAAGTTTTATTTTACTTTAGCGACTTTCTTAGGGCTGATAACCGTGTCAAGATAGGCGATAACCGCGTTGAGCGCTTCTGCCAAATAAGAATCAGTTATTGTTCCTTTTTCTAGATAAGATTTTCGAAAAATTGTTGTTCCGATTTCCGCCGCAATTTCGCATCCCATTTTCAAATTCTTGGATTCGGGTACACCCGATATAGCAACTAACATGCTGGCAACAGCCTCTCCATAAACAATATGGGCTTCGTTGATCATTTTGGGTGAGGGTGGCGTGAGCGCTAAAACGGTGGTTAACGTGTTTTTGCGATAGTGATTACGGACTTCGGTCATGAGTCGGGTCATGACCTTTTTCCAATCTTTATCAGGTTCCGTGAATGACTGAGAAAGTTCACTTATCAGTCGGGTAAGAATACGCTGGTAAAGTGCCTCAATCACGGCATCGATCGACGGGAAAAAATAATATAGTGAGACTCTTGGCACTTTTGCCTTCGCAGCAATCGCCTGGAGAGTTAAGCCGTCTAGTGACTCGTTCTCTAAAATTATTTCCTCAGCCGCTCCCAAAACCTTGTCGTATCGGTCGATACCAGGTCTGCGGGTCGGAGCTCGTGCCGATCCTTTTTTTGAAGCCATAAATGCCTTAAATAATTTATCGGATATTAGCGTTTCAGTATAAGTTAATTACAATTAAATCCAAGAAAAAATAGGCGGTAGCGCGGGAATATCTCTTTTGAGTAGTCGACTGTCAACATCCTATCGAACGTAGGCGCAATATATTTTTAAGCCGCGAGGCCTTTAGCATCAAATTGAGCCCCCCGGTTTAGTTTTCACGATCAGATATATGGATTTAGTCGAAAATTATTTTTTAGTTTCGAGATGCAAGTTAAATTACAATTCCAATTTTAGGGTAATCAATTCCCGAGGGACTGCTAACCCGCCCTTTCCAACATGATTAAGGAAACAAGAATATGACTGAATGCCCAGTTTGTGGTGCTGAAATCTCATTTGCTGCAGGTACAGTAATCGGCGAGTTACTGGAATGTACTGATTGTGGATCGGAACTTGAGGTCACAGGTCTTGACCCGGCTACGGTGACAGAAGCGCCAGAAACTGAGGAGGATTGGGGCGAGTGAAGGTCGGATTGCTCCATTCTTTAATTCGAAAAGAAGAAAAACTTCTGATTGAGGAATTCCAAGCTCGCGGGATTAACCTTCAGATGATTGACGACCGTAAACTGGTGTTTGATCTTGAATCCATCCCTAACGTTGATGTTGTTTTAGAGCGAAGTATTAATCATTCCCGATCATTGTATGGACTTCAACTGCTGGAGACGGCAGGCGTCCACTGCGTGAACTCCGCTAAAGTTGCCTCAATTTGTGGCGACAAAATACTCACCTCGGTGGCGTTAAAAAAAGCGGGCGTAAAACAACCGCCGCTTCGTATCGCGTTTACTGAAGATTCAGCCCTTACTGCTATCGAAGAGCTTGGCTATCCAGTTGTGCTTAAACCCGCGGTTGGTTCGTGGGGTCGATTACTTTCAAAAGTGAATGACCGCGAATCAGCTGAAGCGATCCTGGAACATAAATCAGTTTTAGGCAGTTATCACCACTCCATCTTTTATATTCAAAAATTTGTGGAGAAAAAGGGTCGTGATATTCGAAGTTTGGGTGTGGGAAATCAATGTATCGCCGCCATTTATCGAAGCTCCGAACACTGGATCACGAATACAGCGCGGGGCGCCGTTGCCACCGGGTGCGAGGTTGATACTCATATCTCTGACATTTCTCTCGCAGCTGCCGCTGCGGTCGGGGGTGGCGTTCTTGCGGTGGATCTTTTTGAAACCAAAGATGGACTGTGCGTGAATGAAGTAAATTACACGATGGAGTTTCGAAATAGCATCGAAACCACCGGCGTTAATATTCCGGCGCGGGTGGTGGATTATGTGTTGGGGTCCAGACCGTGATAAATGTCTCAATTGTCGGCGGTTCAGGATATACAGGCGGTGAACTTTTGCGCCTGCTGCTCTTCCATGAGTCGTGCGAGGTTAAACAGGTCACCTCGGAGCGATTTGCAGGTAAAGCGGTTCATAAGGCCCACCCTAATCTTCGTGGCGCCAGCTCGCTAAAATTTTGCAATCTAACGGAGCTCCAGCCGTGTGATGTTTTGTTTTTATGCTTACCCCACGGACAAACAGCAGAACGATTTGACGACTTCTCTGCGCTGGCATCGACGATTATTGATTTAAGTGCAGATTTTCGGCTATCGGACCCTGATACCTATGCCAAGTGGTATGGGCAGCCGCACCCTAATCCGGGTCTTCTCGATCGATTTGTTTATGGCGTGCCGGAGATCAATCGTGCTGCTATTCAGGATGCGACTCATGTGGCGTGCGCGGGCTGTAACGCGACTGCCAGCACATTAGCGCTCGCGCCGCTTGCGAACCGTAACTTGATTTCCTCTGTCGTCATCGATGTGAAGGCCGGCTCGAGCGAAGCCGGGAACGCCGCAACAGAGGGTAGTCATCACCCCGAAAGAAGCGGCGCCGTTCGTTCTTATCGCCCGACTCGCCATCGTCATGTTGCCGAGATCAGCCAATCCCTTGGTGATTTCCCGGTGTACTTTTCGGCAACGTCTATCGAGATGGTCCGCGGTATTTTGGCAACCTGCCATATCTTTTTGAATGAATCCCACCTGGAAAAAGAGATCTGGGGGATATATCGGGAGGACTATGCGAATGAGCCCTTTATTCGCATTGTTAAAGAGCGAAGCGGGATTCATCGTTTTCCGGAGCCGAAGCTTTTGAGCGGTACTAATTTTTGTGATATCGGGTTCGAGATTGATTCTGGCACCAACCGTCTCGTTGTGATCAGCGCCATTGATAACTTGATGAAAGGTGCGGCAGGCCAAGCCGTCCAATGTTTTAATCTCATGCATGGATTGAACGAGTCAACCGGGCTCACCTTTACCGGTCTTCACCCTATCTAGCCATTCAAAATGTGTCGACTATTATGGCTTCGTGCGCCCAAACCGGTTCAGGTGACACAGCACCTTGAAGCATTTGCCGCTATCTGCGAGCACAGTAACGAGTATCAGGGACACGGCTGGGGCTGCGCCTGGCTTGACGACAATCAATGGCGTTTTCATCACAGCATTACACCCATCTGGCAGGACGTTCTAGACGGGTTCAACGACACGAGCCTTTTTCTCGCTCATGCCCGCAGTGCGTTTCGCGACGAAGGCATCCGGGTTGAAAATAACATGCCGTTCACCAACGGAAATCGAGTGTTTATTTTTAATGGGGAGTTGACGGGGGTCCGAATTCGGGAATCGGGCCGCATCGGGGCTGAAAAGATTTTTAACTATTCCAGCCGGTTTTCGCATCTTGGCGCCATTCCCGGGCTCCAAAAAACAGTCGACGTGATTGAAAAACGAACCCGTTATATACGGGCAATGAACCTGATTATCGCAACACCCCAGCAATCACTTTTGTCCACTCAGTACAATGAAAATCAAGGTTATTTTCAAATGCATCGAGCATCCACCGACCGATTTGAAATTGTATGTTCCGAACCCTATCCCTTGCCAGACGCAAAATGGCAAACTATCGAAAACCGAACGGTGACCGAGTTATGACCAACAGCTATGTACATCATTAAAGTTGGAGGCGGAAGCGGAATAAATCTCGACGGTGTCGTTGCTGATCTGGCCGCAATCAAGGAGCCTTTTATGGTCGTTCTCGGGGCGAATGCCGCGCGCGACCGCCTCGCAGCATTAACCGGTCATCAGAAGATCGAATTAACTTCAGTCTCTGGCTACAGCAGCGTTTATTCCGATGCAGAAGCGATTGATCTAATTATGATGGCATACAGCGGACTGCGGAATAAACGGTTTGTTGAGCTGTGCCAGCAGAATAGCATCAACGCAATCGGCCTCACCGGACTTGATGCTCGTTTGGTACAAGGCAAACGCAACAAAGGCATCAAGGTTAGAGAAGGCGGCAAAACACTCATCAAGCGTGATTTTTCGGGTAAGCCGGAATCGGTGAACGCAGACCTGCTTATGTTGCTTCTCGGCCAAGGGTATCGGCCTGTGCTCAGCATTCCAATTGTTGATGAGCAAGGCTACGCGATTAATTCTGAAAACGATGATATTGTCGCAGTTCTGCAAAAAGCGCTAGGGGCACAAAAAGTAATCCAGTTAATCGAAGCGCCTGGCTTCCTCGACAATAAAGACGATGAAAACTCGTTGTGCCCCACACTTTCCGTTTCCGATCTTGCCTGTCGAGAGATGGCTGCTGAAGGCCGAATGAAACGCAAGCTATTAGCCCTCACCCGTTTGCTTAAAGATGGCGCTGCAGAGGTCGTGATTGCCGATGGCCGAACAGAAAACCCTATCTTCGATGCGTTAGCTGGAAAAGGGACCACAATCAAGTGACCGAACCGTCTTTAGAATCCCGCTATGCGCTTGAAGTCTATCCGCGGCGAGGCATTAATATCATTCGTGGAGAAGGCGCAACGCTTTTCTCGGACGATGGCAAAACCTATATAGATTGCGCAGCGGGTGTTGGCGTCGCCAATATCGGACACAGCAATCCTGCCGTAATTAAAGCGCTCACCGATCAAGCCGAAACACTGCTCACCTGCCCCGGTATTTTCCATAACGACCGACGAGGGGAGCTCATGCAAAGGCTTGTGCGTCTTTCGCCCAAGTCTCTGGAACGCGTCTTTCTTTGTAACTCCGGAACCGAGAGTGTCGAGGCCGCGATTAAATTTGCGCGTGCAACTACCGGTCGGTCCGGACTGATTACGGCGATGCGAGGATTTCATGGTAGAACGCTTGGCGCCTTGAGTGCGACGTTCAAGTATCGAGACGAGTTTGAACCGTTAATTCCCGGTGCATCTTTCATTCCGCTCAATAACATCGAGAAACTCGATGCGGCCGTCGATGAAACAACAGCCGCAGTGATGCTGGAAATTGTTCAAGGTGAGGGCGGCGTACGCCCCGCTAGCCGGGATTTCCTGGACGCTGCTCGTCGAATTTGTACCGACCGAGGCGCCCTGCTCATAATCGATGAAGTTCAAACTGGTTTTTGTCGAACCGGTGGGTTTTTCGCCTGCGAACACTTCGATGTTGAGCCAGATTTATTGTGCCTCGCAAAAGGCATTGCTGGCGGCGTTCCAATGGGCGCGGTCCTGTGCGCGGAGACTGTGAGCGTTCGACCGGGAGTCCACGGGTCAACATTTGGGGGTAATCCTCTGGCGTGCGCAGCAGGTTCTGCCGCTATTGATTTTATGGTGCAGCACAAGCTCGCAGATCGCGCATCTCACCTCGGGGATTATTTTAAAGAGGGTTTTACCCAAAAACTGCCGGATTCCGTTAGGGAGCTCAGACAAATTGGTTTAATGATCGGTATCGAGCTCAAACAAAAAGCAACGCCATTCCTGCAGACGCTACTGGACACTGGAATTATTGCGCTGCCAGCAGGCCCGACGGTTATTCGACTGCTACCCCCTCTCACGATCGAAGAAAAACAGCTTGATACGGTTATCGATGCCCTACGGCGGACGATTTAAGCGCGTATTAAGCCCGGATTTAATCGATTGACTTGCCTTCAGCACTCAACTCGTTAGACTCCACATCTGGTTTTTATTGTCAGCACACAGGTGACTTATGGGAAAGCGAGTAAAAAAGGGAAAGGTAATGAACAAGGAGCGTCCGGTCAATCGATCGAATGCGGCGAACGATCAAAAACGTATTCGTGAGAACGCGGCTGTTCTAAAAGCGCTTAAAAACACCGATTAGTCTTTTTTAGGCCTACGAACGAACGAACTCGGACACGCCGCGTTTTGTTCAGTATTAAACACGTAAACCTGATAGCAAAGAGATCAAATGGTACTCGTCTGCTGCCCGCAAGTTTAAGGCGGGCGTTGACTCCGCTTCTTATGTGATCGACTGATGTCGCCGATCTTCACTTCTTGAGGATCACCATCCCCCGCCACCCCCGCCACCGCCACCGCCACCGGATGACCCGCCACTAAAGCCTGATGACGAACCCGGTGCAGTCCCCGCGGAGACGATCGTGCGAGACAGCGAACGATTGAGTGATTTTGCGAAACCCACTGGATCTCGAGTGTTCCACGATCGGCCGTGATACCAGCTCGGTCGATAATGATTATTGGAACGCGTGGTGGCTTCATCCAGGGCGTCACTGAATTTTTCTGACCACTCCTGGTCGACATCCAATGCGAGCGCGTAGGGCAGGTATTTCTCGAATAAAAGCAGTCGCTGATCGATCGAGCCTAACGTGTTGAGTCGATTTTTTTCCGCGGTAACAAGATATTTTTTGAAACCTTCTATCTCGTCAATAATCTTTTGACCCGCCCGGGTAGGAGCCTTCATTAATGCGTAGAACAGGAAATTGACCCCGACCAGCAGAACTAAAATTAAAACGACGATCAAGTTACTACTCAAAAGTGCGAAGGCAATGTTGGAGAGTCCACTCACTATCGCAATTACGCCGAAGATAATCGCGTGAAACCAACGACCCTGCTGCCAGATCGAGCGAGCGGCAAACAGGAAGACGAACATCACTAATACCGGAATACCCATCCCGAGGATTGTTTGCGGTTCGGAATTGGTCATGACGACTGCAATAATCGTCAAGATTGATATTACGATACCCGGAATCAGCCATCGCCGGTTGTTGAAGAAAAAATGACGATGGTACTCACCCTCGAGACGCATTTTGAATGCATCCCGGGTGCTGCGAATTTTTTTATGGTGAGACTTATCTAACTCAAAGCTTTCCTGATTCGCTAATAGCTTCTTAAAGATTACTTGCTCTCCGAAAGATAGCGGCGTTTCATCCTGAATCCCGTCTCTGTGAATAATAGTCTTTTTACTCTCAGATTCCTCGATACGGATACGGCCCTTCACCGCCATGCTAATTAATGCAGTAGAGAAAACACGGTTATCAAACCCCATTCGCATGATGTATCGCACAGCGGCTGGAGATAAATCCTTCGGCGGCTCAAATCGAGGAAAGATAGTACCCGGCGCGGGATCCCGGCCAACGCGACTCCAGGCGTAAATGAAATAAAGAAAGACTAAAAAGAAACCGGCGAGTCCAACCACCACGGCGAGGTTATCTTGAAAGAAATAACTCAGGCGTTGAGGCGTTGTGGGCTCGACTACAAATCCTTTTGGCCACCCCGCCACGATGGTGAACCCTGATCCCGGCGGAAGCGGACGAGTGATCTCAAATCGGACCTGACCATCAGTTAAGGTGTCCAGTCGGTAGTCTCGACCGGTTTCGCCCCTCGCCCCGGTATAAGCCGTTAATTCAGCGTCATGTGCACTAACCCCCGCGGGAAGTTGTACGACCGCGTCAGCTTGCTCAATGGTAAAGGCCCAATCATTACCGGTCACATTCCAGTACAGTTCATCGTGGCGCTCAAAGAAACCCAACTGTCGGTCCGTTTGATAGATCAGTTCATAGGAATACTGCCCATGCGGCAAGAAGTGATCACCTCGACCGATGTACACCCGAACGCCGTTGCTAATATTTTCGAGGCGAAAAGGCTCACGCTTTCCGTCCCGCTTAACGTCGAGAAGTTGAAACCCCACTGTTTTCGTTTTTCCCGAGCGGTCCTTGTATCGAGTCGGGAAATCCCGATATATGCCCCGGCGGATTCTGTCCCCTTCAGCCAGGACAGTTATTTTCTCAGTAACAGTGAGCCCGCCATCGGTATGGATCTCGATCAAACTGGAAAATTGCTGGATTTTCTCTTCACCAATACACGGTGACGACAAGAAAAATACCGAAAGAAGCGTGCCCGTTAAGAGTCGACGAAAGCC
>Ga0315315_10003524_pt1 | contig 14367 bp, 25 predicted proteins | sample M140m3416metaG_FD_203699 | JGI IMG/M metagenome (GOLD analysis project Ga0315315, IMG submission 203699) | Ammonia-oxidizing marine archaeal communities from Monterey Bay, California, United States - M1 40m 3416 | ecosystem: Environmental > Aquatic > Marine > Intertidal zone | place: USA...
TACGGCTGCTCGTACACAACGAACTCGGAGAACTCTTTGCACTCGCAACAGCACTCACAACAGCAGTCATCACATCAAAATACTGTCTACCACAACAACCATCCCCCATCCAATAATTGCACCCCTTTCATTAAACACGTCTACATCCCCATTCATCCTATCCCAACCCCAACCATTCGCACCTCTTCCCATACAATCCTCACACACTGCACTAGAATTGCTCCTCAAGTTTTATGACTCTGTAGTCTACTCCTTTGCCAATACAAGCCATTTAGTAGCATCATTCAAATCAAGTGGAGTGTCCATCCACGATGGCGCAGGTATCGCGTCTTTTGCACAAATCATCGGAGTGCAAAGCTCTTCACAACTCCACCCGCGAACAGTCTCCCACGGATACTTTCCACCATTAAGAGGCTTGTACCGCAGACGCTTGCTTTGCTCCCACTGCTTGTACAGCATCATAATCTGCCCAACAACACTTGCATCCCCATCATCACGGCAGGCAGGAACACCCGTGTACTCAAACTGAGATAACTTTGGAACAAACGCCTGAGAGGATGCCATACAGCACCACATATCAATTGAACATCGAATCTCTTCTTCCAATCCAAGCTGTCGGCCCCAATAAATTCCTTTCCATACCACAATCGATTCAGCATCACGAAGTTCCCCTATAAAAGCCTCTAGATCCTCAAATACCCGTACCGATTTACCTTCCCACGCGGTTTCACCCCAATCAAATTCACCAGTACTCGTCACATTGGCATGCACAAACAGTTTCTTTCCCTCACCCTTCTTGTAACGACGCCGCTGAGTACACACGCCTCTCTCGCAGGAATGTTCTCCATCTCTCAATCGCTTGCAACCACTCGTTTCATCACAGTCCATCGCAGAAAACGTGTTGCCACTTTCCTCATCCACAACACAGGTACCATCAGAGCACCCACAAAAGGATGCACAACCATCCCCAACACCGAAATAATCTCCAGATTTTCTGGGGTGGGTTCTCACCAACATGCAACAAGCCTAGAACAGTGTGAAGACTTGTAAGTCCACAAAAATAACACACGCCAACAGAACCCCCTTTACTTACACACATCCAAAAGGTGCATCACACACGTCTGCACATTCTCGGGAGAAGACTGCTACCTACGCAACCCTACAATATCAGCCCTCACAAGAAAAATGGGCTCAACAGCAGTCATCTGCACAGGAGCAATCCTAAACGAATTGCCAGAACGCACAGCACACATCGCAATAATGACTGCTCTACTCACAATCGGGTGCATCGTAAGCATGGCCGTTCGCCACAAAAGACACTCAAAAGAAAAGTCTGCCTCTACCGGAATCTATCATCTCAAAAACTCTTGACACATCTCACACAACACCAATAGCCTATAAAAACATTTCCCCCTTTCAACACACTCTACCCCCCTTTTCAAATCCATTCATCCTAACACCAATGCCACCACAAAATGTGATATCCTGCACACATGCTTTATAAGTGTTTATCCTCTTTGCTTAAACTGGCACAATGGCAACGCACATCGTTTGGATCAAACCAGACGGTACCGTCTACCAAGGAACACTCGAAAACAAACCCTTTATCCAAAAACACTTTCCACTCCCAGAATCAAATAATGGCCGCATCATCCCATTTACAGAACTGAGGCAACAATCAAGCCATGCTACAGATATCACAAGCATCACTATGCTCTCAAGAGTCACAGAAGAACTAGAATCACTCGAACAAGTCCCCATCGCTTCGCAGTTTTTGGCTTCCGAAGGAACACTCGTTTTTGTGGGCGCCCAAGAATCTACAGAAGGACAATGCTCTATTCAGTAACCCTCATCCCAATAAAACATTGCAGTGCACACCTCACAGTCGCAAACTCTCAAACGGAAAAAATAACGTAGGGCTCTTCAACAACTCTCGCTCTGCACAAACACTAGAAAACTTCTCTGCATCTTTGCTCTTCTTCAATTCTGCATCAATCGCATGCAACCACACCATCACTTCAACTCCCTTCTCCTTCAATAACCTTTCTCGAATCTCTACCAATTCACTCACCACAGAAGGTCCTCCAATACACAACAACTCTCGAACTCGGTCCGCCATACACTGCCCTTTAAAAACAAATGCCCCCCTATTTATACTCATTTACTACACCACCCTAACAGACCCTCCCAACGCTGTTTCTCTAATTCCTGCAAACTTGCTAAAAATCTACTCTAGTTTGAAACGGTTCCCTCGAGCCAACTTTCCTCTTTCAGAAGAAACTGGGAACGTTGCAATGTGAAAGAGCCCGGGAACATTAAACACCGGAGAATCACGTGAACGCCCGGTCTTCTTTTTCTTTGCCAAATTGGGGGACGCCGCAAACGACAAAAGCCCACGAAACGTAACGACCACACGGTCACGTGATCCCTTGTCGGGGATTTGCGCAGTCAACGCTGGAGAAGCATGCACAAATTCCCTCATTAAATCCTCTTGAACTGCGGGTGAATTGAATTCTAGCACTTTCGATTCGGTGCCTTTTTCTGGAGTTAAACTCAATCGTTGTGGTGTAGATAATGCGGGTGAAGCTTTTACCACACCTAAAGAATGTGATGCAAATTCAGGGAAAGACCTGTTAAACTCAAACTCAAAATCCTTTGCCGGTACTCTTGCCAATTCTATGAGTTCACCTGGATCAAAAAGATCTTCACCATCTGGAGAGAAAAACGCCCTAAAAGATTGATCATCTCCTGATGAACCTGCAGAAGGAGAGGTACTCCCAAATGATTGCCGAGGAATGTTTGCAGTAGAAGAAAAACTTAATCTCTTAGGTAAAAGATTATCAAGTTCTCCTGGAACTCGGGTCCACCCAGTTGAGTGCTCAGAAGCTCCCGAACCTGTAAAGAATTCAATCTCTAGTGGCCCATAAAAATCAATTAAGCTCAGACTTTGTGATCCGGCTCGTTCTCCTGTGCTGTCGATCTGTCCAAGGAGGTTCTCGAAACTGGATTGAGGTGTTACCACACTTAAAGCATTAGTTACAGGAAGACGTTCAACCCCACCAAACCCTTGTCCAGAAAACGGGGACTCATTTCTTCCAATTTCAATTGATCCCCTCGGACCAAAAGAACTTGCGCTTTGACTAGAAAAAGATGCATCCGCGGGTAATGTTTCCTCTGTCGCTGACCCCGCCTTTTGACTCTCTGCATGTTTTGTACTCAATCTTTGCAGCAATTGTTGGGCTCTTATTTGTGTTGGCGTTAGATCTTGCGGGCTCACTTCGGTGGATACAGGGTCTCCACGCCACGCTTCCCGCCTTCTGCTCCAATTGGCCCGCATTTTTCTGACCCTTTCCAGAACTATCCTGTTTTTTTCTTTCGTTTCCAATAACTCTGCCTCGTGCTTTGCTGCCAACTCTTCCCGTTCTTTGCGTCGGTTTGTTTGTAGCCTTCTTCGTTGATCTTGCAGATTCGTACGTCGTATGCTTGGGCTTGATCGTTCTTCTAATGCCGCAAATGGAGGATCTTCTGGGCGTAGTGACCTTTCAAAGCTATTCAAGTCCGCCTCGTGTTGCCTTGCCCGATCCTCTAGGCGTGTTGCTTGCAAAAGCAAATCTGCGGTTGTTTGCGCGCTCGCTCCCCCTCCGTAACCTGAATCATTAGAAAATAATGACGGTGGATCCTCGCGCACTTGCTGACTAACGCGCGCTCCCGATCGAACACCACGACAATAAAGATCGTTAATTCGGTTCTGAAGATTGTTCGCCATTTCCCAAGACCCTGACAACGAGTTTATACAGACCCACCTACAAGCCTTTCTAAAAAATGTATTTGCTTTTGATTGCCGGATCTCTCTTTTTTTGCTTTCTCTGTCGAACTCTACTCCCAACAGATGAAAGGTTAGGAGCAGGAATTGGTCTTTCAGGAGTCGTTTGTCTCGCAAGATCCGCGGTCAAATCTTGAATTTGAGAGCGGAGGGATTCCCTGTCTTCTCGCAAACTTCTAATTTCTTCTTGATGATCTTCACTTCCAAACTCTGTTGAAAGTGAACCTTCTCTCGGTAAGCTGCTTTCGAAAAAAAAAGAACTAGCATTCGTTAAAAGTGGCGTGCTATTTGCTTCTGGTATTTCTTCGTCGAAAGAGGACGCGACCCTCTCCGGAATCAATAAACCGGGCCTTGCATCGTCCACGGCCGCTTCCGCTTCCTCTGCCACGGCCACGGCCGCTTCCGCTCTATCTGCCCGTTCCGTTGCCGCTTCCGCTTCCGCTTCCGCTGCCGCTGTCGCTGCCTCTGCCGCGGCCACGGCCGCTTCCGCTCTATCTGCCCGTTGCGTTGCCGCGGTCACGGCCGCTTCCTCTGCCACTGTCGCTGCCTGTGCCTCGGCCACGGCCGTTTCCGCTAGTTCTTCCGCTGTCCTTGTACGTTGCGTTAGCGCTGCCACGGCCGTTTGCGCTGTCTGTGCCGCTGTCTCTGCCGCTACCGCTCTTGCTTCCGCGGCCGTTTCCTTTCTCTTTGCCGCGGCCACGGCCGCTGTCGCTGCCTCTGCCGCTGCCCCTGCCGCGGCCAGGGCCGCTTCCGCTTTCTCTGTCTGGTCCCTTGCCGTGGCCACAACCGCTTCCGCTGCCTCTGCCCGTCGCGTTGCCGCTTGCGCGGCCGCTTCCGCTGTCTCTGCCCGTTGCGTTGCCGCTTGCGCGGCCGCTTCCGCTGTCTCTGCCCGTTGCGTTGCCGCTTGCGCGGCCGCTTCCGCTACCACTCTGTCTTCCGCGTCCGCGTCCGCGGCCCTTGCGCTTCCATCGGTGCTATCTTCATCATCGCTGGAGGCATCATCTCTGGAGGCATGAATTTCAACGCGTCCATTGCCGTGAGCACCACACGTGTCCTCAAGGAACTGGATTTGGTTCCGAAGATAATTGTAGCTCGGCATTTTTGTTGTCATCTCTCTTCGCTTATACAAAAAGGGACACAACTTGGTGGCCGAGTTACTGTTGCCTGTTCCAGTATAAATTTGGCGCAACGCTTGACAAAATGACTTCCCACAACTCTCCCGTTCACATTGTCAGCGTGAGAACCAGAATCAACGTTCCAGACCATGTTGTGTCTACAGAAAACAAACTCGTCTTTAGAGAACGCCACGGAAAACGTCCTCGTCCAGGAATTGCATCCGTAAAGGTGATTGCTCCAGATGTTGATCCTTTCTGTGGGGAGGATCGTGATAGATGGCCCATTGGAATTGCTCTCTACGACAGGCAAAACAAACACGGCGTTTCAGATATGGCAATCCTCGTTCAAGGCGTCGCCGAAATTACATGCACAGCAGCTCAAATTCAAAGCCTGCTTTGGAAGAACGACAGTGCAAACGACCAAAACAAACCCGCCTATCTTCTCCGCAAAATTGGACCGGCTGGAAAATTGAGAGGCACCGATCTCTTCATCTATCGCTGCTATTGGAACTTTCTTCCTCGTGTCGAGGGCGTTCACGCTATTGAACCGCGGCCAGGCATTGAATCATCCGAAACTCACTTTGTTCAAACTCGCACCTTTACATTTGCAAGAGACCAGGAAGAAAATGCTGTACTCTGCAACTCGGGAACAGCAATCACCGGAGCACATGACAACACCTTAATTCAAGATTTTGCACCTAACGGAGAAGGCGGAATCATGCTCTGGCCACTGACAAAAAAAGCAGCAGGAGCTAGAGGCTCCGCCTTTGCAAAAGCAGCAGTCATGAACCTCGGCGTCGCAACACTCTACTTTAACGAAACGGACATGATAAAAACAATTGCCCCGCTTTTTGACTACGTCATCCTTCACGACCCAATCGACCAAAGTACCAGCCTCATTGCACAAGTACTCGAAATCTACCAATCATCTATTCGGCTCCGGATTGTTTCTTCACATACCGATTCGGACGAAACGGTTGGACTCGCTGTTGAACAAGCGTACACTGCACTGCAAGAGCCGGTGGCTCAAGCACGTGAGCAGCAAGAACGCGTCGCCGCTCCTCCTTCTCGTGGAACACTCGCAGCGGCACCGTTGTTGTTAGCTCTTTAGATATAAACGAGTGTTTTAACTCGTCCCGAGTGCTTTGATTGCAAAAGATGCGCGGTAGAACAATAGTACACAGAAACATCTCTATTGGGTGGCTACTTCAATCGTGTAAACACATCAAACATGAATTGTCCCTTCCATAAGATTGGAACTATAAAAACAGTTTTGCCACTCAATTTTCTGTACCTGCATTTTCTTAGTAAGTTCACTCCATTACACGTGTTTTGTTTTACCTTTTCAAAAGGCGCATGTTGAATGTTTACTAACCACCGTATTCCACGTCCACCTCGGCCAATAAACCTGCGAATTCCATCGGAATCTAACATCAAATAACACTCAAACCGTCGTTGGTATAACATTCTTCGTGTTCCTTCCCACTTTTCAAAAAAATGGTCTCGAGCTTCCTTCCATCGGAAATCACCCCTAATTGTTACACAAACATGTCGCCCGCCAATCTGCTTCACACTACACTGAAAACTCCCAGCACCAAACTCTCGAAACGCCCATTGCAAATCACCCTCCTCACACCAAAACTGCTCCATCTCAATTACACTCTCAATAACTCTTTCGTCAAATACACCCCCCTCTCCCTTTACTCTCATCGTCCCCCTCACTAATCACATTCTTCCACTCGAGTGCTGCTAACACGTACTACACGTAAACAACAATCTCAAAAGACACACTCCCAGTACCATTGCTTTAACACCACAAAAAGACTAAATACTGTCATTCTAACAACTACACTGCGCTATCTTCAACTAAAAAACTTTGCCAGTGAAAACGTCAATGCAACGCACACTACATGCGATAACACAGACGAATCAGATAAAATCGCCTCTGCCTGATCAGGAAAATTTGCCGCAAGCATAATCAAAACACCAAATATCCCAAAAATGATGCTAAGGAAACGCTGCTTTTTCAAAGCACTGATACTGCCCTGAAGCTCTTCCTTCTCACTCTCCAGAGTCGTATTACGCATTACCTGTTAAACTCACCCATTAGAACCCACAAAGTTATCACACTCATCAAAACACAAATCACCCGCATAAAATTGATGATAACAGACACAAGCGCACAACAAAAAAAAAATACCACTCACCCGCATCTGAAGAAGTCGATCATAATGATCCTCCAAATCTTCAAGCTTGTCTCCAGCTTGCTCAGGCAATAGCTTCTTCAACTTGGCCCCAATAATCGAAATGTGCCTGAAACATTAATCAGTGCCCCAAACAATCGCATTCATCTCAGAATATTGCAGGTCTTCCACACAAAAAAAAGGCCCAATCACAACAAAAGAATCATCGCATACGTATGCACCCCCATGTTTGCAACAACAGCAAAACTACTTACCCCTGAAGCTCTTCATAATTGGCGCTGTTTGCTTCGTTCTCAGTCATGCTTTTGCTCATCTCTTTCAACAATTCTTATACACACCTCTTCCAATTTAGCACTGATTTCCTTTCTCGGCTTGTTTTACTCTTACAATCACTTGAAGCTTCTCTTTCCATTGAAACCCTTTATTCGCTTCTCCACTGAACGCTTCTAATGCTAGCGTCTCTTTAATTCCGATTCTGTGATCGAAGTCTGCTCGAAACCGGTGCCGCTTCCGCCCTTGCACGCGCAGCCATAGACCGCGTTACTCGCCGCTCATTCGGAACTTGAGGCGCCGCTTCCGCCCTTGCACGCGCAGCCATAGACCGCGTTACTCGCCGCTCATTCGGAACTTGAGGTGTCCCTCGCGAAGAATCAGCATTCCGCCGTCCAGAAACAAGCCGACTGCCATTTGCTCGTCCACCCCCACTCGTAGATGAAGGCGTTCGACTCACAACAACCCTTGTACCATTCGTTCGAGATCGAAGTCTACTCGAAACAGGTGCAGCATCAGCTCGAACACGCGCTGCCATAGACCGAGTCACTCGCCGCTCAATAGGAACTTCAGGTTCTTCAACATCCGCAGCAGGTGGAGCCGGTACAGCAGAAACGTCTTCGTCTTGTCCACCATCATCATAATCCTCCTGCAGTTCACCCTCATCAATATACTCCTCTTCAAGATTATCTCGCTGAGCATCAGGCCCAAACACACTTTCACGGTAAAAATTCTCACTCGCACCAGTCACACGAGGAAAACTTCGCTGGTCAACACTATTGTATTCTCTTGCAGTCACCCATCGGTAGGTTGCACCACTCGTTATGGAAGATCTTTCCTTAATCCACGCAACAAGGCACCACACATTCTCATTCCGTCGGTGCGTAAACACAAACGGATTCTCGCCATCATCCCCAATCTCATAACCGCCGTCAGCACAAATGTTAGGATACCTTCGAACATTCAAATACACTTTTGCTTTCACACTCTTTGAAACACCCCCATTCGAAGCGTACCGCAACGTAAAATGTTTTCCATGATATGCACACCACACAAGAAATCGCTGCACCTCATCACAATCTAACGTCTCACGAGGATTATCTTGAGTCCCACGCCAAGGATTCTTGCCCCGGTTCAAAAGCACACGCTCCTCCTCCGTAGGAGCATCATACAAATCATACACAGAATCCCGAAAATCATCCGCTTCTCGAAGTGATTCCGCAGGATCAACCCATGCCATCTCTCTTCCCCCTTTACACACGTCACCCCACAATAATCGCTTGCCATGTTCAGTTTCCTCCACAAATAATCGCTTGCCATGTCACACAACTACACACAATCCCTCCCTTTCAACACTAAACCCACACACAATTCATTCCCTTTAACACTGAAACCACACAAAATTCATTCCCTTCAACACTGAAACCACACTGGAGCCCTACAAATTAATAAGCCCCACTGAAACCCCTCATTTACAATCTATCCTCAACCCACTAAAATCCAGGAAGTACAGGCTCTTGTCCACTCAACGTAAAAAGATCTGCTCGACTCACCAAAGGCACATCACAAACATCAGGAAGTCCAAGATCAATCGGAACTCTCACTCCAGAAGCTCCACTTTGCCGCGCCCCGCCAATATCCACACCAAGATCAGCATCCAACTGCGCCTCTATATCAACATCATCTCCTTCAACGCCTCCACACATTGCAGTCCCAAGCTCGTCAGCTTCATCAAGCGCAATCGCATTGTCGTCAAGCGCATCAAACGCTTTTCCACTCCTCCCAGGAATACCTTGCAATGTTTTCGTTCCTCCACTCAATCGCTCAAGAACACTCGTTACCAGTACAGAACTCTCAATCGCTTCAATGTTCCTGTCAACCTACACAAATAATTAATCCCACACACACCCCAATAATAATCAATCCCCCACAAAATCAAATCTCAAATGAATAAAATCCCCCTTTTCCCATAAAATATTGACCCAATAAACCCACTTGCCTTGTTTAGAAGTCTTGACGCAGTTTGGATTCGTCTGTCGTACGAATTCCGAGACTCTAACAATGTTCGCAGTCGTGACCTTGGTACACTACGCTCAAGACCACGCCGGTAAGCCGTATCAGCATCCTCTCGTTTCGTTTCTAAAAATTGCACAGTCGCTCCAAGCTTGGCTCGCTCACTCTCAAGTGATGCACGAGACGAATCAGCTTTCTTAGACCAACCCCACATTTGCCATGCCACTATTCATACGCATATACATCTCAAATGGACGAAAACTACTTTGAAGTTAATGGCACAACTGCACGCATCTTGGATCTTCAAACACCAAGAGATAAGATTACAGTCAGATATCCTTCAAACGCAGAAGCCCTCTACTCTGGATTCAACGCAAGTCGTCCCCCTTTACAACCCCCCTTACTCTCAGAATCATTGCTCCAACACAAAACACAATCCTTGCCGTTTGTTGCCTCACACTCATCTTCTTGGATCCACACCTCTCAATGCCTTTGTAAACGTCATTCACTCCCTTTCGCTCTCAATGGAGCAAGTTTCATGCACTGTGGGAACTGTCCGAGGGGTGAGCCCTCACCCTTTACTGCCCTCCCTCTTAGCACGTCGACATTGACAAAATTATCAAATCCGGAATCACCAAATACAACTTTATCTTTGGTGGTAAAACTACTTGCTTCAATGCTTCCGTCGCCCCTTCTCCAGACCCAAAGGAATCTATCGAATTTCACTGCACAGCAAAGGGTTCAGTCATTATCAGATCCTACAGAGGATCCCTCTCTGAAAAAGTCGTCGCACACTGGAGAAACTCAACACACGTCTTGAAAATCTTGGTTTATCCTTCCCACTACAAAGTCCTCTTTATGAAAAAGGGACTCCTCGAACTCAAAGAAAAACATCCCACCCTTTTTCACAGAGCTGGAAAATCCCGTCGCAAAATCTTGCCCAAAGATTAATCTCCTCCCACAAAACCCGCGACCACATTTTAAAACTCTCTTTTCAAATCCATATCTCAGAAATTGCCTCTTCCACAATAAACCCTCACTCTAAAATCTCTCTTTCAAAACCCAAGTCCCAAACTAAAATAAAAAATTGGTCCTTCCTCCCTTACCCCATCACTAAAATCGTCTCAAACTCACAATTCCCTTTTGCACACCCGCTTTTCTTAAACATGGCGCAGCCCGATTTGAAATTCGCCCTCAAAAAACCTACATCCACAAACATTGATTGGCTAGAACTTCAAAATGTCGTTGCTCACATCACATTCGCAAACTCTCACACTCGCACAGACAGAGTCTTCTTCGGAACACCCCCTCCCCCACAAAAGAGAGGAATAAAAGACCCAAACAGGTTAGGACAGCCCCCTCCCCTCGTTAGAGCGCCCCCAATACATTTGGTCCTCTTCCACAAACAGGGGTTCCTCTTCTTCCGCGGGTGCCTCCTCCCCTTGTTAGAACGCCCCCAACACATTTGTTCCTCTTCCACAAACGCTTGCTCATCTATTGAACACACACCGGCGCGAATGCGCAGCCCCTTTATGCACAAACGTCACGACTGTGGAGCACACGGAAAATTCTTGCAATTCGAATCAGACAACTCTATCAGAGCAGGAAAACGCTCGCACGCAGATGCAGTTCATTCAGTCTATCGTTGGAGAAAATTCATCGGAAATCCCAAAATCAAAAGTATCACTACCCCAAACTTGGTCGCATCAGGACAGTTCAAACACAACATTGACACTGACGCACTCAAAAAACTGCCCACTGCAAACTATTCCAAAAAATTCCCAGGTACATCCAATCCATTCATCCCCTTTCACTGTCATAATGCCCTCTTACTTTCCCAACCAAAAACACACATCCAATCCATTCATCCCCTTTCACTATCATAATGTCCTCTTACTTTCCCAAACAAAAACACCCCCACTGACATTTACTCCTCCTATCAAAACAACCTTATATTTGGTCGTAAAACTACTTGCTTCACTGCTTCCGTCGCTCCTTCTCTAGACACATTGCGCCCCAATGCTCAAACGCCTTTGATTCTGACACTCATCACAGGAGTAAGCCTCGAAGCAATGCAAGGCGTCACTCCCGAAATTTACCCTTCATCACTTCACCCAGAAAAATTCATCATCCCAGGAATTAAAACAGACACAGATCTGCAAACAGTCATTCACGAACTGGATAAAGTCGGAAACCCTCGAAAACAGTCGTCTTTGGTTGAGTAAAAGTCGGAACCCCTTTCAAACAGTCGTCTTTGGATTAAATGACGCACTAAAGCTCTCGTACCATTATTTCAGTTTCGCTTTCCTACAATAAAACATGCCCATGAACGTTCCGGTTTCCTCCCACCCATATTCCCCTTTTCGCAAAAAACACAATAAATTGAGTGCTTCCTTTTTGCACGGCCTCACCCCTAGAACAGTTCCCACAGTGCATGAAACTTGCTCCAGTGCTTTCAACAATCATGGCCATCAAAGACGGTCGTTGCTATCCCGCAAACGGCCCACTCTACGAAGCCTTTCCTCAAAACTCTCAAAACGTATCCATCCTCCCAAGAGTTACAAAAAGCCCTTACTACAACGAACAAATGTTCAATGCTTCTGTCACCGTACAAGACCTCCAAACAATTTACATCAACCCTCAACAAAAATACAACACCCTCTTGGCTAACAAACAGGATCAACACTTTGTCGCTCTGAATGGGATCGCTGCTTTTGACACTATAACCGTCACCGCAAAGGGCGTTACATTCAAAAACGTTACCGCTACAAACTTTGTCTGGCACACAGCTTCAGATTCAAGCTCTTGCTCAAACTGCAAAAACATCAAACTCTTGCCCCTCCCAAACAAACGCTTCTTTACTTGCTCAGGATCCCCACAATTTTCCTACATTAATGCCAGAGTCCTCGCCCCCCAGTGCAAGTGCAACTTCTCCAACGGAGAAGTCACCATCCTCAGGGACAGATCATCGCCGCACCAACTCTATACAAACATCTCCCTCACAGATCTCACAGTAAGTTGCCTCTCACAAAGAAACCCCCTTTTACTGCACAATCCTCTCACCCCATTCACAACAAAATCCCCTCAACTTTAGTCCTACATCGAAGTCTTTGGACCCCAATACGAAGTTGAGTACGCCACAGGATTTAGAGACTTTTACGCAAATGAACTCAAGTCCCTTACCAAAACCCTTGGAATTGCAGTCGCAATTGCCGTCGGAACACTCTTCCTTCTCCATCCAACAACCTTCTTTACTTGAAGATGTCATGCTTTCAGCAGAAGATGAACCACATTCGCTACACGCAAAACACTTGCCCAAACCTGAATTAGAACACCAGAGTGCAGCAGTTCGCAGAGTCATTGCTAAAAGCAGAGACGCATCACGCACAACACTCTTATCAACAATCGAACGCGCAGAACAAAACATCTTAGCGGCAATCCTCGACTTGAAAAACGCTCTCATCAAAGAAAAAAGAAAAAAATCATTTGGTCCCCCTTTTCTGTAGCACTTTACACTTTCGCCCCCTCATGCCTTGGCTTTAAAGCTTTGTATACCGCTCTAATGTTGTAATTAACTCGGCCTTTGCCTTGTTCTTCCTCCACTACAACTACACCTTAAACATCCGCTTCCTCTTGCTCTTCCTCTTCGGTACCTCTTTCCGGAACCACTCGGCTAATCCACGGCGAACTCACAAACACCTCAACCATCTCGCCGTCTTCTTTATTGTCAAAATCATCGGGATGAATGCACCGCAGATTCGACATTCTAAGAACATCGGCGGCCACCCCTTTATTCTCCCTTTTCACTAAAGTCTGCCCGTACACAACAATCGAACAAAGTTTGGTTTTCATATCAACCTGTTAACGTGTGTTAGAACCCGTTTGCAATTAACACTCCCGTCCACATTTTTTACTCGCCTTTTGAGTTGTGCCAACCACGACAGCATGCACTTCTCCGTCTTGTCCAAAAAAAAGCTCAATATTACCAGCTTCCATCATGATTGCGGGTTTTCCGTTTGAGGACACAACTCTACCGCTCTGGTGTTCAACATACCATTTTAAAGTCGCAGACCAATCAACACTCTCGCACACCAACATCCTCACACGCTTGCTTTCCCACGTCCGATCATAAATACTCCCTCCAAAAATGACCCCCCTCTAAATTCTCGGTTTTTTTGATTTCAACACATCTAATCATTCCTATACTAATATTTAACGTATTTTACAACCTTCCAAAAAACCCTTATTTTCTGACGCTCCTGTGTCAGCGCTTCTGTCAAAGATTCACTTTTTTTCAAACTTGAAAGGGGGGTCTATTTCACAACCTACTTCACATTGATCTAGAATTTCACAGTACGGTCAGCATCTGTCAGCCTCGTTTTTCTGACTTTTTTTGTGCAGTCATCACTTCTGAAATTCGTAAAACCCACATCCCCTTTAAAAGCTTATGACCCCTTTCCCAGATAGTAATTCTGATACATCAGCTCATTTTTTTTCACGTCCGGCCTTTTTCACTTAAGAATTGTATAGAAAGTCAGCCTTTCGAAAAAAGTTTTTTCTATTGTTTTAATATTAATTTTTCCCCAGTGCTGAATGTCAGCAATTTTAAGGCCACTTCTGCAAATATTCGAATCTTCCGGTCATCGCTTTCTATTTTCGGTGCTGACGTCCCAGAACTGAGGGGGTTTCAGATTTTATGCTGACGTCCATATTTGCTGACATAGGTTTAGATTATCTATTAAAAAGATTATACAATATACCTATTCTTCCACTTTTGATGTGAAGTTGAGTAATTCTTCCATTTTCCGTGTGAAGTTGAGTAATTCTTCCATTTTTTGTGTGGATTGACTTGTGAATACCATAATGCGTCTTCACTTTGTTAGAGGGGTCTTTACTTTGTTAGAGGGGTCTTCACTTTGTTAGAGGGGTCTTTACTTTGTTA
>Ga0315315_10003525_pt1 | contig 14366 bp, 13 predicted proteins | sample M140m3416metaG_FD_203699 | JGI IMG/M metagenome (GOLD analysis project Ga0315315, IMG submission 203699) | Ammonia-oxidizing marine archaeal communities from Monterey Bay, California, United States - M1 40m 3416 | ecosystem: Environmental > Aquatic > Marine > Intertidal zone | place: USA...
TTTTTCAGTTCTTCTGAAAAATCCACTCCATTTGTAAATAAATATTTTGGGTCTAAGTGCTGTATTACACTCTCTTTTATCTTTTGATATTCTTCTTCAGCTCGCGCAAAATAATCAGTTAGTATTCCTTTAGTGTATTTGATGTCTTTAGTCCATATTACAGAATTGCTAGGCAGATATTCTAAAAAACTTACTTGTGTATTTGTACTTTTTTTAGCTTCAGTATTTGGGATAATTGTTATTTTATCTTCAGAGTGTAGAGATAACTGAGTGTTTACGTCAAAAGTTCTGATGCTCTCAATTTCAGTATCAAAGAACTCCAAACGAAAAGGGTATTCATCTGCATAAGAGTAAACATCAAGTATTCCTCCTCTTATAGAGTATTGCCCTACTTCAATCACAAAATCAACTGCTTCAAAATGTAAGTCTTGCAGTATTTCTTCCAAATCTTCAATAGCAATATCCTCTCCTTTTTTAAGGGTAATGGTGTGTTTTTTAAGCTCTTTTCTGCTTACTACTTTTTCTGATAATGCTTCAGAATAAGTTACAATTATGGGATTTCTTTTATTGTTAAGTTTGTTAAGGACTTCTGCTCTTAAAAGGATGTTAGCATTATCAGTTTCTTCTATTTGGTAAGATCTTCTGTATGATGCTGGAAAAAAGAAAACTTCATTTTTGAGTAGGTTTTCTATGTCATTTACAAAGTAGGATGCTTCTTCCTTATCTCTAAAAATAAAAAGATGAGGTTTGTTGCTTTCTCTTACAACTGCACTAGCTGTTGTTGCAAATGAGGAACCAATTAAACCTTTAAGTTGAATTTTAGTGTTACCAATTTCAACAGCTAATTTTAAGGGGTCAGTCTGTTTTGGAGTTCCAAAATAAGTAAGTAATGGTGCTTGTGCTCCCAATTATATTGCCTTGATTTCATTCATCATTTTCTTGTACCAATCTTGATTTACATCAAATGCTTTTCCTCCTTTGATTCTGTTAAAGTCAATGCATGTAAGTTTATTATTGTTCTCTTCATCCCATCCTGCAACTCCACTAATTCCTGCAACTGCTGATTTTACCGCATGATCAGCTACTTCAAATATTAAATCCAAATCAGCTTTATTTGCTTTTGATGATCTTCCAAAATAACCACTTTTTTGAACGAGTACTTTGTTAGCGTTTAATCGTCTCCCTAATTGTTTAGCAAACCATTGTCCTGGATTTAGTTCGTCAAGTCTAACATGCCCAAAGGCATCACGTAAAACGGTTTCTCCACTTTTTTCAGTTTCTGTAATAATTGTATCTATTCCAGCGCCTTCACTTAAAAAAACATTTACACAATCATATTTATCCATTACTTTATTCAGGCGTTCGCATTCTTTTTCAAAGTTAATTTCTTCTTCAGGTAATAATATCGAGTGCACCTCCCACTTTTCTTTGATAACCCCTATTTCTGTTATAAAATTGATTTTATCTAATCTGTTGCGGTATGCTAGTGCAGTAGCTGCAGTTAGCCAACCACAATATCTACCCATTACTTCATGTATTATAAGTTGCCTATCAGAAGTGGTATTTTCATTTGCTATATTTTCAAAAAATATTGCTCCTTGTTCTGCTGCCGTCCAGGCACCTAAAGTTTGTGCGATTGGGAATACATCATTATCCACAGTCTTTGGTAAACCAACTACAGTTAAATTGTAATTGTTTTCTTTTAGGTAGTTTGATAAATCTGCTGCTGTTGTGTTTGTATCATCTCCTCCAATGGTATGTAATATTGTTATCCCATCTTTTACTAATTGTTTGGCTGCTACTTCAAGTGGGTTTTCACCTTCTTTCACATATGATTTTTTGACGCAATCCTCAATATTAGTTAGTTTTACTCTGCTATTCCCTATTGGAGATCCTCCAAATTGGTAAAACTTATTAGCATTTCCCAAAAGTGTTTTTGGAAAATTGATAGAGTTTCCTAATAGCAATCCTTTGTAGCCATTTAAGTAACCAATAATTTCTGAGTCAGGGTAGTCTCTTAAGTAATTTTCAGTTAATCGGCCAATTGATACTGCTAAGCAAGGAGCAATTCCTCCAGAGGTTAAAAATGCAATCTTCATTTTGAGTGTTATTTGAATGCAAATATCTAAAAATTTAAAGTATTTGATGAAAAAATAATCTTTACTTTGTAGCTGATTTTTAATCCAGTAATGTACAAAGTATTTAAATTTGGTGGTGCATCAATTAAAGATGTAGAAAGTATTAAGAATGTTGGAGATATTCTTCTTTCTTTTGACGCAGAAAAATTAGTAGTGGTTTTTTCAGCTATGGGAAAAGTTACTAATATGCTTGAAAAAGTAGTGGACTCCTATTTTACAAAATCTAATGATTCAATTGAAAAATTACAAAAAGTTAAAGATTTTCATGATAATATTTTATCACAACTTTTTGATGAGAGACATGCTATTTATGATGAGGTAAATAATCTTTTTGTTGAGATTGAATGGATTTTGGAAGATGAGCCAAATCAAGAATATGACTATGATTACGATCAAATAGTTTCTATTGGGGAGTTCCTTTCAACTAAAATTATGAGTTCTTATTTGAATCAAATTGGTTTTGCAAATAAATGGCTTGATGCTCGTGATTTAATTAGAACTGATAATGCTTACAGAAATGCAAAAGTAGATTGGAAAAATACTGCTTCTTTTGTCAATAATCAAATTAAAGAAAAACATGCAGTTACTCAAGGTTTTATTGGTTGTACTTCCGAAAACTTTACTACAACTTTAGGTAGAGAGGGTAGTGATTTTACAGCATCTATTTTAGCTTTTGCTTTAAATGCTAATGAGGTTGTGATTTGGAAAGATGTACCTGGCATGATGAATGCCGATCCTAGATATTATAGTGACGCTACACTATTGGATAAAATCTCGTTTGATGAAGCAATTGAGTTGGCTTATTTTGGCGCAAAAGTGATACATCCCAAAACAATACAACCTTTAAAGCAGAAGGGTATTCCGTTGTATATTAAGTCATTTATTAGGCCAATGGAAAGTGGTTCTAAAATTTCATCAGACATTGCAACAATTCCTAACATGCCATCATACATTATTAAGGAGAATCAAATTTTAATTTCAATCTCTGATACTTTATTGTCTTTTATTGTGGAAACACATATAAGTAAGATCTTTTCGCTTTTATCAAAACATAGTGTTAGAGTAAATATGATGCAAAACTCAGCCGTTTCATTTTCTATTTGTGTTGATAATGATGCGCATAAAGTACCAAGACTTTTGGAGGAGTTAAAAAATGATTTTGAGGTATTTTTTAATGATGGATTAAGGCTTTACACTATCAGGCATTATACAAATGATGCAATAAAGCATCTTGTTAAGAATAAAGATCTAATTTTAGAACAAAAATCTAGAAATACTTTGCAAATATTAGCTAAGTAAATTATATCCTTTTAATACTTATCTTTGCATTTAACTTTTATTTATAATATGGCTTCACAACATACTTTTCATATTCCTGTAATGGGAACAGCATTTACTGCAGATTCGCCATTAAAAGTAGCTCATTATGGCATCAATACTGTAATTGCATTGGCTGATGATGTTTTGTTGGAGCGGTTAAGAAAATATTATTCTGAGTTGAATAATATTTATTATGATGAAATTAAGAACAATACTGTTGATTATAGAGCTGATAGAATTACTGCTTATTTGGATGTTGTAAATAAAATTGTCTCTGATAAATTTGATGAATTTACTACTTCTACAAAAGATAAATTTGAAGAGGTAAAGAAGTATTTTGCAATGTTGCCTGATAGTAGTGATGTTAAGCGAGAATTTAATAAGTTAATTGAAAACTCATTTAGTTTTGAGGACTTATCAGTTTGGTTAAAGGATAATTTGTCAATGGGAAGTATTGATGTAAACATAATGACTAAAGTTGATAAGAAGAATTATTTTAAAAAAGAGGAATTGCCTTCAGAATATAATGATGCTCATGCAGGATTAAGAGGATATGCTAATTCTGCTTTAGCTTCTTCTGTAATTTTTTCTGCAGGAATGAATCCAAGACTTTATGGGTATATTGCTCAGTTTGAAGATTTTTTTCCTGATGCAAATGGATATATTAAAAAGAAGATAATTTTAAAAGTTTCTGATTATCGATCAGCAATTATTCAAGGTAAATTTTTAGCTAAAAAAGGACTTTGGATTTCAGAATATCGTATTGAATCAGGTCTGAATTGTGGAGGTCATGCCTTTGCAACTGATGGTTATTTAATGGGTCCAATATTAGCAGAATTCAGAGATAGAAGGCAAGAATTAGTTGATGAACTTTATGCAATTTGCAAACTTGCATTAGAAGCTAATGGTAAAGTTGTGCCAAATGTTAATTTAGATGTTACTATTACTGCACAAGGTGGAGTTGCAACTGCTGAGGAGCATGATTTTTTAATTAACCATTATAAATTAGATACTGTAGGTTGGGGGACTCCATTTCTATTAGTCCCTGAAGCAACTACTGTTGATAAAGCGACAATGAAACAATTACAAGAAGCAAAGGAAAAGGATTTGTATTTAAGTAATGTTTCTCCCTTAGGAGTTCCGTTTAATAACTTAAGAAATTCATCAAAAGATGTAGAGAAATTTCAAAAAATTGCAGAGGGTAGACCAGGAAGTCCTTGCCCTAGAAAATACTTGGCATTGAGTGATGAGTATGGAACCCAAGGAGTTTGCACAGCTTCTCGTTTATTTCAAAAAAATAAAATTAATGAGAAAGGAATTTCTGATCAAATTACCGAAAAAACCTGTTTGTGTATGGGCTTGGCAGCTACAGCAGTTATTAACTATGGGGTAGAAACGCGTGAAAGTAAAGGGGTTTCAATTTGCCCTGGTCCAAATATGGCTTATTTTAATCAGGAGCTTTCTCTACAAGATATGTCACATCATATTTATAATGATGATGAGGGTATTGTTCGTGGTGACAGGCCTCATATGTTTGTAAATGAATTAGATATGTATTTACAATACTTATCTGAAAAGATAGAAGAGCACAAAGAAAATTGGGGAAGAAAATCAGGAAGATATTTGAATGGATTTACTTCTAATATGAATCATGGAATTTCCTATTATCAAGATTTGTTTTCTTCGATTGGAGATACTTTTAACTCTGTAAAGGAATCAGCTGTTAAATCATTAAATGATGCAGTTGTTAGTATGCAAAAAATGGGAGATGAGATAGCAACTCTTATTGAAGAGAAGCAGTAATTTTTCCTAACAAAATTTTAGCAATTTTAATGTTACTTTCTTGTGTCCAGCCTGCAATATGAGGCGAGAGGATTGTTTTTTCGCTATCAATTAAATATTGTATTTCAGTTGTAAGTCCGTCTTTACTTAAGTTCTCAAAAGATGTTTTTTCGCATTCAAATACATCAAGGCAAGCACCCTTAATTTTCCCATTATTTAGCCCTTTTACTAAGCTAATAGTATTTACGCATTTTCCTCTTGCAGTATTTATCAGATAGAAATCTTTTTCAAAACTATTAATAAAGTTATCATCTACCAAAGAAGTAGTTTCTTCAGTTAATGGAATATGTAGACTTACAATATCTGCCTTTTTATAGATATTTTCCATATCACTTTGGTGGGTGTAATTATTTAGGTATTTATCATAAGCTAATATAGATACATCAAACCCTTTTAATGCTTTTGCAAAAGCTGATCCGTTATTCCCAAAACCAATAATTCCTATAGTCTTGCCTGAAAGTTCTACACCTCTATTTGCTTCTCTTTCCCAAATTTGATTTCTCACTGCTAGGTCAGCTTTATTAAGGTTATTAAATAAAGAAAGTAGCATCCCTATTGCATGTTCAGCAACTGCTTGTCTATTTCCTTCAGCAGCATTGTAGCATTTTATATTTTTAATTTGTGCGTATTCTGTATTTATGTTTTCCATTCCACTACCTGCTCGTGCTATAAATTTTAAGTTAGTTGCTTTGTCAATAAATTGCTTATCAATTTTAAATCTACTTCTGATGATTATTCCCTCATAATTGCTGATAATTTCTTCAATTTCTGATTTACTTTTTTTATAAGCTGTATCGCAATGGTAGTTTAGTTTTTCTAATTTCCCTTTTAAAAGAGGGTGTATAATATCTATAAAAAGAATTTTCATTTTATAGTATGGCTTGTCCAAGAATAGCTTGTCCAATCCAAAAATAAATAAACAAGCCAAGCACATCATTTACAGTAGTGATAAAAGGACCGGTTGCTAATGCCGGATCAATCTTGTATTTTTCTAATGTTAAAGGAATAAATGTTCCAAATATTGCAGCAAAAACAATTACTGCTAGTAGTGATATACTTACTGTAAAGCTAAGTTCCATACTGTATCCTAACCCAAAAGCTGCACCTAAAATAATAACTGAACAAATTATCCCATTCAATAATCCTACACCTAATTCTTTTATCAATTTCTGAAATATATTTTCCATTTTAAGGGAGTCATTTGCCAATCCTTGCACAACTATTGCAGCTGATTGCACTCCAACATTTCCTCCCATTGCAGCAATTAAGGGAATGAAGAATGCGAGTTCAAGATTTTCTTTTAAATCAAAAATACCAATAACCTCTGCTCCTAATAAACCACCCAACATTCCTATAATTAGCCAAGGTAATCGAGCTCTTGTAAGTTCAAATACACTATCACCGCTCTCTACATCTTCTGAGATACCAGAAGCCATTTGATAATCTTTCTCGGCTTCTTCTTTTGCAACATCCATTACATCATCAACTGTAATTCTTCCAATTAATTTTCCTAAATCATCAATTACAGGTAGTGCAACTAAATCGTATTTATGCATTATATTTGCTACATCTTTATCATCAGTTGTAGCTTTTACAGATATAATTTCTGTAGTAATAATATCTTTTATTGAAGTTGATCTTTCTGTAAGTAAAAGCTTTCTTAGTGAAAGAAGTCCTAGTAATTTGTCATTGTTATTTACGACATATATTGTGTAAACTTTCTTTATACCTTCTGCTTGCTTTCGCATTTCTTTAAGGCATTGAACTGTATTCCAGTTTTCGTTTACTTTTATCAGCTCCTTTGCCATTAGTCCACCGGCAGTATTTTCAGGATAATTTAATAAATCGCTGATATCGCTTGCAAGCTCCTCATCTTCAATATGAGATAAAACTTCTTCTTTTTTATCTTCTGATAACTCTCCAATTATATCTGCTGCATCATCTGACTCTAGGTTATCAATTACTTCTTTTGCAATTTCTTTAGCAGATAAATCTTCTAGTAAATCTTCTCTAGTGTCATCTTCTAGCTCAACTAATACTGCAGCTGATTTTTCCTCATCTGAGATAAGTTCAAATAAGTATTTTGCATTTTCTAATGATAAATCTTCAATAATTTCAGCAATATCAGCAATGTGTAATTCCTCTATTCTTGAAATTAACTCTTTTGATTTTTTTGCTTCAATTATTGAAGTTAGCTCTATAATATATGCGCTATTTATTTCTATTTTATCTGACATGATTTGTGAGTTTTATAAAATCATCAACTGATAATTGTTCAGCTCGTAAATTTAATAAATCTGTAATTTTATTTCCATTTATTATCTCAAATGGTTTCATTGCATTTTTCAATGTTTTTCTCCTTTGATTATACCCTGCTTTTACTACTCTTTTAAATTTTTTCTCTTCAACCGTTAGTTCTTTTCGTGTATTTCTTATTAATTTTATTACTCCTGATTTTACTTTTGGAGGTGGGTTGAATGCGTTTTCATTAACTGTAAAGCAATACTCAACATCATAAAAAGCTTGCAGAAAAACGGAAAGTATCCCTCTTTTTTTACCTTTTTTACAGGCAATTCTTTCTGCTACTTCCTTTTGAAACATTCCAACAACTTCAGGGATTTGATCTCTGTTTTCAAATACTTTAAATAATATTTGGGAGGAGATGTTATAAGGGAAATTTCCAATTAAGGAAAAGTTGTATGGGTATTGTTCTTTTATATCAATTTGTAGAAAATCACCTTCATAAATTTTTATTTCAGGGAAGTTTAATGTTAGATAAAATACACTTTCTCTGTCAATTTCTACTACTTCTGTTTTATAATCTTTATTTATTAGGAATTGTGTTAGCGCACCCATTCCTGCCCCAATTTCTATCACATTTTTTGTTCCATCTGATAATAAATTTGTGATATCTAATGCAATTTGCTCATCATTTAAAAAATGTTGACCAAGATGTTTTTTAGCTTTTACATTTTTCATTAGACATTCTTTATTCTTTTGAATAATTCTGATGCAAATACAAAGTCATTTAATTCTTTATTTTCTGATTTAATCAGATCTTCTTTGCTCCCTGTCCACCAAATTTCTCCTTTATTGATGTATGCAATATGTTCTCCAATTTCCATTACTGAGTTCATATCATGCGTATTTACAATAGTTGTAATATTGTATTCTTTTGTAATTTCTTGAATCAAGTTATCAATTAAAATTGAAGTTTTTGGATCTAGACCAGAGTTTGGCTCATCACAAAGTAAGTATTTTGGCTCCATAACTATTGCTCTAGCTATAGATACTCTTTTCATCATGCCGCCACTTAATTCTGATGGCATTAGAAGGTTTTTACCATCTAGGTTTACTCTTTTCAAACAAAAGTTGACTCTTTCTAGTTTTTCATCTTCCGTTTTCTCTGTAAACATAGTTAAAGGGAACATGATGTTTTCCTCAACAGTCATGTAATCATAAAGAGCACCTCCTTGAAAAAGCATTCCAATTTCTTGGCGTAAAGCTTTCCTCTCTTTTCGTTTCATTTTATTTACATCTATGCCATTAAAAAGAACTGAACCATTATCATTTTTATAAAGACCAACTAAAATTTTAAGCAAAGTAGTTTTTCCTGAACCACTTTCCCCTATAATAAGATTTGTTTTTCCTTGTTCAAATTTATAAGTCATGTTTTTTAAAACATGAATATCCCCAAAGTATTTTTCTATATTTTTAATTTCTATCATGCTAAAAGAAGATTTGTAAGGATAAAATTACAAACTAGAATTAGAATACTACTAGATACTACTGCTTTTGTGCTGGATTTTCCAACTGCAATTGAACCCCCTTTTGTAAAATAACCAAAATAAGATGATACCGAGGATATTATAAAAGCAAAAACTACTGTTTTTATTAGAGAATAGGTCACATAAAAAGGGGTGAACTCATATTTTAATCCTGATAGAAAATCTGCTGTTGTTACTTCTACTGATAGACCTCCAATCCAAGCACCAATCATTCCTATACCCATACTAATTATTACTAAAAATGGGAAAAAGAATATAGTAGCAATTATTTTTGGTAAGATTAGAAATGAGGCTGAATTTACTCCCATTATTTCAAGAGCATCTAACTGTTCGCTAACCCTCATACTCCCAAGTTCAGAGGCAATGCTTGACCCTACTTTACCTGCTAGAATTAGTGATATCATGGTGGGTGAAAATTCTAAGATTAATGAGTCACGGCTTGCTAATCCAACTAAGTATTTTGGTAGTAAAGGGCTGCTCATGTTAATAGCAGTTTGGATGCTTACCACTCCACCCACAAAAAAGGATATGAAAAGTACAATTCCTATTGAATTAAGTCCTACTTTCTCAATTTCTAACAATAATTGCTTCCAAAAAACTCTAAATTTTTCAGGTTTACTCATCACTTTCTTCATCATGATAAAGTATTGTCCTAGATGTTTAAGTAGTTTTAACATTTAAGTAGTAATTAAGTAATTTGTTTAAATTTGCAATACTTATGAGAATACAAAAATATCATCTTTTATTTATTATTGCTTTGTTTTTACTTACTTCTTGCGGAACAACAAAGAAAAATGGCTGCAATACTTGTCCTAATTTTTCATCAATCGCTAATTAATTTTAAGTAATTTACGATAGAACTCATCTAAGTAATTATATTTGTGCGCACTAAAAAACATCCTATATAATAGTTATGGAATTTAATATTTGGTCATTTATTTTAGATAATTTTGAAGCTGCTGGTAGAATAGGAGGTTATGTTTCACTATCAATTATTAGTTTTGCTCTAATTAGTTTTGTAAGTAGAAAAAGGCATGATAATGTGGCTATTCAGATTGGTCCTAAATGGACACATCCTATTATTGGCTCTTTTTTGGGAGCAATTCCTGGATGCGGTGCAACTATAGTGGTAGCGTCATTATATAAAAATAAAAAAATATCTTTTGGGGGTTTATTTGCTGCTTTCATTAGTACATTAGGTGAAGGATCCTTTGTTTTATTAGGTGCTTCTAATGAAGCGGATGTTTCGGGGAACTTAAAAGCATATGTAATAATTACCATCTTTGGGGTGATTTCTGGGGTTATTTCTGGCTATTTATCTGATTTTTTCAGATTTCGACCCAACTCTGAATATAATCTAGGTAACTCTCTAAAGGAGCAAAGTATTAAAACAAAAAACAATATTTTTTCAGATATATTTATTGAAAATCTTGGTTTTTATGCTATAATAGCTATGGCTATATTTTTAGCGCCAAGCTCTATTATCTCCCTGTGGGGTGGAAATATTGCTGCTATTTCAAATTTAACTTATTGGGTTTCAGTTGCACTTACTTTCACATGTATAGTTTTCTACTGTGCAAGTATTTTTATGCGCAAACATCATGACTGCTATTCTTCTTATAACAATATCAAATCAACTTTATTACATGCAATCTTAGATGTTGCTATGGTGGTTACATACGTTTTTATTGGATTATTTATCGCTAACTATATCATTGATGTGCTTGTGGGTGTAGAAGTTTTTGATGCATGGATGAAATCATCTGCATACATTGTTATATTATTAGCTGCTTTAATTGGAGTAACTCCAGGTTGTGGTGGGATGATTGCCGTCGCAGTAGCTTTTATTACAATCCCTAATTTCCCTATGGCGGCATTAATTGCAGCTGCTATAGCAACGAGTGGAGATGGAATCTTCCCATTACTTGCAGAAAATAGAAAAGATGGGTTAATTGTTTCTGGATTAGGATTAGTAACTGCTTTAGTTGTCGGATATATATCATTAGCATTAGGGTTATAAGATATGTATATATTATTAGCATTTCAATTATTTAGAAAATGACTCCTTTCTATTCATTTGTTCCTCCAAAAAGCACAAAATTATTAAAATGCTGGGTTGATGATTTAAACGCAAAAGTAGTTGTATCAAAGCCTAGAAAGACTAAGTTGGGTGATTTTAAAGTTATTGGAAATAAGCTGATTGTTAGTGTTAATAATAATCTGAATAAGTATGCTTTCCTGATTACTCTTACTCATGAGTTGGCACATGCTTTTGTCTTTAAAAAACATAAAAAATCAGTTAAACCACATGGAGATAGCTGGAAGCTTACTTTCAAGTCTATGATGTTAAACTTTTTAACTCCTGATTACTTTCCTGAGGACATTTTAAAAGTTTTAAGTAATCATATTATTAATCCAAAAGCATCAACTTTCTCTGATGTTGAATTATCAAAAGTTTTGAGAAATTATGATGCAAGAAACGTACTTACTATTTCTGATTTATCAGAAGGAATTATGTTTAAACTGAGTAATGGAAAAGTTTTTAAAAAAGGAATAAAATTAAGGAAGCGTATTAAGTGTGTTGAAATTAAAACAAATAAAGTATATTTGTTTCACCCCCTAGCAGAAGTTGAAAGAGTACAATAATTTCTCAGTTTAATTGTTGTATTTTAGCAACCTATTTTTGAAAAAGAGATACCATGTTGAATAAAAATAATTATGCAGTAATAATGGCTGGAGGAATAGGTTCAAGATTTTGGCCAATGAGTAAATCCTCTTTCCCAAAGCAGTTTTTAGATATTTTAGGAACTGGAGAAACATTAATCCAACAAACTTTTAGCCGCTTAGAACGAATTTGCCCTACTGAAAATATACTTATTGTAACAAATAAAAATTATAAGAATTTGTGTTTGGAACAGTTGTCAAATGTTGTAGAAAGTAATATTCTTTGTGAGCCAGTAATGAGGAATACTGCTCCATGTGTAGCTTATGCAGCTTTCAAAATTCAAAGTATGAATGCGGATGCTAATATGATAATTGCAGCTTCTGATCATATTATTTTAAAAGAGGATGAGTTTGTAAGAGTAACAAATGATTGCTTAGATATTGTTGCTAAAAATGATGTGCTTTTAACATTAGGGATTACGCCATCTCGACCAGATACGGGTTATGGTTATATTCAATTTTCTGAAGATAATTTGTCTGGATCTAAAAAAGTTAGAAAGGTTAAAACTTTTACTGAGAAACCAAATCAGGAGTTAGCACTTAATTTTTTAGATAGTGGCGATTTCTTATGGAACTCTGGAATGTTTATTTGGAGCGCAAAGTCAATAACTTTAGCTTATCGCAAGCATTTAAGAGATATGCATGAAGTTTTTGATGAAGGAAAGCAATTCTATAATACAATTAACGAAAAGGAATTTATTAACAGGGTTTTCCCGGCTTGTAAAAATATTTCTATTGATTATGGTATAATGGAAAAATCTGAGAATGTATATGTTTATCCAGCTGATTTTGGTTGGAGTGATTTAGGCACTTGGTGTTCATTATATTCTCATCTAGAATTAGATGAATATAAGAATGCGATTCAGGGAAATAATGTAATGATGCATGACTCTTCTGATAATTTGGTGAAAGTTTCTGATGATAAATTAGTAGTTTTACAAGGTTTAAATGGTTTTATAGTGGTAGAAAATGAAGGGACAATACTGGTTTGTAAAAAAGAAGATGAGCAAAATATAAAGCAATTTGTTGCTGATTTAAAACAAAAAGGAGAAACAGAGAGGGTTTAAACTAAAAAAGGATTATTCATTTTTTCTTTTCCAATGTTAGTTGAAGGTCCATGACCGCAATAAACAATAGTTTTTTCATCTAATGGAAGAAGTTTAGTTTTAATACTTTCAATTAATGTATTAAAATCTCCACCTGGTAAATCTGTTCTGCCGACACTTCCATTAAAAAGAACATCTCCAGCAATAATAAACCCTTCTTCTTTACTTAGTAAACAAATGTGTCCTGGTGCATGTCCTGGAGCAAAAATAATTTCCAGTTGACTTGCACCAAATTTAAGAGTATCCCCTTCTTCTATGAAATGTTTTGGCAAAGGAGATTCTTCATATTTTTCAAACCCATACATTTTGGCAACTGCCGCTGAATTTGCAAGTAATGGTAAATCTTCCTTGTGCGCATATAATTCTAAATTCCATTTTTCAGTTACAAATTTGTTTCCTAAAACATGATCAATATGGCAATGTGTATTGATAAGTTTTACTGGTTTTAGGCTATTGGTTTTAATAAAATCAGCCAACTCATTTCTCTCGTAATCTTGGTAGCAACCAGGATCAATTATAATGCATTCCTTTGTGTTATCAGAAATAATGTAAGTGTTTTCCTGAAATTGATTAAATGTTAATACTGTTACTTTCATAGTATATTTTTTGCTTTGCAAAGATATGTTAATTAATCTATGAAAACTATAAGATTCATGTGTGGTATGCCTAAAATTCATTTTTATATTTGTGCTATGAGTTTTTCTACATTTATTGTTTTAATAATTATTGGTTTACTTGCAGGAACATTAAGTGGGTTTGTTGGAGTTGGTGGAGGTATTTTGATGATACCATTACTTATAATATTTTTGGGTATATCACAGTTTGAAGCACAAGGGACTGCAATTGTTGCAATGTTACCTCCAATTGGAATTTTAGCTGCAATAAACTATTTTAAATCTGGTTATGTAAAATGGGAATATGCTGTTATTATAGCTCTTACTTTTGTGGTTGGAGGTTATTTTGGTTCTAAAATTTCTTTAAATTTAAATCCAGAAATTGTAAAAAAAGTATTTGGTGTTATAATGTTATTTGCTGCAATTAAATTGATTTTCACAAAATGATAGACAAGATAAAACAATTAGTAGATGCGTCATTTGATGAAATTGTTGAGATTAGAAGATACATTCATAAAAACCCTGAATTATCTTTTAATGAACATAAAACTTCTGCTTACATAAAATCCATACTTACAGGTTGGGGGATTTCTTTTACTGAAGATATTGCCGATACTGGTATTGTAGTTTTGTTAGAAGGAAACAATCCAAGTTCAAAAACTCTTGCTTTGCGTGCTGATTTTGATGCTTTGCCAATTACTGAGGAAAATGAAATTGATTATTGTTCGGTAAATAAAGGGGTGATGCATGCATGTGGCCATGATGTGCACACAGCCTCATTGCTTGGTGTTGTTAAAATATTAAATAGCATGAAACAGGAATGGGAAGGTAGTA
>Ga0315315_10003526_pt1 | contig 14365 bp, 13 predicted proteins | sample M140m3416metaG_FD_203699 | JGI IMG/M metagenome (GOLD analysis project Ga0315315, IMG submission 203699) | Ammonia-oxidizing marine archaeal communities from Monterey Bay, California, United States - M1 40m 3416 | ecosystem: Environmental > Aquatic > Marine > Intertidal zone | place: USA...
CTGAGCCATCATCATTGTCAAGAGCGAATAAGAAGCGATATTAAATGGGACACCTAAAAAAGTATCGGCAGAACGTTGGTATAACTGGCAGTTAAGCCTACCCTCGCTGACGTGAAATTGAAACAAACAGTGACAAGGCGGGAGAGCCATATCGTCAATGAAACTTGGGTTCCATGCACTCACTACATGTCTGCGAGAATAAGGGTTGTTTTTAATGGAGTCTATGACCTTTACGATTTGATCTGTTGTAGAGCCATCGGGATTGGGCCAAGACCGCCATTGATAACCATATACGGGGCCCAAATCACCATTCTCATCTGCCCAATCATCCCATATCCTCACGCCATTTTCTTTGAGGTATTTGATGTTTGTGTCTCCTTGGATAAACCAAAGGAGTTCGTGAATAATACTTCTGAGATGGAGTTTTTTTGTTGTCGTTACAGGAAATCCCTCCGATAAATCAAATCTTATTTGGTACCCAAAGCACCCTAAAGTGCCTGTACCAGTTCGATCTTCACGCTGAACACCATTTTCCAATAGATGTTCAAGCAAATTTAAGTATGCCTTCATAGGTCGAAGATAAATTATGTAGGCCTTAAGAAATCAAATCGTTGAAAGTACGTGAACAACTCTTGTGGAATGAAATTATTTATTGCCAAAGTTGTGGGTTTGTCACGATGGCATTTTTTTCTCTTTTTCTGTAAATCATATTAATGAAAAACATGTGAAGGCAAAGACCAAAATGAATAGGAATGAGATAAAATGGCCATTCCAAACCCTCAAATAAAAATGGGTTACTTACAGCAGGCGCAACTGTGACGAACATATAATTAGCGCTCGCACTTCCTGTATTTTCAACATACAGATTTAAAAAGCTATTTATAAAAACCATCACCGTAGAGATGGCAGCTGCAAATAAATAGCCTCTTACCCAGTCATAATACTTCAATCGCATCCCGTACAATCGAATCATTACAATAGGAACTGTAAATAATGCCGTATGGACAATGATGTAATGTACAATTACCAAGGGCGCATCTCCTACAGTAAGCAAAGGTGTCAAAACTGAATAAAAGCCACCGATAAGGCCCATAAAAAACGTATACACGAACAGCTTCCTTGATCTAAAAAAACAATTAAAACCAATAAGCCAGATGTTCAATGAACAAAAATGAAATGGCAAAGATCGATGATACGAAAAGAGATGTTCAGGGACGAGAATGGTATAAACAGGAAGAAAACTTGCCGTTAAAAGAAGCGCACAACCAAGTCTTTTGAGATAAGGTTCTCTCTTCTCTTGAGATAAATTATCAAAATATTTTACAAATAGAAATCCGCTGACAACAGCCCCGATAATCATCATCCAATACCTTGCATCAGAAGGTAAAATACTTACATCATAGTGGTTCATTAGGACTGCGTTATAATGGTTTGAGTGGGGAACGCAAAGTCTAATTTCTCAGCATTAAATTTCTCAAGTATCTGCATGTTGATCTCTCCAGGCGTGTCAGCCCAATGTCCTATTTTGTTAATATAATAGGTGCAACTCACGTTTAAACTGAAATCGCCAAAAGAACTGAACCATACCGTAAAATCATTCTCCGTATCGGAATGATTGCCCACGATTTCTTTTAAAATAGAAACCGCTAATTGAACTTTTTCAGGAGAGGTGTCGTATGTAAGGCCTAGCGTAATAGACACTTTTCGAGAAGGCTCTGTCGTAATGTTTTCTACTGGTGAATTCGTAAAACTGTTATTGGGAATCGTGACCATTCTACCTTGAAGGGTAATAAGTCGTGACGAGCGTATTCCGATCTCCTGGACCGTACCATCAATTCCATCTACCACAATTCTATCTCCTACTTTAAATTGCTTGTCCACAAAAATGGTAATCCCTCCGAAGATGTTTGCAACGAAATCTTTTGCAGCCATAGCCATTGCAAGACCTCCTATTCCAACTCCTGCGAGCATTGCTCCGACATCAAATCCTGCGTTATTCATCGCCGTTATGACACCTAAAATCCACACGACAGACCTGACAGTTTTTCTTAAAATAGGTCCAATCTGATTGATCATCGATGATTTTGAAAGCGCTGCAGATCTTAAAAGCAGGCTCTCAACAATAGAATCCAATACCCTAGAAACAAGCCATGTCAGATCTAGAACAAAGGCAATTTGAAATATCTGGCCTATTGTCTCCCCGTTGTTTTCAAAAACAAGATGTGAGTATGCTAGCCAAAAACCCAACAAAACAAAGGCAAGAGAAATGGGTTCCTCTATTTGATCTGCGATTTTGTCATCGAGATCATTTGCTGTAGAAGCTGTGTGTTTTTTTACAACTTTTGAGAAAATAGCATAAACTATACGGGCTACAATAACGCTTCCTACGATATAAGCGAGAGCAATAAGCCATGATGTAATAGAGTTACCTAAAATAATTAAATCAAGTTTTTCCATTTTACGAAAGTCGGAAATCTATCCGATATCTTTGCAATATGTTAAGAAAAGATTTAACAAATTTAAATACGGGCCCTACTTTTAGAATTGGCGTTCTTGGCGGAGGCCAATTGGGGCGCATGATGATTCAATCAGCCATAGACCTCGATATGCGCGTGGAAGTGATGGACCCTTCTATTGAGGCCCCTTGTAAAAGCTTAACCCACCGATTCATACAGGGCAATCTCAACGATGCAGATGCAGTGTATGACTTCGGAAAAGATTTAGATGTCATTACAATCGAAATTGAACATGTGAGCGTTGATGGGTTGCGTCGGTTGGAAGCGTCTGGTGTAAGGGTTATTCCTAGGCCAGACCACATCGCGCTGATTCAAGACAAAGGATTGCAGAAACAGTTTTTTGCCAAACACAAGATTCCTACTGCTGAGTTTATGCTGATTGATGAGGGTGGAAATCTCACTGAAATGGGATTCCCTGTTGTACAGAAGCTAAGAGTTGGAGGGTATGACGGCAAAGGGGTACAAATATTGAAAAGTGAATCAGACATTGTTCAAAAAGGGTTTACGGAAGCCAGTGTGCTCGAGCAAGCCGTCGATATTGACAAAGAGCTTGGCGTAATCGTTGCACGAAACTCATCAGGAGCTACGGCTATATATCCCATTGTTGAATCAATATTCGACCCAAACGCAAATCTTGTTTCCTCATTATTTGCGCCCGCACAAATTGACGACACCCTCACACAGCAGGCAAAAGACCTTGCACTCAATGTCGTTGAAGCCATGGATTTTGTCGGATTAATGGCGGTTGAGCTATTCTTGAGTAAAGCAGGTGATCTTTTTGTGAACGAAATTGCACCACGTACGCACAACAGTGGTCATCACACCATTGAATCAAATCAGACATCCCAATTTGCGCAACATCTAAGGGTTGTCGCGGATTTACCTCTAGGTCATGTCACAAAATTACACGAGGCCTCAGGAATGATCAACCTTTTGGGAGCAGCTGACGCCTCAGGGGCACCGGTTTATGAAAGACTCCAAGAGGCCATTGAAATGCCCGGTGTTCATCCACATCTTTACGGAAAATCACAAGTCAAACCCTTTCGTAAAATGGGGCACGTCACTGTGACTGGGAGTAATCATGAAGAGGTCCATAAAAAGGTGTTAAAACTTCTTGACATTCTCTGCATAACGGGAACGCAAGAAGGGTAACTTTCCTGAAAACAAGAAAAGCATGAATCACAATGGATTATCGAAGATAGCAGTTCTGGCTGGAGGTTATTCAGGAGAAGCCGCAATCTCTATCAAGAGTGCTGCAACCATTGTCCACAATATTGATTGCTCAAAGTACACCCCGTATACAGTCCGAATAGACAAAGACCGATGGTGGGTAGAATTAGATGAAAATACCAGCGCTGACATTGATCGAGATTCATTTACTTGGAAAGATTCTGAAGGTATTCAAAACACATTTGATGCCGCTTTCATTATGGTTCATGGAACCCCAGGTGAAGATGGAATACTCCAAAAATATTTTGAAACCCTTAAAATTCCCTTCAGTACAGGAGCCTCGGACTCTGTCCGCTTGACTTTCAATAAATTCAAAGCAAATAAAACGCTTCGAGCAAAAGGCATCCTTGTCGCTGATTCAATCGAAATTAAACGAGAAGAAGTGCTTTCCGAATCGCGGTTGACTGACATCGCGCAGATTGTAAATATGCCCTGTTTTGTCAAACCAAACAAAGGTGGATCAAGCCTTGGCGTCACGCGTGTAGAAAACACAATGCATCTTAGAGCAGCCATTGAATGCGCATTTGACACTCAATGCCCCTCTGTCTTGATAGAATCTCTTTTAGAGGGACCTGAATTCTCCGTAGGGGTTATTCCTGATGAAAACGGAGCATCCATCGTTTTGCCAGTCACTGAAATAAAGAGTGAGAATGCCTTTTTTGACTATGCAGCCAAGTATGAAGGAAAAAGTCAAGAAATTACACCTGCGGAAATTTCATCAGCATCTACAGCGATCATTCAAGAAACAGTTATGAAAGCGACTGAAATTTTAAGATGCAAATGGATGGTTCGCGTAGACATTATCCTTGTTAAGGGAGAAAAACCAGCAGTTATCGAAATCAATTCGGTGCCTGGATTCACAAATGAAAGCATTCTTCCACAACAATTAAGCTATGCTGGAATTGAAATCCCCGAGGTGATTTCTAGAATTTTGAAGGGGATTTTAGCGTAAAACTCAGAAAAATTTAGGACAACAACAAAGGGCCACCTCGTTAGGTGGCCCTTATTACTATTGAATGAAAACAAGTAAACTGTTAAAACTTAATTGCTTCTGGAATAATATACGTATCCTTCTCATCAAAGGTTGCATTCTGTGAAAATAAAATGCACATTTGAGTGTTAAATTACTGTAGTTCAGTCTTTTACTCTGGAAGGATTTTCTTTTATAAATGCCTTCCATCCACTCACCCCCCGTTTCATTTCAGGAGAAGACAATTGATAATAATGACAAAGCGCCACGGCGATTCCATCAGTGGCGTCAAGATTATTCGGCATCGAAGTTTGTGGAATCTTAAAAATTCTCTGAACCATTGCGCTTACCTGTTCTTTAGAGGCCGCACCTGAACCGGTGACAGATTTTTTTATTTTTCTTGGCGCATACTCTGAAATATGTAGGTCTCTGCTCAGAGCAGCTGCAAAAGCAACACCCTGGGCCCTTCCTAACTTCAACATAGATTGCACATTCTTCCCAAAGAAAGGCGCTTCTACCGCCATTTCATCTGGTGCATGTGTGTCAATTAATTGTACGCACCTGTCAAATATCTTTTTGAGTTTTAAAGCGTGATCTGGATACTTTGAGAGGTGAAGTGCCCCCATTTCAATCATCTCTAGTTCAGATTTTCCGGTCACTCTAATGATCCCATACCCCATAATGGTGGTTCCTGGATCTATCCCGAGTATAATTCTTTCTGACTTTTTCATTATTTAGACCAAATTACAACACTCCTTCATCGTATTCTCGCATAATGATATGCATAGTCATAATATCAATCTTGATAACTCACGCGACAATTGTTGGGCTCTGGCTGTATCATTTTATTCGGTTAGGTGCAACAACAGAGACAAATCATGTCAACACAACAGAGAAAGTCGAAATAGAACCGCTCACAGTTGTTGTCGCCTGTAAAAATGAAGCGCATCGCCTTGAAAGCTTCATGAGAGGATTGGCACACCAGACAACATCCGCATCCGAAATCATTGTCGTAGACGACAACAGTACCGATACGACATTACTCGTCGCGCGGAAATTGGCACAAAAGGGCCATATAAAGACCTCTGTTATTGTCAATACCGGAAGGGGGAAAAAGGCTGCCATTAGAACAGGCATTCAAAAAGCAAACACGAAATGGGTGTTGACAACGGATGCCGATGTTCATTTTCCAGAAAAATGGTTAGAATCTATGGGCCATTGCATCTCAAGACATGCAGATGGCACTGTTGGTGCCATTGCTGGGCCAGTTCGAATCATGCATGGTGGTATCGAAAGTATAGACTTCGCAGCAATGATGGGATGGGCGGCGTCTACTTCATTAAAAGGGAAAACCGCCATGGCGAGTGCCGCAAATTTAGCTTTTCGCGTTGATTTATATCCCATCAAGGAACACATGCATCCTGACATAGAATCCGGTGACGATGTGTTTGCCGTTCACGCACTTATTGAAAATGGGAATAAGGTGTATTGGTCACACGATATCAATAGTTGCATAGAAACACATCCGGCAGAAGGTTTGGTTCACTGGCTGAGGCAAAGGGTTCGTTGGGGGACAAAGGCCAAATATTACAATCATAACGTTGCTTTAAGAACATCAATGTGGGTCGCATTTGTTGCTGCAAGTCAAATGTTCATCCTCTTGTTGTTTGTAACACGCTTTGCATCGTTGACAGAGATCTTGGTGCTTTGGTTTGGTCGGGCAGCAATCGATATTATTTTCACAAAACACGTCACCAAATGGTATAGAATAAGAACCACAGCAAGTGATTGGCTCATCCTATCTATCATCTATCCCTTTCAAGTTCCTGCAGTGTTCATATTTGGTCTGATTAATACACCCAAGTGGAAATGAATTTAACGAACTTCGAATCGTGAATATTTGGGAAACAATGAAATCGAATAAACTCGCTACAATAGGCGGGTTATGGATTGCATTTTGGATTGTCATAGCCGTTGCTGGACCGCTTTTCAGACCTGACCCCACACCGAATGCAAACAATCAACATTTGGAATACAGTCTGCTTCAACCTGGAACAGAGGTTCAAATTGACGGCATAGCATTTACGTACCATCTTGGAAGTGACAGGTATGGCAGAGATTTTTTAAGTCGCCTGATGGCTGGAAGTGCCATTTCACTTTCTGTAGCCGGTATTGCAGTGGCGATTAGTTTAATCATCGGTTTGTTTCTCGGCGCTTGGGCTGGGTTTAAAGGTGGGCGGGTTGATGTGGTGGTAAGTTGGTTTTTACAGGTGGTTTGGACGGTGCCCACGTTGCTCATGATCCTCGCCATCACACTGGCATTCGGAAAGGGGTTTTGGCAGGTTTTTGTCGCAATTGGACTGACAATGTGGGTTGAAGTTGCGAGAATCGTGCGGGGGCAATTTATGTCTTTAAGGGAATTGGAATATGTTCAAGCAGCTCAGGCGCTGGGACTCTCAGATTTCCGGATTATGTTCAGGCACATGCTGCCAAATGCTTTGGGACCTATTATCGTTGTGGCAGCAGCAAACTTCGCAGCAGCGATATTAATCGAAGCGGGGTTAAGTTTTTTAGGTGTTGGAGCTCGGATTCCCGTTCCGTCATGGGGTAATATTGTCAAAGAGCATTATCATCTACTTACGACAGATTTAGCTTGGCTCGCAGTGTTTCCAGGCGCATTAATTGCTAGTTTAGTACTTGCCTTTACGTGGGTCGGTGATGGTTTTAGAAACGCTTTTGATTTAAATAGTTGAGTTCAGCAATGAACATGAATATCTTGCAATAATATGGAGTCAAGCAAAGTCACATTCGTCTCAGGGCATAAGGGAATGGTGGGGTCCGCCATAGTAAGGGCCTTGAAAGAGAGCGGCACATCAAATATTGTGACAAGAACATCAAAAGAACTCGATCTTAGAAATAGAACAGAGGTGGATCAGTTTTTTAAACAAGAAAAACCTGAAGTGGTATACTTGGCTGCGGCAAAAGTGGGTGGAATACATGCGAATGCGACATATCCAGCAGATTTTTTGGTAGATAATCTCCTCATAACAACAAACGTCATTGACGCATCATATAAACACGGCGTGGAAAAACTTCTTTTTCTAGGAAGTTCATGTATCTATCCACGTTTGGCCTCACAACCTATCTCAGAAGAAGCACTCCTTACAGGACCTTTAGAGCCCACAAATGAAGCTTATGCACTGGCAAAGATTGCAGGCCTCAAAATGTGTGATGCCTTTAGAAAACAGCATGGGTGTAATTTTATTTCAGCAATGCCTACAAATTTGTATGGCCCTGGTGACAATTATCATCCAGAAAACAGCCATGTTCTACCCGCGCTTATCAGGCGTTTCCACGAAGCGGTAAGGGACGGACAAAAGGAAGTTGTTTGTTGGGGGTCGGGATATCCAAAGAGAGAGTTTTTACACGTAGATGACCTCGCAAAAGGGCTTTTACACCTCATGGACCACCATAATTCAGGGGGTTGGATAAACATCGGAACCGGAGAAGACCTCACCATTAAAGAACTCGCTTTGACGATCGCACATGTTGTGGGATATCGAGGTGATGTCATTTGGGACACCTCAAAACCCGACGGAACACCTCGAAAACTTCTCAATGTAGATCGCATCAATGAGATGGGATGGAAAGCTACGATTACGTTAAGACAAGGAATTGAATCTGTATATGCAGACTATCTTTCTCATGAAAAATAATTTAAATGGCGACTCTGGACGATTCAAAATCATTCAGATTTTTATTTTTATACTTTTTCTTTCCCCATCCCTGTCAGCTCAGAACACGACTTCATATTCAATCAAGTCACATGCCATCACCCTTGAATCTGAAAGAGCGCTCGTCGTTGTTGACCCTTCAATCAGTTTTTTATATCTGGTAGGGCAAAATTTTCATGGGGTGAATAACATTCGTGGCGCAAAATTTAATGCAACCATTGACGGCCACTTCAAAGCGGGAGGTGAGCTTTTAGAGCGACAATCTATATTAAGTCCATTTCTGACAGATTTTTCAAGACAATCTAACAGATTGCCCGGTTGGGGTCGTTTCAAGACAATTTCTTCTTTGACAGCGACGAATGAACCCCTCAAAGTAGATGTCGCTAGAGCATCAGGTTTTATTGAGTGGTCAGAAAACATGGGTAAAGACGAAGCCAAAGGATTTCACGCTCGGCTGTCAAATGAAGCTCAAAGTTTTGGCTGGGCACACGCCCCGCTTTTGTTAAATAAAGATGACGTCCCCTACCCTACTGCAAAAATAGGATGGCAAAATTCAAAACTACATGTTGACTTACGCGCCTTCCAATGGATAGGAGATGTGCGAGGACCTATGGGAAGTACGACAGAACCTCTGTTTAACAGAATGCACGGCATGGTGAGTACTGGCAGATACACAGCTGACGCATGGGGGATAGCGATGTTATACGGAAGGGTAAAAGAAGTGGCTCAAGACACAAGTTCCAGCAGCCATATACAAGCCATATCGCTATCAGGTTTCACGTTGTTTCATGACTTTCGAATCACCTGGGAAATGGCCAAATCCTCTGCTTCGAAAAAAGGCGTTTCATGGCAGTTGGGGGGAGCGTATTCCTGGGATAAGCTGAAGATCGGCATTCACCACTTCGCCACTCAAGCAGGTTTATATGGCGAAGATGGTGGCACAGAATGGTCCCATGCAGGAATTCCATTAGGCATAATGACAGGAAGCCAAAGTAAATCCTCTGTTATTTGTGCCGAGTATAGAAATAAATTGTTGCCTAAGTGGCTTCTTTTTTCTGAGTTTGGTTCACTCAACAGCGCACAGTACGATTATGACCTGAAGTGGATCAAAGCAAATATAAGTAGGGTGATTCTCGAAGATTGGGATTTGTGTGGCACGCTTTCTTTTGAGCATCTCTTTCCAGTCGATCATTTATCTGAGGGGCCTTCAGGATGGATGATGTCCTTCGGAATCACACACGGAATATTAACCCATAACCCCTAACTTACACCCACTATCTTCACAGATGTCACTTATCATTGTCAGCATATTAACCTCATTTATCACTGTTTTATTTGGCATGCCACCACTTATTAAAGTGGCACGTTTAAAACAACTTGTGGATAAACCGGGAAGCGAGAGAAAGCTTCACGAAAGATCAACACCCAACGTGGGTGGTGTGATTATCTTCGCTGCAACGATCTTCACTGCACTTGCTTGGCTTACCATTTCAGATATTTCCTTGCAAACATTCAAGCCTTGGATTGTGGTTCTGTCAACAGCGGTTCCTATTTTCTTCATGGGCCTTAAAGATGATGTCATTGGCATCGATCCTCTGAAAAAACTAATGATTCATATCCTTATTGGAGGCATGATTATTGTGCTTGCAGATATCAGAATAGAAGGGTTTTATGGTCTGTTCGGGGTAGACACTATTCCTATTTATGTGAGTTACCTGTTCTCGCTCTTCGTGTATGTTGTGATCGTCAATGCCATCAATCTCATCGATGGTGTGGATGGCTTAGCAGGTGGATGGGGTGTTATAGCCATGGCTGCATTTACATATTGGTTTCACAGTACAAATCAACCAGGGTCGGCCATTGTCTCGGCCTCTCTGGGAGGAGCGCTCTTGGGATTTCTGTTGTTTAATTTCCATCCCGCACGAATTTTTATGGGAGACAGTGGTTCTCTAATTGTAGGATTAATTACATTCGTTTTGGCAGTCAAAGTCATCGGAACTCCAGTGGAAATGACACCCAAGGTTCTTCAAGGCGTATCAAAGCCAGTATTGGCAATGGGCATCCTTGCTTACCCCTTGGTCGATACCATTCGGGTCTTCTTCCTTCGTGTATTTCGAGGCGTCTCTCCGTTTTCCGCCGACAAGCTTCACATTCATCACATACTCATTGGAAAAGGTTTTGGACACCGAAAGACATCCATCCTGATTTGGATGGGGTCTGTTTTCTTCTCCTTTATTTCATTCTTAAATATCAATGCCATTGTCTCGTGGTTTAATCCCACCACACATTTTTTAGCCTATATGGGAGGTGCTATTTTAATAGGGGCCTTGCCTATGCTGCTGCCTAAATTAAAAACGAAATGACATTTTTAAGGGCTGAATGCTGCGTGTTGTTCGTCTTGTTATTACTCGTAATAAATTCTTTTTCAGCGCAATCCACACGCACTCCGACCTGGTTTACTCCGTTAGACAGTGAAGCCATTCGCGCTTGGGAGATTGCAGACTCCCTCGACGCCATGGTGCCGTGTATTCAACCGCTTTCAGATTGGGCGGGAGATGTTCACGGAAGTGGGAGGAGTGGTGTAAGCATGAGGGAATATGGACGTTTTTCCGGCGTGAATGTAGATGGTGAATATAAATTCATTCAGGGTGACAACGCCGGTAACGCTTCAATTATCGGGCTAAGGACATCTGGCGATTTACATGATGTATTTCATTACGAAATCTCTGCAGAAAGATGGAAACTTCCTGTCCCTGAGCATCTTTATGAATCAGGAGTGAAGTGGGGGCGATTTGATGGAGTAGGTGTTGTAACTGGTGCTAACCCCGGTGCAGGTTCCGTTAGGGCACTACAAGTTGACCGGCTAAACTTCCGGACCTCGGTCAAGTTATCGCCATCCATTGAGTTTGCGATCGGCCATGGTCCGCACCATTGGGGTCCAGGAATCAGATCTCTATATTTCGACAGATCTATGGCTCCATCATCATATATGCGGCTCTTTATCGATGCAGGCCCTGTGAATTATACACATATCTTGCTACGAACTCTTCACCCTATGGCACTCATTGATTCTAATGAAATAGGTTGGGTGGCGGCCCATATGGTGGATGTCGGATTGGGTGGTGGTTTTTCTGGGGCGCTCTTCGGTGCGGTGAAGTGGCAAAGCAATGATGAGGGCGTCAATCACCGCATCGAGCCTTCTTACCTCATTCCAGTTGTTGCTTTTCGACCCTCAGAATATGCACTTGGGTCATCCGACAACGCACTTATTGGCGCTCAGTTGATTTGGCGTGGATATGGGAAGATAAGTCCAAATCAAAAAACAGCATATGGTCAGATTCTTTTTGATGAACTGCTTACTTCAAAGCTTGTTGAAGGAACAGGTTGGTGGGGAAACAAATGGGGGGTATTGGCAGGTGGAAGTCTCAACGCTAGAAATGGCAAATGGGGATGCCTGATTGAAGGATCTGTAGTAAGGCCCTTTACCTATTCTCATGCCACTGAAACCGTTGCTTGGACATCCGCTCGCAAACCTTTGGCTCACCCCTTGGGAGCAAATTTTGCGAACATTATTCTCCGAATCAAATGGGTGGTTCAAGAAGAATATACTGTGAGGCTCGCCATAGAAAGAGCGTCTCGTGGACTCGACCCTTCAACTGGATACGCTACAGGTTCTGACATCTTTCGGAGTTACTTAGATCGAGAAAATGATGACGATCATTTTTTCTTACAAGGTGTCGGATCCGAGTTTCAAAGGGTATCGATTGACATCGCTCGCGCCATAGGAGAGAAATTTGATGTGGCTGGAATCGAAGTATTTGCCAGGGGTTCTATGAGAGTGGAGTCGCACACCGTTGATGAAACCGGGGAAGGCGCGAGTGCTGATCCATGGAATGCGTTTAGGGTGCAATTTGGCATCAGAAATACGCGTGTATTAGAAGGGCGAGACTGGTGATCCTGATGTACTTTTGTCTTTGATTATTTGCCACAAATGACGAAAGAAAAGACCCCTTCACTTCTAAAAGATATCGGTACGCTTTTTAAAGTACGCCTGGGATTTTTTGTGGTGCTTTCATCCGTCTTGGGATGGTTTATGGGCGTTGAGAATGTTGATCTCGGAAATTTATTATTGCTCATTGGTGGCGGGTATTTATTAACTGGGGCGTCGAATGGTTTTAATCAAATCATAGAGCGTAACAACGACGCCATCATGGCCCGGACACAAAACCGTCCATTGCCCACAGGTAGAATGACGATCAATCACGCCCTGATGCTGAGTGTCGGTGCAGGAATAACAGGCATCTACTTCCTTTATCTGTTGAACAGCAGCGCTGCCATGTTGGGATTCATCTCATTCGTACTGTATGCGTTTGTATATACCCCACTTAAATCCCGATCATCTCTTTGTGTGTTTGTGGGGGCCATCCCTGGGGCATTGCCACCGATGATTGGTTATGTCGCTGCAACTGGAGCCTTTGGTGTCGAACCGGGCACTTTGTTCGCCGTACAATTTATGTGGCAGTTTCCACATTTTTGGGCGATTGCTTGGCTTGCTCATGAAGATTATTCAAAAGTGGGATATAAAATGTTGCCGTTTAACTCTGGACTTACAGAACGTTCTGCTTCATTAATCTTACTCTACACCCTATTCTGTATTCCTACGAGCCTCCTTCCTTGGGCATTGCCAAACAGCAGTCCGATGGTTGGAAATGTTGCATTGGTTGTTGCAATCATGGCTGGCTTGGGATTCTCCTGGTTTGCCTGGAGGTTGTCAATTACACTTGACAGATCAGATGCACGAAAATTAATGTTTGCTAGTTTCATATATCTTCCTCTGGTACAAATCATATTCGTACTAGATAAAACACCGATTTAGTTAAATCAATTTTTTCATGGAAAACAATCCAACAACAGCGTACGACCCATCAACTGACAAAAAGGTCACAGACAGTTCTAAGATTATGCTTATGGCTTTCATCATTTTCTCTGTGACCATGATGTTTGGCGGCTTAGTAAGTGCGTATCTCGTAAGTAGCATCGGTCAGTACTGGGTCCATCTCACTCCCCCTACTGCTTTGTGGGTTAGCAATGCACTTATTCTGGCTTCTTCCGTTTCGCTCTTTGCGTCATTGAAGGCAATGAAAGGTGGTGATGTCAAGCGATCTCAGATGCTTTTGATCGTGACGCTATGCCTAGGGGTTGGTTTCACTGTGACTCAATATTCTGGATGGAAATCTTTGGCTCAAATCGGCAGCGGCTTTGGGACCGAAAAGAATGAAGATGGGCTCGCGGCATATTCCTGGAACAGAATTAACGAATTAATTGAAAACGAAGCCGTGTATGGCGAAGATTACGATGTCCGAATTAACGGTACACCTATCCTTTTTAACGCTGAAACAGGCGCTTTTTACGCACCAAACGACCCTTTAATGGTTCGTCCGATCACTTCCGATGTGGTTCATCGCACGAATTCAAGCGCATCTTATATATGGGCCTTAATCTTAATACACATCTTTCATTTGGTCTTGGGGATCGCCTATCTATGTGTGAACTTGTTTCGTGTTTCAAAGGGGAGTATCACTACTGAGGATACTGTTCGGCTTAAGGTTTTAAGTATCTTTTGGCATTTCTTAGGCGGACTTTGGTTGGTGTTATTTGTCCTACTCTTTATCAAATAATTAATTCGAAAATCCGCATCAGTTTAAGATAGAATCATTCTTGATAAGCCGCTTAGATACTCTAATTAAAAAAAGGGCAAACATTCGGGTTTGATTTATTAAATTTGCGCAACAAATTCGCAATCCATTTGCAGCATGTCAGGACATTCAAACGATAACGTTTCTTCAGAAGAATTATGGGGAGGAGGAAGGTCACCTTATGGCATCTCCTATGGGAAGATGTATATGTGGTTCTTC
>Ga0315315_10003527_pt1 | contig 14362 bp, 12 predicted proteins | sample M140m3416metaG_FD_203699 | JGI IMG/M metagenome (GOLD analysis project Ga0315315, IMG submission 203699) | Ammonia-oxidizing marine archaeal communities from Monterey Bay, California, United States - M1 40m 3416 | ecosystem: Environmental > Aquatic > Marine > Intertidal zone | place: USA...
TTTAAACCGATAAGCTCATGTACTTTACCAGAAGTTGTGGTGCCCTCATATGAGGATAGCTTAATAAAAGAAAGCTCCACCTCGCCCTCCATCTTTTTCATTAAATCCGAGGTAAACATGAATGAACCATTCAATACGGATAAGAACAAAACATTATTAGTTCCGTAATCTGCTCTAATCTGACTACTTAAATCCTTTACACGTGCGAGTATTTCCTCTTCACTGATGTAAGGCACAAAATCCTTGTCTATAAGATGTATTTCTTTACTCATTTGAGTTGCAAATGTACGATTTTAACTACTAAGATGAAAATATAAGTATGATAGCTGTATCTTTGTTTTATGAATAAAAACTGGAACAGTAAAGAATTTAAAATTGGAGTTTTAGGAGGAGGTCAGCTAGGCAGAATGCTGATTCAAGAAGCCATCAACCTAAATCTTCACATCCATATCATGGACCCAGATCAAAATGCCCCATGCGCTTCAATCGCACAGACCTTTACTTGTGCTGCACTTACAGACTTTGATGCTGTCATTGAATTCGGTAAAGACAAAAACTTAATTACTGTAGAAATTGAAAATGTAAATATCGAAGCTCTAGAGGCTCTCGAGAAAAATGGAGTGCAGGTCTACCCTCAACCACATGTTTTAAAAATAATTAAAGACAAGGGCACACAAAAACAGTTTTACGAAACAAATGATATTCCAACGTCGCCATTTGAATTGATTCAATCAGCAAACGAATTAACGAAAGCTTCTATAAAATTTCCTGTCGTTCAAAAATTGAGAACCGGGGGTTACGACGGAAGAGGTGTTCAAATACTTAAAAATGATCAGTCCTCATTTGATGCACCAAGTATCATTGAAAACCTCATCGATTTCGAAAAAGAAATCTCGATCATTGTCGCTAGGAACGATAAAGGGCAGGTCAGTACATTTCCATCGGTAGAGTGTGAATTTAATCCAGAAGCTCATCTGGTTGAGTTTTTATTTTCGCCTGCTGAGATTTCACATGAAATCGAGAAAAAGGCTAAAGAAATCGCCTCAGATGTTATTGAAAAGCTCGATATGGTTGGGATCCTTGCGGTAGAAATGTTTTTGACAAAATCAGGCGATCTTTTAGTTAATGAAATTGCACCAAGACCACATAATAGTGGCCATCATACGATAGAGTGTTGTGAAACTTCCCAATTTGCTCAGCATCTAAGAGCGATATTAGGTCTTCCACTAGGAAGCACAGCTTTAATTCAACCCGGTGCAATGATTAACCTTCTTGGTGAAAAAGGACATACAGGCACCGCTATTTACGAAGGCCTTTCGGAATTGCTTAATCACACCCATGTTTTTCCTCACCTATACGGCAAAGAGCAAACAAAACCATTGAGGAAAATGGGACATATTACGATTACGGGTAATAGTATTGAAGAGGTAAAAGAAACTGCTGATAAGATCAAAGACATTATACATATTGTAGCATAAAAAAAGCCACCGAAGTGGCTTTTCATTTTATCTTTTCCGTCCTATTGAACTACGAACTTTTTAATCAAAGTCGCATTTGAATTTCGATATTCAATTGAATATAAACCTTTTGCGTATTTAGAAAGATCTAGCTCAAATTTCCATGCTCCATTTGAAACATTTAAATCAAACTGATTTATCAACTGACCTGTATGATTGTAAACTGAAACTACATTAAGTACTGCATCCGGCGATATGATGGTTACGTTTAAAACATCAGATGCAGGATTTGGATAAACTTTCAATTTGTCATCAATATTATAATCAAACACTTCCGATGTACTTAAATTTGGTCCAACCTCATATCCATTTGCTACTGCCTCTGAAATTGTAGTTGACCCTGCATTATCAATGCGACCAGAAGGATCTATGAGCATTCCAACAATATGCATGTTATCTGCATCCCAATCTGCAGGTAAGGTGAATGAAAAATTTGAGATGTGACTCTCTCCTGAGTTAATCACCGCAGGAAAACCAGCAGATGACCCCTCAAAACTTGGAGAAATAGATCTTGCAACGTGATCGTACTTCATTTGTGCAGCTGGAACTGGATTTGGTAAAACCTCATATCCACCCATTACTCCATTTCCTCCGCCTGCATATGCATTTGATTGATTGTAATCAGATGTTGTTCCTGTTACATCATCCTCAGTAAGTGCACATGCAACCTTATAATTGTTTGTTGCATTCTGAGAAAATGTTGTGTTTAGAGAAACCTCTAAAATCCTTGTACTCGGATCCCATGTCGCTCCGTTTAAAACAGTCCCTGCAGGTGCCGTTTGCAATCTTTCAAGGAAGTCAGCATTCATCGCTGAGGGATCAACATCTGGACCTCTATCTACAACTGCACTAGGATAACCACCTATTAATGCACCCATTCCTGTGTCATAAACTGCATCAGCCATTGGGTCTCCATTATGTACAGCAATACCGATCCAATAATCTGCATATGTTTCTTCAAATAAATCCATATAAACTGCACCTCTTGGGCACCATTGACACCAAGTCCCAGTGGCTTCTTCACCGACAACAACCTTTCCCGATGCAGGAACAATTGGGTCTATACTGATTACTTTTGAATCGTCCGAGGTATCATCGTCAATACTAATTCCATTTACATTTGAGATGGTAACCGTAAGGTTATTATTACCCAAGATAGGTGTTAACTGTGTTGCAAATGTATGCTCATAAGTATCAAGAGATGCCAGATTAAGGCCCGTAATATTTTCAGTAACATCTACTCCATTATAATTATATGTTAAGTCAAAAGAATTGATTTCTGACACACCTAAATTTCTTGCTGTAGCCACTACATCGTAACTTAAACCAGCAATTCCGGAAATTTGATTAATAAAAGACATACCGCCATTTAATCCAGGTAGGTTTGCAGGTAAATGCGTGTAGCTAATGTCATCAACATAAAAACCAGAAACCCCATTTCCTCCTTGACCAGTCGGATTCACTGGATATAAATCTAAAATCCCTATTTGACCTGTTGGGTTAGAAAAGGAACCTTGAGAAACATTGTCAATAAAAAGCTCCCAAACATTTGTAGTTAAATCCATATCAACACGAAGGTTGAACCATTGAGCGCTTGGATAATTGGCGTTAATATAAGGCGTTCCTTGATTAGAAAGTTTAAGTGTTCCATCTTGTAGCATGTAACAATCCAGTGCCCATACCTGTGCAACTACCAAAGTTCCTTGAAGGTTAAAGTAAGCTCCCTTTCCCGCTTCTACAAAGAAGTTGGCTTCAAAAGAAAAATTTCCAGAATTGTATACTTGATCAAAAGGCAGGACAACATCAGCTGGACCACCGTTGGCAGCAGTTGATGAAAAATATATGGATTGATTCCCACTACTTGCATTGTTATTGGTTATAGTCACATCTTCAGCTCCTCCCTCTGTACCACTCCATGTGGTCCAATCAGCAGAACTCGTACCTAAATACGATCCAACAGAGTAAGATTCAAAATCATCAGAAAAGGTTTGAGCAAATATGGTACTCGATGCGACCAAAGACATTAAAAATAAAATAGATTTTTTCATTGTGTTTTGTTTTAGAGTTTCGATATGACTTCTTAAAAAAAGAAATTTACCTCGTTTACAAATATCAGTATTTTATTTCACAATCTCATTTGCTTGAACAATTCATAGAATTATATGTTAAGCGACATTTTTTTAGTAAATTCGACCCTTAATCTTAAAAAATAAATAATGAATCCGGATTATCAATTAATGTTATGGGCTTGGGTTGGAGTTGCAGCTTGGGTTGGTTTTGTAATCTTTTCAAACCGAAAAATACATCCAAAAGCTTTATTCACCCTATTTATGGTTGAACTATGGGAGCGCTTTAGCTACTACGGTATGCGTGCACTACTCATCTTATACATGACTGCGGATATCATGGATGGAGGTTTTGCGTTTGATGACGCAAAAGCCTATGGAATCTATGGTGCTTACGGTGCCTTAGTTTACCTCACACCTCTTGTTGGAGGATTCTTCGCTGATAAACTGGTTGGATTTAGAAAAGCCATTGTTTGGGGTGCCATTTTGATGGCTATTGGTCAGTTCACCCTATTCCTTGGAGGCATTGAAAATGAAACCATGTTTTATGTAGGATTAGCTGTTTTGGTTGTGGGAAATGGTTTTTTCAAACCAAATATTTCCAGTATGATCGGAAGATTCTATGAAGAAGGAGACAAAAGAAGAGATGGAGCTTTTACCTTATTTTATATGGGAATCAATATGGGGGCATTTCTTGCTCCATTGACCTGTGGTGCAATTGGTGAAAACGAAGGTTGGCAATACGGTTTTCTTGCGGCCGGAGTAGGAATGGCTGTTGGTTATCTTGTATTCCTTTGGGGACAAAAACAAGGAGTTTACAATGATGTAGGAATGGGACCTGATGTGGTAATGGAAAAACCCATTATACCAGGCATTTCGAATAAATTATTTCCAGTTGTTGCAACTGTCATTATGATTATATTGGCTTCTACGTTGATTGTTTACAATGACATTGTAGACTTGATTTTGGTGATTCTAGCAACTATGGTCATCGGATATCTGTTGTACGAGGCCAGTAAAATGGAAAAGGTCGCAAAACAAAGAATTTGGGTTATTGCGGTTTTATTATTTTTTACAACTGTATTTTGGACCTTCTTTGAATTGGCGGGTTCAGCGTTAAGTTTATTTACCGCGCGTAATGTAGACCGTACTTTATTTGGATTTGAAATCAAGACCACTTTCTTTCAATCCTTCAATCCTTTCTTTATCATGATATTTGCCCCCATTTTTTCGTGGTTGTGGATTAAACTATCGAACATGAATAAAGAACCGGCAGCACCATATAAATTTGGGTTTGGTTTAGTCCTTTTAGGTTTAGGATTTTTAGCCCTCAACGTTGGTGGAGGTTCTGCAAGTGCAGGAATGATACCTGCCATATTCATGGTGTTTTTATATCTTTTACATACGATTGGTGAGCTTACTTTGTCTCCCGTTGGATTGTCACTGGTTACAAAACTTTCACCACGTCATATGGTTGGATTCCTGATGGGTATATGGTTGCTTTCATCTTCATTAGCTCACCAAGGTGGTAAGCACATTGCAAAACTCACAACGGTTAATGAAAAAACCATCGTTGAAAGCGAATCATTTAAAAATGCCAAAATGGATAAAGACATCAAAGCATTATTGATTACGGATAAGTACAAAGAAAAACTTGAGGACGCTTCGGTTGAAGATGTCCTTACTGATTCTAGTTTTATTGCAGATTTAAATAGTAAGAGTGATCAAGATTACGCTAAGTCTACGGTTTACATTAAAGAGGCATTAGCAGAGGCCAATAATTATAAGGGAACGAAAAAAGAGAAAATGCTTAATTCGGCAAAAGTTGAATTTATTTCCTACAGAGATAAAGCAGTAGATTCCGACACGATTTCTGAAGGAGAATTGGCGAAATTATCAAAAAACACACCTGGAACTGCCGTAATTAATGCGATTCGAAGCGAGTCTTTAAATAAAGGACTTAGTGTATTCAAGCTACTAGGATTTATTGCTATTGCTTGTGGCCTTCTACTGTTTGTTATTGGAAAGCCAATCAAAAAATGGATGCACGGCATAAACTAATTTTATTTACTATTCAAAAGGCTGCTGTTGGCAGCCTTTTTTGTTTTTAATACATTCTCAAATCCCAAAAATGAAAACAGCATTTACATTATTCATTATTTTATTTAGTGCTTTCCAATATCTTTCTCAGACACATGTCGAGATGGTTACCAATAAAAATATTGATACGTCGATACATTCAGTTCCTTTTAGTGAATTGGAAGAATTGTATTATGCATCAGAATACCCGGATTTAAAAATAACCTTTGACACGCTTTATGACTATCAAATTCACTTTGACGGTAAAAACACTGGGCTGATTTCTAATCGTGATGTTTATTTAAAAAAATTGGAAAGAGGAGACCATACCATTACTCTTAAAAAGAAGGGAGAAAAGTCAATTAGTAAAACCATAAAAGTAAAACCCTCTCCTCCATGGTTTTCAAATGATGCTGTTGTTTTAGGCCTATTAATGATATCACTTTTCCTTGTTTTCAGAACGGCAAACAGTCAGCGAAGCTATTTCAAAAAGTTCTATAAAGTAGTTCCAGCTCTATTATTGTGCTACTTCATCCCAGCTGGATTAAACTCATTTGGAATCATTTCCTCCGAAGAATCAGAATTGTACTTCATTGCTTCCCGTTATTTATTACCGGCTAGTTTGATACTCTTGTGTTTGAGCATCGACATTCCTGCCATCAAGAGACTAGGATCCAAAGCCATAATCATGTTTTTTGCCGCAACTGCAGGAATCATACTTGGAGGCCCTTTTGCTTTATGGATCGTATCTTTAATTTCACCTGATGTTTTGAACGACGAAATATGGCGTGGATTATCAACTGTAGCAGGATCATGGATTGGTGGTGGTGCAAATCAAGCCGCCATGAAAGAAATATATAGTGCTAGTGATCAAATGTTTTCGGCTATGATTATCGTTGATGTATTTGTCGCAAACTTGTTTATGTCCATCTTATTGTTTGGCATTGGCTACAATAAAAAATTAAACAAATTTTTTAAAGCGGATGACAGCGCTATTGAAAACCTCAAATCAAAAATGGAAAAATTTCAATCTGGCGTTACAAGAATTGCAACCTTCAACGACCTTGTATATATGCTCGGAATTACTTTTTTCTTTGTGGGCTTTGCCCACCTTGGGGCTGATATACTCGGACCTTTAATTTCGGATACACTGCAAGAAATGACCAATCGAGATGCAGCAAGACTGCTCCAACAATTCGGTAGTGGATTCTTCTGGCTTGTTGTTTTATCAACTGTTTTTGGTGTTTGCTTGTCTTTCACGAAATTTCGTGAATTTGAAGGTGTTGGAGCTTCAAAAATGGGAAGTGTCTTTCTTTATGTGCTCGTAGCAACTATAGGAATGAAAATGGATATCATGGAGCTTATAGCCAATTGGGGGGTGTTTAAATTCTTATTATCAATAGGCTTGATTTGGATTGCAGTTCACGCTTTATTTCTTTTTGTTGTGGCTAAAATCATTAAAGCCCCATTCTTTTATGTTGCCGTGGGAAGTCAAGCGAATGTTGGAGGCGCTGCCTCTGCCCCAATTGTAGCGGGTGCTTTTAGCCCTTCATTAGCACCGGTCGGGGTACTACTGGCTGTCCTTGGATATGCTGTTGGAACGTTTGGTGCCATAATTTGCACCTTGATGATGAAATCGTTAGCAGGTTAATTTAGTAGGTAGAACCTATTCTTTTATTCACCAGACTTTCGATTTTTGAAAACAAATGGTTCGGCAAATAAGTCCGCCACTCAATTTCTTCGAGTTCACCGCCGAAAACAAAGTATTGATCGATGTTTGCAGCTATAAATTCTTTTACAACATGTTCGTGAAAGTTAATTGTAGCAATCCACCCATCCTCTACATCTTCAAACCATTCTTCATAATAGCAATCATCGGAAGAGTGAAAATTTAATACGTTTTCACCAATCAAAATGAATTTATTAACGCCATCATTGATCATGGGTTCTATGATATCACGCTTTAAAATCATAATGTCATTTTCAATGGCATCATTCCATTCCCCAATAAACTCAATAAAAGCATAACCGGAATCATAATCCACATAAATTACCTTCATGAATAAAGTGGGTGAACCAAAGTGATCCCATTGTGGATGAATCAAGTAATTATAAATGCGATTTTCAAACTCAAATTCACTGTATTGACGATTATAAAAAGGAGATGCTTCGTCCTCTGATGCGATGTAGTAACCGCGCCAATTATAATAAGGTTCAATAAAATGCATATTCAAATTTACATAAGTCCATTGATAAATTCTTATTAAATTTGAGTACAATCAAAAAAAAGCACCATGTACAAATTATTATTTATCCTTTCGATAGTCTTGTCCTTCTACGGATGTTCTGAAGAAACAAAAAAAGAAAAGAAAAGTTCGTCTTCTTCAAAAGTAGTTGCGACTGATTTTTCTATGCAGAATGAAGCCATTTCCTTTATTAGTAATCAGGAGAATCCTGCAATGTATGGCTCTATAAAGTTAAATCAGCTACTCAATAAAGCGTATTACAATTCAGAGGTATCTAAGTCAAGTCTGCTAAAATCAGCAATGGCTAAAGATGTGATTAATGAGGTGGAAAGAATCAAATCATACATCAATACCGCAATGCCCATTTATTACAGTATCGATATTAAAAGCGCGTCTCCAATGCCTGTTGTTGAAGTCGTCGCATTTGGCGGAATCAATAACCGCGAGGCCATTTTAAAAGAAATGAAAAAAGCAAATCCGGATTTAAGCTCTCAAAAGCATGGAAACTTTGAATTGATGGAACAACCGGGTGTAGCAATGGCAATGACCAAGGATAAATTTGTATTCTCATTTAATTCAAATTTAAGATCCGATGGAAACACGGTTTCAAAGTTTAAAAAATACTTTAAATCATTCAAGGGAAAACCAGATGCTCGAGTAAAGGAGGTTATTGAAAACTCCAAAGATGTGACCATGACCTATGATTTCGGGAATTTAAGCAAAGTCTTGAGCGATTATATTGCTGAAGCAGATATACCTGATTTTAACCCCAATGTTTTAAGTTCTATGGAGTGGCTGGAAGAATTTGACATGACATCCTCCATGAATTTGGCTTTCGAAGATGGTGCTATTTCACTTTCTGTAGACATGTATGGTTCAGATGAAATGAAGGAAACCGTTGGTAAGCTGATGGGCTCAGGCTCTAAAGAAACCATTCAGAAAATGGGTCGAGGAAAACCTTTTGCTGGACTCTTAGCCAGTATTAATGTTGCAGAATATCAGAAAATGATATACGAAATGTATCCAGATGGTATCATTAATAGCCTCATGGACATGAATCTAGGGGATGAATTTGAAAGTCAAATCCCATCCGAACTCTCTACATTAGAAGCGACTTTAAGAAAAGACGGGTTTGAAAGTTTTATCGGCGGTGATCTCGGAATGATGCTCTACAATATCCCGAGCAATATAGATGAAATTGTTCCGGAGCTGAGTGTTTATTTTAATATTGGGGAAAATTTAAAGCAACTAATAGAAGAAAATGAGCTGCCTGACACCCAAAAAGACAACATTAAAATTGACGTGCAAAATGATCAAATAAATATCTATTCTAAAAATCACGCGCCAAACGGAAAAGGTCCAGAATTGAGCGGAAAACTTTCTCATATAGGAAATGCTCCTTTTTCGGGTTTCATAGATCTTGATCAAATTCCAACCAACAACCTGCCAAGAGAAGTTAGAGATTTCAAATCCATCTTTGACATGCTTGATTTTGTTGATATGGAAATGGACGCCAACGGAGGTCGTATTACGCTTCACATGAAAGACAAGTCTAAAAATGCGCTCACACAGCTAATGGATGAGGCCTTAGAAGTAGGCATGCAGTTGTTTACCGAAGGATTATTTCTTTAACTCACGAATATCTTGGGAAAAGACAAGCTAAAACGGTTCGAAGAAATAAAGAGTTTCCCAAATGTCCTGGAACCACCAGTGATGGAAACCTATGAGAAGAAAGGCAAATGGCATAAGGAGATTTTTAAAAATGACAACCCCATTGTACTAGAGTTGGGCTGTGGTAAGGGAGAATACTCTGTTGGACTCGCTAAGTTATATCCCAACAAAAATTTTGTTGGCATTGACATAAAGGGAAACCGAATTTACATTGGAGCAAAGCAATGTATTGAACAAGACATTAGTAATGTGATGTTCTTAAGAACGCGCATCGATTTTATAAATAATTTTTTTGACACGAATGAAATCGATGAGATATGGCTGACATTTTCTGACCCTCAGCCCAAAAAACCGAGAAAAAGGTTAAGCTCAAAGCCATTTATCGATCGCTACAGTAAATTTTTGAAAAAGAACGGGAAAATACATGTAAAAACAGACAGTGACTTGCTCTTTGAATTCACTGAAGAGGAAATCCAAGAACATAAATACAACTGTCACGAGCTGACCTGGGATCTGTATGGTGAATACCACAACAAGCTTACTGAAGACCAAAAAAAACTATTTGAAATAAGAACACATTATGAAAAGCTCTTTTCAAGTAAGGGTTCGGTAATAAAATATTGTTGTTTTTCCTTATGATTTTTTATCAAGGACTTTTGGTATTCTGAAATAATCAGAATCTCTTTTAGGTGCATTCTTTAATGCATCTTCACTTGTCAATTTTCTTTCCGACTTGTCTTCACGTAATACATTGACTTGATCTGTCATAAAGATTAAGGGTTCAACATTTTCAGTGTCAAGCTCCGACAACTTATCCATAAAACCAATGATCTTGGACATGTCACCCTTAATTTGATTTAAATCATCACCTTCAAACTCTAAACGAGCCAGGTGAGCAATATGTTGAACAAGCTCATCACTAATTTTCATACTACAAAGTTAATCATTTCCATCCTTTGAATACAAATGAGGGTATTCTTTTCGTAATGGCCCTTCAATCAATTCAAATGATCTTTGCTTTAGTTCAGAAAAAGAAAGCTTAGCAACCTCTTCTTTTGAAATGTAGGGATGAATATAGCACTTCGAAATACCAGGTCTTGCAGGACCATAAAACATGGTTGGGTCTGAAAACAATCTATAATTATTGGTAAAGGTGAGCGCTACAATAGGAACATTCGCTTCTTTGGCGATCTTAAATGCACCATTTTTAAATGAGATAAGCTTTGGAATCTCTGTCATGGGAATGGTTCCTTCAGGATAAATAACCAACGACCATCCTTCCTTTATCGCCTTCGATGCTAGCACATAAGACATCCCCACCTTTCTAATTTCATTGCGAAAAACGGGAATATTTAAATTCTTAAAATACGTTCTAATAATCGGATAAGTCAAAATTTCACTTTTACCGAGAAAGACAAAAGGGTGATTCGGGAGAATCGAATACATAAAAAAAATGTCTAAATAAGAGGTGTGATTCGAAACAATCACATAAGGCCCATCGGGAAGCTCTGCTTTTTCAATATACTTCACATGATAAAAACAAAATATTCTCATGAGCCAGCTCCAACAAACAAAAAGAGAAAAACTATATTTTCTCCAAGAATCTTTAATTAAAACAATCAAGAAAAATGGATACAGCAGAATCGCAAATATCGAAAAGATACATCCGATGTAAATTTTCCACAAATTTGTAAATAAGCCGATTATAAATCTCATTTGGATGAAAAATTAAGAAAAAGAATTGGAATTGAAACAAAATTTAATTGTCTACTTTTGTTAAACACATTATGGCAAGAATATTAACAGGAATTCAAAGTACGGGTACAACACATTTAGGAAATCTTTTGGGGGCGATTATACCTGCAATTGAATTGGCAAAAGAATCTTCAAATGAGTCCTTTTTATTTATAGCAGATTTACATTCCTTGACGCAAGTTAAAAATGCCGAAGAGCTTAGAGAAAACACCTACAAAACGGCCGCTGCATGGCTTGCTTGTGGACTTGACCCTTCAAAAACGGTGTTTTATCGTCAAAGCGATATTCCTGAAGTTACCGAATTAATGTGGCACCTATTGTGTTTTTATCCCTACAAAAGATTGACCCTGGCTCACTCATTTAAGGATAAAGCAGACCGACTCGATGATATCAATGGAGGTTTATTTACTTATCCCATGCTTATGGCAGCAGATATTCTTCTTTATGATGCAGAGATTGTTCCTGTAGGTAAAGATCAAAAACAGCACATTGAGATGACTCGAGATGTCGCTACAAAATTCAATTTACAGCTTGGTAATACATTTGTTATACCTGAAGAATCGATTGCCGAGGACACGATGCTTATTCCCGGAACCGATGGGCACAAAATGAGTAAGTCAAGAAATAATCTGATTGATATTTTTCTTCCTGAAAAAAAGCTGAGAAAACAAATCATGTCCATTGTTTCAAATAGTGAAGCTCTTGAAGACCCAAAAAATCCAGATACCTGCAATATCTTTGCGATATACTCCATTCTAGCAGACTCAACTGCCATTTCAGAAATGAAATCAAAATATGAAAAGGGAGGCTACGGTTACGGCCATGCCAAACAAGCTCTTTTTGAACTCATCCTAGATAAGTTTCAATCCGAAAGAACCAGGTTCAACCATTTAATGGAACATCGAAATGAAATTGATGATGCGCTTTCTATTGGTGCTCAAAAAGCGAGAAAAGTCGCCAATGATGTGTTAGAAAGGGTGAGAGATAAAGCAGGTTATGTAAAAAGCTAAGTTACTTTATTTTGACTGATAGAACGCTGTCTTGAGCATTTGTGTCTTCCCACTCTAAATACTCTTTTCGCCAAGTGTTTCGTGCTTCTTCCTTGCACTCTTTTACGCCACCTTTTCCAGCTTTTCAGCTTTAATTCGGTTCTCATCAGCTCTATCACCTCTTTCTCGGTTAAACCAAACTGAAAAAAGATGGCATCGAATGGGGTACGATCCTCCCAAGCCATTTCAATTACTCGATTTGTATCTCGTTCTGTCATCAACAGAAAAACAAAGTCGCTACAGAAATGTTTTGAAAATGTGAAAACCAGAAAGAAAGAAAATTTTCCTACAAAAATGTGTATTCTTTGTAATAGGAGTTTTGAATGGAGAAAAAAATGGAAAAACTGTTGGAATGAGGTAAAGTATTGCAGTGAGAAATGTAGACGATCAAAAAAAATTATCGAATAACTGGGCAGTTGTTCCCTTTTCCCAACCTAAAAGTGAGCATCCCTCCACAGTAAACATACCAGTCCTTGTTACTCGAATTGCCTCTTCTGCCTAATGAATTCCCATCTATACTTCTATTGCTTAATGCTGCAGCATCAGCTCCGTTTAAAGCTTGAAGTGCTACAGGATCATAATAGGTATCACTCTTTACATCATCCAAGTAATCTGTAAACGTCTTGCGTATGGCAATGTCCATATTAAATGAAACGTATTTCCCCATGGAAAGCTTAAGCCCTAGTCCTAATGGAACACAAAGCTGGTAAAGGCCGTAATTCTGTTTTCCAATATTGGCATTTTGCCCCTCAGTTCCCAACGGTTGAAGATCGATAAGCTCACCGTTAAATTCGGTTTGAGGATTCATTTTAAAAACACCAATTTGAGCAATCATATATGCCGTTCCTTTGTATCTTTTATTGCCAAACTGAAAAGGGAAATAATGAAATTCAATCCCTCCTGCAAGCTCAGTAATTGGTGATTCAAAGCTTAAATTACGATTTACGATTAAGGGTTGACTTGCATCCCGGTCATAAGCTTCTACTTTTCCATATATTCCTGTGAACCGCAAGGTCATTCTCGAATGCACATTAAAGCGATACATGAACCCTCCTGCCAAATTGCTTTGGTAGAAAGGTTTAAACTGATTCAGGTCACCAATGTAAAAGGTCGTACCTACTGAAAAACCGATCTCTGAACGAGAAAAAAAATTAGGTTGCTGTGCCCATGATGAATGAACAAAACATAAAATAAACACTATGTGTTTTATGAGTCTCACGATATGGTAACGAATCTATCTATTTTTTATTACGCCATTTAGAAGTTCAAACTTTTATTTGACGCTCTTTTTCGGTCTGTTTCTTTGAGAAGGATTTTTCTAATTCGAAGACACTTCGGAGTTACTTCAACGTATTCATCACCTTGAATGTACTCTAAGCATTCCTCTAGACTGAAAACTTTTGGCGGGGCTAACCTCACCTTGTCATCAGCTCCAGAAGACCTCATATTCGACATTTTCTTGGTTTTTGTCACATTGATACACAAATCTCCAGTCTTTGAATTTTCTCCAATTACCTGCCCTTCATAAATATTTTCACTTGGCGCGATAAAAAACTTTCCTCTTTCCTGTAGATTATTGAGCGAAAACGGAATAGAAACCCCCTGCTCTAGTGAGATCATAGATCCATTTTGTCTTCCTGGAATCTCACCTTTGTAGGGTTGATATTCCAAATAACGGTGGGTCATAATAGCCTCGCCTGCTGTTTGAGTCAGTAAATAATTCCTCAAGCCAATAATCCCTCTTGAAGGCACATGAAATTGCATAACCATTCGGGCTCCTTTGGGCTCCATGTTCAGCATTTCACCTTTACGCTTCGTTACCGCCTCAACAGCTGTACCACTATATTCTTCCGGCAAATCAATGGTCAACTCTTCAATAGGCTCACATTTTGCTCCATCTACTTCTTTTAATATTACTTGAGGTTGTCCAACCTGAAGCTCATACCCCTCTCTCCTCATGGTTTCAATCAAAACAGACA
>Ga0315315_10003528_pt1 | contig 14361 bp, 10 predicted proteins | sample M140m3416metaG_FD_203699 | JGI IMG/M metagenome (GOLD analysis project Ga0315315, IMG submission 203699) | Ammonia-oxidizing marine archaeal communities from Monterey Bay, California, United States - M1 40m 3416 | ecosystem: Environmental > Aquatic > Marine > Intertidal zone | place: USA...
GGAGTTGTGGCTTGCTGGTATTCACCCACCTCCTCCTTTAATGGAGGACAAGCGCGCAGCAATCAACTCGTAGCAAAAATGACCGACCGACAAACGCAGATGCAGCGAAAGTCGAGGCTCTTCGACGGATTCACGGCGCTCGCGGTCATATCCTTGCTATACCATAAGCCACTGTTGGCAAATCCGTGGAAACTCAATGCTTTTCAATGGGTTATAGGGTTTGCTCTCATTCGAGGAGCCATTACAATGTACGACCACCTCGTCATTTTTATCATCAACTTGTCAAATGCCAAACTCCTGCCGACCCGAACCACCGGCAAGCCCGTTCGATACGTTACCCTGGATCGACTGTCTTTCATTTTTCTTTCGATAAATTCTCTGAACGAATGGGTATTCGTTCAACGTTTGTGTTACTACCTGTGGCATGCAACTGAGATACCGAAGTCTCTCGATGATTTGGGGTTGGCGAACACGCTTGGAGCGCTGTACGTAATGTTTGTCGTTCTGGACGTATGCTACGCGCCATGCCATCACTTTCTCCATATGCCGTCCGTGTATCCCTTGATTCATAAACATCATCATAGGCAGCACTTTCCTACCCGTGGATACCTCGATGCAGGGAACGAGCACCCCGTCGAGCACATGATCGGCACCCTGTGCACGTGGGCTGCTGTCACCGCCGCAGTTTCCATCACAGGCGCGCATGCCGCCACGGTCTTCTTGTTCTTTAACATCCATGCCGCACTCGCCATGCTCAATCATAGCCCATATAATATTGAATTTGGGGCTTTCGGAATTCGATACTCAGTAGCAAATCACGAGATGCACCATCGCAAGTTCACCGTCAATTACTCACAGTACTGCATGTGGTACGATCACTTGGTCGAAACCTACGCCGATTATGAGGGACCGGAGAAGCGAGCGTATAAAAAATTGTAGCATGACGGTGAGGGGGAATGCGATTCGAAATCATCTTACCCTCTTCGTGTGTAACTAAAAATTCTTTATACCTACGCACTAGAAGGGGCGAACTTAGCTCTGCCGCCTTTCGCTTCACCGCTATCCTCGCCACCTTTAATACCATTAGACCCAGTAGATTTTTTTGCCCTCAACCGTAACTTGGACCTTAGCCATTGCCTATCCTGCTCCAGATCAACAATCTTTTCAACTAGCTTCATCTCCCTTTTCTTGGCCTTGTCAATCATTGAATCCAAATGCAAGGCCTCGCGTTTGTAGCAATCCCGTTCTTGCTCCGTCTGCTTAAGCCGTTCGTTGTTGGCAATAGATCTCTCTTTCTTCTCAATTTCTTTTTGTAGACAAGCAAAATCGTTCTTGACTGTGAGCATGTGGCACTCGTAAGCTGACAAAAAATCCGCCCTGTGCTTTGCTAGCAGATCAGATGTTGCTCCACAAATGCTTTCAATCGTCTGCTCCAGCTTATCATGTTCCTCCTTTACCAACGCAAAGCTTGGTGGTTTTATAGTATCGAGGATGAATTAATAATTTATGGTTAGCAGATAAGAAGAGGACTACTTCGGAAATTGTTCTTGACTGCCTCTCCTCGATACACACAGGTTGCCCCCTAATTTCGTCGCATGCAAACTAGCTAGTCATTTATAAGTTGAAAAAGTATTCCGTACAACAAGTATCTTTAGTCATCGCACTTACTTCTTCGGGCATTGAGTTAAGGGCGAATCCCCCCCCATGCTACGTCGTTCGTTTAGCCACTACCAAGCCAGGGGGCGCTTTCTGTATTTTGAATCGATCGATTTGTGGTTTTTGTTGGCGTTCTTTGCAGTTGTGGTGCGCATTCCTGAAAAGCGCCGATCAAAACTTGGTTTAGGTTGAGCAGCCGCATCGCTCACATCATCCACTGCTGACAGAGTACACCATCGCTATTGAGCGCACAGGACGGAGGATCTATATGAGCTTGGCACGGTTCAAAAACAACCCCGTCGTGCAAAATACCACTTGCGTCAATCGAATCGATCTTGTCTTTTATCAAGCCCGAATTCGCTGGCCCTACGAAAATGTCAGCTACGAAATGATCAATCTTTGGTGCAAAAGATTTCACCCTTTCAATGTGTGAACATAATGCGATCCATCCGTGCCGCCCGTCATCTTCTGCCAAGTCTGCGAGGCGACGCGATAACCACATGGCCCATTTCTTTTTTTCAGCTACAGGTACGTTGCCGTGGACATGGATCCATCCGCCTCTGCTTCGCTTGAGCGATTGAATGGCAGTCTTCCAAGCACCCTCGCTACTGGGCAATAGACCGAGGCTGACTCTATCAATACAGCCAACAATACCAGCGTTGGGCACTGTGATCCTCGAATCTCCCTCCAAAATTGTGACACGATCTTCAACTTTGTTCTCCTTCAAGTTAAAGTTGAGAGCGGCGACCGCATTTGGATTCCATTCACAACTATAGACGTGGGCAGCATTGCCAAGACACAAGGCAGGCAATGTGTAATATCCAATGCCCGCGAACATATCCAATACAATGTCACCATGCGCAACGCAAACCTCCCCAAATCTTAGCTTCTCCGTCACATTGCCCCGGCTAAACATGACGCGCGTCATGTCAAAATACTGCTTGATCGTATTTTCGGTACAGCATATCCAGCCGGGCGTACCAGGACCAGTAGTTGCTGGAATTCCTGGCGCAATAGCATCATAGTCGTTTGGATACAAAAGGCGATGGCCGGATTCGCGAACCTTACTGTCTGGGTTAATGTCCCCCCGTCGGACTACTCTGGGACTGGAATGAATATCAGCCAATAATCGCCATAGATATCTAAGACATTCTACTGGATCTTGACAATAGCGCTCAATCAGAGATCCGAAGTCAGTGCTATCTAATTGGAATGCGTTTTGGGGAATCACAAGTGACCGATCATCACCAAGTCGCTCGAGCTTGTTTGGACAAAGCGTTGGAGAGAGACGGGCTACTTCCCTTTCGATTTTATCCCTGGAAGTTGCGGCAGGACTGGACAAATGTCGTTCAAGCATTTTGACAACTCCTTCTTGAATAGGAGTCAGCTTCATATTCAGGTCGGACCCTTTGGACCTTCGTCGACGTCCCTTCGCTCCGAAACCGCCCTGTCGAACGCTCGCAATAACAGAAACACTAGCTGGACACGATTGCACTCCCGAAGCTACTACCAACGTCGTCCAATCTTTTTCATTTTTAGCGTATCGTCTATGCGAAGATGGATTGAGTCTCCACTCCTCAAAGATCATGGCACAACGCTCTGATACGGGGATGCAAACACACGAATCCCAGGTTGCTGTCTTGCCCCCGACCGCGAGCGAAAAGTCATCGCGAGTCGCAGGTCGCATACGTCGGTCTGGATCGATAAGTTCCGCTGATTCGAGGACAGTTTTTAGAGCTTTCGCGCAGGATTTTTCGACGTAGAGAACGCGATTGAGTTGACCGTCGTGGAGAGAAGACAGCAACCGGGGAGTTACACCAGCGGTGGCCGCCATGGATCAGAGAAATCGACGAAGACCGAACGAAAAAATAAATAAAATCGCATGGACTCATGTACGGCTCGTACTTTAATACAGAGAGGGCCAATATACTCTCTAGTAGCAAATTTTCTTTCACTACTACTACTACTCCTACTACACTACTACTTCTAGAGTAGTAGCTAGAGTCTAGATCTGGCTCCTTCTTATATGTTAAACATGGAACATCATTGCGTTCCTGGGAGCCGCAGCTGGTCCATGTAACGCCAGAGGAGTTGGGGGCTGACGAGAGCGTCGACCTCGTGCACGATGCAGCTCCGAACCTCGAAGGATTCTACAATATTGGCGCCGTTCACTGTCACTCCTCCGTCCTCCTTCCCTCCCCAGCCAAGGAAGCCGCCCGTCTTGGTCTTACCAATGGGAACCTCCCCACCAAGGGTAATGACGCCGCCCGTGGATGAGTCGAAAATTTCTTTAGAGGTAACGGGGCTCGCGATGGCGTGGTACTGCGCGATCTTTTCAGTGGCCTCCAAGTTGCGGGGGTCTCTGAGCTGCATCAGTTTCTTCTGGCCCATATCGTCGAAAGCGGCGTTATTGGGGGCAAAAATGGTGTAGCCGCCATCCCCATTCCGCAGATCCGTCCAGATTTGCTGATTCGACAGAAGCTGCATGAAGGCGGGATACTTTTGAGACAGAAATAGCTCCATCGCCCTGGTGTCGTAAGTTTCCGGTTCGCCGGCCTGATCGCCTTCAGACGTGTTTGAAGAGAGGCACAGCGGCGACGGTCTATCATTCACGCGGGATGCACCCGAAGATATTTGAAATGCCGCGGCCGCCGGAGGACCGGAGAGGGAGGTCGCCAAGGCGACGGCAAGGACGAGGGAGACGTTCTTCATTGTTGAGGCCCGCATAAAATGTAAAATTTGGAAATCATTCTGAATCATAATATGTCAGCTTACGTGTTCAGCTACGGTCGTACAACACTCTAGATACATACATGCATGTACAGCTGTACAATACGTAGCAAATAAATACTCTAGAGTATGCATTATTTATTTACTACGATCGTCGTATGCAATTAACACGGTAAAAGTAATTACATGACTAACGGAGATGCGAAAAATCGGGGACGAAAAAAATTTATTTAAAAGGAGGCTTAAGTTATAAGCTAGATTTTTCTTCCTAGAGTATGCATACTCCTACTCTAGTACTACTAGCTAGTATGCATACTATGCATAGTACTCGTAGTACTACTAGTTTGTGGATAGTACTAGCTAGAGTATGCATACTCTAGTAGGAGTATTACTAGTGAATATGACGTCGAGCTGCGGCTCTGGATGCTTTGCCCGCGCCAAAAAAAAAACCCTGATGAGGAAGAAAGAACTCGTCTTGCTCGGATTGGAACATAAATTTTTGAATTACTTTGGTAAGTTGCTTCCGACGCGCTGGTTGAACGCAAACCTCTGGCCTGCGTTACTGACAAGAGAAAGTCATTTTGCATGACAATATTTGGTCGCCATATTCGGGCAGAGGAGGAGGATTGTGGCCGTCACGTTTGTATTTGTGTTCTTTCCCGTTCCGTTGGCATTGGCACCGAAGCGATATCCAAATAGTATCTTTTTATTAATATGTTATCTGACTGAGTTCCTTTGCACCCTTTCTGGGCCTTTCTGGACCTGCCTTTAATTTAAACGCAGGATATTTCTCAACTCTAGACGAATAGAAACGATGGCCTTTCTCGAGGACAACAAATTCAGGATCATCTGGGCGCTTATGCTCGTGTTCCTCTCCTATCCTGTATCCTGGTTCTTTGCGTTTTGGTGGGTCCTCATCATCCCGTTCGAGACTGCTCACCCCCTTATCAAGACGGCCACTGAATTTCTGGAGAAGCTTATTTCGTGGCCCCGCCTTGTTGGGCAGGCCATTATCCAGGGCGAGAGCACCTTCCCCAATCCTTTGGCCTAGATGATTATAATCTTGGTACCTTCGTAACACATGTGGATGCATACCTACTAGCTAGTAGTTTGCTTTGGTACGTACGCTCGTATGCATACATATTACGAGCCGTATATTATATTTCATGATCTATTGCGATAATACGATTACCAGCACTGCACATATAGGTTCAGTTTCTAAATACACAGGTTCAGTTTCTACTAGTACATGTACGTGCTCTCATGGAGTTAGCTATTCGGCAGAATGAAGACCTTAACTTCTTACTTCATATTAATCCACCAAAGATATTAGTAGAATGGCAAGCAGAATGGCAAATCTAATTTGTAATGCCCTTCGGCACGGTGGCTACCTTCATTGTGGCGAGGTTCCCAATGTCCTCGTCTGATTCCATAGTTACCACGACGACGTTGTCTCCCGGCTGGATGAACCCCATGTTTGTGGCATGCTGGATTGCGCGCATCGGGCGCTTGGCCGTAGAGACTCCCTCGAGGCCGATGATTGGGTGGACACCGCGATTCAGCATAAGCATCCGGGCCACCTTGCTGCTGGGGCAGAAGGCGACGATGGGGACGCTAGGACGGTTCGCACTGACCATGCGGGGAAGAGTGCCGTGGTTGGTCAGGACGAGGATGGCAGAGGCATGACGCTCTGCCGCGGCTGTCACGGCGCTCTTTGCCAACGTGGCCTCGTGGCTCTTGGCCTCGGTCACTTCCCTCCCGGACGCCTCCTTGCCGCGGTTTCGGTGGACCAAATCTGTTCGGCGGGTCTCGAACTTTTCCGCGGCCTTAATGATCTCGTTCATCGTTGTGATGGTTTCGACGGGATACTTACCCTTGGCGGTTTCGCCACTGAGCATGACAGCATCAGCCCCGTCGTACACAGCGTTGGAAACGTCGGCAACCTCGGCGCGTGTTGGGCGGGGATTCTTCGCCATGGACTCGAGCATCTGGGTCGCCACAATGACGGGCTTTCCCACTGCATTGCATGCCGATACCATCTCCTTCTGTGCGTTGGTAACAAGGTGCAGGGGAATTTCGACGCCTAGGTCTCCGCGGGCAACCATGATGCCATCGGATTCCTCAAGGATGGCGTCGAAGTTTTTAAGGCCACTGGTTGACTCGATCTTCGAGATGATGAGGGGGAGGGGGGCCGCCTGGGGCCACCCCAGCTCCTTGGCGCACTCCTGCATGTACCTTTTGATCTCTTGCACCCCCTCGGCGTTCTGGATGAAGGAGGCGGCGACGAAGTCCACGCCCTTGCTCATTCCGTATTTGATATCAACCCTATCCTTGTCGGACATAGCGGGCAGGTCGGTTTCCGCCCCGGGAAGGTTGACGCCGGCGCGAGATCGGAGTTCGCCAGCGTTGTCGACTGAGCAAGTGACCGATCCGTGGAACTCCTTGTCGGACTCGACGGCAGTTGCCGTGAGGATGATGGCACCATCATCGAGGAGGACTTTCATTCCAGGCTTGATTGATTTGTGGAGGTTGGGGTAGTCAATGTAGAGGTCGGACGCGGTCGACCCCTTGTCGACCCATTCAGGAGCCGTGCGAAGAGTCACCAAGCCCCCAGCCTCAAAGACGACGGTCTCGTGACCTGAGTGGTCGTTGGCGAGCTTTCCGGTCCTGATCTCAGGACCTCTCGTATCGAGCAGGATAGCGCGGACATTTTGGTCGATTTCGGCCGGAGAGTTTTCTCCGTAGCACGGCAAGTCCTTAGCGGACGAATGGCGGCCCTGACGAAAGAGAAAAGGAGAAATCGAGCGGACGTAAATTTGGTGAGGTGCTTTGGCAGATAGGAATGCAAAATTTACAAAATTTAGGTACATAAAGAAATAGTACCCCCTTTCCATCCTACTCGTATTCAACGCCGCTCTGGTGGGCTCACCTCACAGAGCTTCAGGTTGTTCGTCCGAAGCTCGACCTCTTCGACGGTGGCATGGCTAAAGTTGAGGCGCATGACGCTCATGCCGGCGCGGACCACCTCCTGCAATACGGGCAGCTGCTCCGACGTCGGGCCGATCGTGGCAACAATCTTGGTCAGGGGGGGCGACCACCTCTCCTCCTGAGAGGGGGGGGGCGACGTGGCTTCATCTCTGTCGATGCCGTACAGGGGCTCGGTGATGGAGGACGCCATGGGCCGGAGCGAGCGGAGGACGGAGGTGGAGGTAATCAACGTGGGCCTGGCAGTGCCCCCGAGGAGCGCCGACGCCGCCGCCGAGACCCCAGATCGGCGGGACGTGAGGGAGAGGGCGCCGCGAATCATGCTGTCCTGGCCGGAGAGTCTTGCTTTATGAGTGGGATGCAACGAAAAGAGAAAAAATCGTCTCGTTTCTTTTTTAGCATACATCCATTACTTTGATGTTTTGTCGACGGACAGACTGCGACTGCGACAGCGACTGCTGCGCTGCCGCTCGCAAGATCAGGGTCTGGTGGGGTATACTCTCATCGAACTGAGATTATGCATACTCTAGCTAGTAGCTAGTAGTACATACTATGCATAGGACGAGCTCGTAGTATGCATATAGTATGCAAAGTGGTATCGATATTATACATACCGACAGAGTCTGCCACCGTACTACTCTCGTAGTAGACTATATGTGTTCTTAAGCAATCGTACTCTAGAGTCGAGGGATCGCACGGAGGAAGGGTACTAGATACTAGCTAGAGTAGTAGGAATTGACGGGTATATATAATATACGAGCTTAAATATTACAAGGCTCTTACATAATGTATTTACTATGATCCATATTACTTCTTTGGCCTCCGGACGGACAAAAGAAAACGGCTCGCTTAAAAGCGATCGAAAAGAAATGGATGTCGAAAACTGCTTTTCGATTGCTTCTTTGCCGTCACATGATGCCTTCTCAGCCGTCCGAAGAGTCTCACCTGCTTTATCTTGAACTCTATTCCACTGATTGACGACCATTATCTTCCCTCATCATGTCCCAGTACTACCAGAACCAGTCCGATTTCACCGACGAGGTCAATTACACCACCGATGAATCTCATATGATCCAAGAGCAGAATCCCTCGAACACCTATGGCAATGAAAGACAAGCTACGGAGGTCTCCGCATATACTAATGGGGATGAAAGCGACGATGGAACCAATATTGACATCGAGGGCGATCATGATTACTTTGACGAGGAGGATGCTTTCGGCAAGGATTACCTCCACGAGGTTGGCGCCATGAATTGCCTCTGGACGCCCTCAGCGCCTGGTGGCATCAGTGATGCCACCAGCCGTATAATCAATTGGCTCGCCCTCAACCACGAGCAGATTTTCAGTGGCGTCACTGGTAAGTAATCCGTTCTTTATCCAAGTGTCTTTCTTTGGTCGGATGGATTCTCTACTTTTCCGGATTCGGTATCATTCTTTTTTCCATCTTTTTTCACCAAATACATTTTTTGCCTGTATTCAATATTCTACCTCTTTTTACAGTTGGCGTTACGCAGATTCCCGAGGTTTGCTCGTCCGCTCTCATGATTGGTGTTGATCCCATCCGTGCTCTTCAGGCAACCTGGATTATGAACGTGCTCACTGCCATAATAGGCGGACGCCCCGGTATGGTCTCTGGAACAACCGGATTTGTCGCCCTTGCTCTGGCGAAAGTTATCGAGACCCACGGCGTTGAATACATGTTCTACTCTGTCATGTTTGGTGGAATCTGTCAATTCGTTTTCGGCCTCATGGGTCTCGGTGCCCTCATGCGTCTGCTCCCCAATCCCGTTACGGTCGGTTTCGTCAATGGCATGGGATTCCTTATTGCCTTGCAGCAGTTCCGTTACGCTAAAGTCTGGGCCGAGACTGGCGCCCGGCGCAGCCGTGAGCTGATCCAAGTCGGTCACTCCTGGGCCCACTTCACTGACTCCGATTCTGAGTGGATTGCAGCAGGTAACTTCATGACTTTTGTCATCACTTCCCTAGTCTGCTTCCTGACCTGTCTTCTCTTGCCCAAGGCAACCAAGAAGATCCCCTCTACCTTTGTTGCTCTCATCGTCGGAGCTATTGGAGAGTGGGCTATCGCCAGGCAGATCGGATACGCTTCCCCAGTCCTCAATGAGTATGCTGACATCACAAGCGGTCTCCCCACTTTCATCTGGTCCGATCACAACCTCAATATCCCCATTTTGTCCTGGGATACATTCGAGAAGACCTACTTATCCGGCATCGCTGTCTTTGGCGTCGGCATTATGGAGTCGCTCCTTACCACTCAGGTCCTTAACGACCGCATCGGCAACCGTAGTATCAAGAACCGGGTTGCAGTGTCTCAAGGAATTGGCAATCTTGTTGCCAGTATCTTCGGTGGAATGGGAGGTGCTGGTATGATATCTCAGTCTATTGTCGCGAACAATGCGTACGGTATCACTGGTCTTTCTACCTTCCTTTCTGGTGCCACCGTTGCAATCATTATGGTCGCCGCCTACCCTATTGTTAAGTTCATCCCTCTTGCCTCCTTCACTGGTATCATGTTTTACATCTGTTTCTGCAATCTCATCGAGTGGAGTTCCATGCTCAATGGCGTCGCCGCTGTCTTGCCCGAGAGCGTCCGCGATGTGATCCAACTCGATTACAAGATTCCGCGCACGGACGTCCTCGTCATGTTCTGCGTCACCACCTTCATCCTTGTCCTCGACTTGACAATTGCTGTCCTCACGGGTGTCTTAGTTTCCGTCTTTATATATGCGTGGGATTCGTCCAATAGCGTCGTTGTCGACCGGGAGCTTTCAGAGGACGGAATGAACGTCACCTATAAAATCTATGGGCCACTGTTCTTCGCGACCGCACAAAGTTTCCTGGATACATTTCCCGCCGAGGAGATTAAGCACGATCCTGAGGATGTCATTCTGCTTCTTGAGGGAGCCCAGATTTTTGATTCTTCAGGAATGGTTGCTCTCAAGAAGCTCCATGACCGCTTCGAAGCCCTAGGTAAGGTTGCTGCCCTATCCTCGCTCAGCCCCATTAGCCGGCGGATAATGGAAAAGAGCGCCTCGATGTGGGAAGGTGTGAGCTTCCTTGAGGTGGAGGAGATAGATGAGTCAGAAATGGAATCTATTCCGATCAACATTGGTCCTCATAACACTACTCCCGACATATAGCCTGATTGATATCAGAAATATCCATGGGGCGCACCTCGGGCGGAAGGGAGCCATCCGCCCTGACCTGTATAGTGTATAAATAAATCATGGGCGTAATTTGTATTGGTCGCTTTGCCTAAAATTTTAGGGTAAATACACAATATACTTACTCCTTTAAGTCCTCATGCAGGTGCAGCTAAAGATAAATAGTGCAGTGTCTTTTACCAACTAGATCTATTCGTCGTCAGACAGATCGTCCCCGGACACATCCCAAAAGCTTGAGTTATTGGTGCTTGGGCTTCTTGGCCCGAGCAAAGGTTCTATGCCTTCGATACATTCTTCAGGTTCACTCTCAACAAGACCACCCTGACGAAGGTGAGATTTGAGTAAGTACAACTTTTCACGAGTCGCCTCGAGCTGAAGGGCCACCTCTTTTGCCGCAGCTCTCTTGAATCTATCCTGCTTTTTCTGCTTTTCGTCAGATAACCCAAATTTGACCTTGCGCCGCAACTCCTGCAGTTCTTTTTCTGCCCTTTGTCTCCATTTGAGCTCCTTGGTCAACTTCTTTTCCATCCGTTCTGTGTAGTATTCCATTGTTTCTAACTTCTGCTTGTATTCGTCTCTTTCGTTTTCAAGGTCACCCACGGACTGAACGGCGTCACGGAGAACATGTTCCTTTTCGTCAAGCTCATCCTTTGTAGTCATCAAGTCCTCTACTAGGGTTCCCACTTGTTTTTCCACTGAACACAAGAGTTTGTCATTGTCAGAATCAGATTCTTGTGGGAGCTGAGGCGTTCCCAAGTGAGGAGAAACAGCTAAACTTATGGCTTTACGCATCTCTTTCAGATCTTGCAGCATGCGCACATGTTTGGACTTAATTCCAGTGGTTAGAGACGGGGAGATCAGGAGCGTTGTGAAGGCCTTCGGAGTTCTTCCTTTGTCCTTCGGCAATTTGTCATTCATGCCCGGCATCGGCATCGTCTTTTGGGTGGACAAAGCAAGTTGCCTCGCCTTTTCTTTGAGCTCTTTAACGCGATGTACTGTATTTTGGGTAGCTTGACTCATGCCTTCGATTGCATCAAAATGTCCCTCTTCCATGACGAAAGAGCGAAGGTAGTCCAAATCCTTTGAGGTGGCTTTCTGATCATTTTCGGCGCACTCCGCTTTCTCTCTAGCCACGCGCAACGCATCTTTCTGAGCTTCGAGCATGTTCTCCACCCCTTGCAGCTTTAAAGCCTTTGATGCCAAATCTGAGCTGAGTCGACTATTCGTTTTCTCAAGGTCCGCCGCATTTGCCTTCGATTCTTCAAGGCGTGCCTCTGTAGCCTTACACGCGGCTGCGCTGCTTCCATACGCACTTTCAAGATCTGAAATGGTTTGATCAAGAGAGCTAATTTTGTTTTCGAGTTCAGTAATTATGAGCTCTTTGCTTTCAATCTCTTTGTCCTTCGCGTCTATATCTGAGGATTTGGCTCTTAGCTCTTGATTGTATGCCTTAGCTCGCTCAAGCTCTCCAATCTTTTCCGATAGATCAATTTGGAGAGCTTTCACTTGGTTGGTGAGGCCATTTTTCTCTCCTTTTTCTTTCGAGAGCAATCCTTCAATTTCTGCTTTTGAGGATCTCAGAGTGATGATGGAGGCTCTAAGGTGCGCAATATCCTTGACGGATTGGTCGACCTCATGCGTCTTAGAAGACAAATCTAACTTTAGTGCCGACAATTCGATTTTGAGGGACTCACGTTGGGTCTCTGATGATGCTTTTTGATCCTCCATCTTCTTTCGCGAGGACTCGCTCTTGTCGAGAGATTCTACAGCCGAGTCCAAAGATCGGCGGAACTCAATGATTTGCTCTTCAAGCTTTGATGCCTCGGTCTTGCGCGATTCCGAAGAGAACAGAGCATCTGAGGCCGCTTCGGCAATTGCCGCAATTGAATTAGAGAGGGATTTATCCGAGGATAGATGAGGAACTGTCAGCTGAAGCTGTTTGCAAGCTCTCTCTAAGCTCCGCCGTATCGAATCGATTACTTGAGTTTGGCCATCAAGAAATACTTGGCTTTCCTCCGCGCGCATATCTGCTGCTTCGCAGGCTTCGATAAGATGAGCAATCTTGGCCTCAGCAGATTCAGAGATGTTTCGCATCTCATCCTCAAAGGTTGCATTTTGATCCTTAACCTTGTTGATATGTTCCTCAAGGCCAGCGATGCGTTCGTCACGTTCATATAGGGCCGCATCAAAAATCTCTTTCGACCTCTTCTCTCGAACAAGGCAGAGTGATACTAGTATCTCCTTTATCTTGTCTTGTTCGGCTGATATCATAGCTTGATTCTGATTTTCCGCAGCCTTATCTTTTGCCTGCTTACAATGGTTACGAATGGTTTCAAGTTCTTGCTTTAGTTCCAAGATCAAAACATTGTGATTACCTTTTTCTTCGAATGACATCTGTTCTACCTCCTTCAATTGTTCCTCAAGCTCTGAACATTCGTCCTCTTTTACTGCTAGATTAAAACTTAGCTCCTCGTTCTTAGCCTCAAGTTTGGCATGCTCCTTGCTTATGAATTCTGCAACTGTCTCGACCTCCAAAATGAGACTATCAACCTTCTCCTCGAACATTTCTCTTGTCCGCAACGATTCATCCTTTGCTTCTTTAAGCTCAGATTTCTGTCGCTGTTTGACCTTCTTAAATGTATCTGCCTCAAGAATGAGTTTCCCTGCGAGGCTTTCCTTCTCCGTCCGTAGCATGTCTCTCTCTGACTGAAGTCGTTCGATCTTGTCAGCTCTCTCGCGAGCTGTCTTATCAACGGCTTCAACTTGGGCCGACAATCCCTTCAATTCCTCTTCAACTTCCTCCTTGATTTGCAAAACTTCTGCCAACTCTTTTTGAAGGGCAGATAAATCGACGCCTCTCTCATTTGCCGCTTTGGCGCAGGAAAGTTCTTCTTTCAAATTCGAGATTGCGTTCTCGTATCTAGCGGTACTCTCGGCATTCTTCTGATTGAGATTGTTGACGATCTCTTTCTTTGCCTCAAAACGTGTCTGGAGCGTGCGCATAGCCTCTGCATGGGATGTCTCCTGTGCTGCTAGGTCGTGCTTCGCTGCATCTAGCATCTTGCGAAGCTCATTAGCCTCGGCGACGTCACTGTTGTCCCTGTTGCCTAATTCAACGGCAGAATTATTCAATTGTTGCTGCAATTCTAGGATTTGATCCTTGAGTCTCTTTTGGATCGAAGTCATATCAGACGCCTGCCGTTCAGATTCGGCGAGGCTATCTTGACTCTCGGTAAAGTCGTCGGTGAGACGCTTGACATCGTCCTCAAGCGCACGCTTGGTGATTGTGACCTCTTCTAGTTCCTTTTCGAACTTAGCGACACTTTCCTCTAGATCAGCCTCCGCCTTGGCGGAGAGTTTTCGCTGCTCCTCAACCTCGGCATTCAGTTTTTCCTCCTTTGCTCGCCAGACCTCCGCCGTCGCGTCCGCCCGCCTCTGGAGTTCCTTGACTTGATTGTCAAAATTCACCTTCAGCGTTGATATCTCTTCCATTCGGGATTCTAGGTCGTTGGAATAATTCAACTCGATTTTTTGGCTCTGCACAAGCTCTTCTTTGAGGGACTGGACGTCTTTTTCTAGAAGAGTCTTAGTCTCTGTATTCGCTGCAAGCTCTGAATGAAGAGACGCCAACTTTGCTTCAGTCTCTATCCGGATATTTTCCATCTCTACCCGCATTAGGTCCAGTTGAGTTTTGCTGTCTGAATCCTTGTTTGAGAGGTCCTGATATCTATCTTGAGAAGATTCAGCGAGGGCAGTTTCCAAAGCCAGAACCTCATCCCTCAGTTTCCGCGCGGACTGTTCAGCTTCG
>Ga0315315_10003531_pt1 | contig 14354 bp, 13 predicted proteins | sample M140m3416metaG_FD_203699 | JGI IMG/M metagenome (GOLD analysis project Ga0315315, IMG submission 203699) | Ammonia-oxidizing marine archaeal communities from Monterey Bay, California, United States - M1 40m 3416 | ecosystem: Environmental > Aquatic > Marine > Intertidal zone | place: USA...
CCGATCGTGTACTTTAGACAGCGAGTGATTTATTGATAACAACTGATAACAACTACGAGCGTACGCTCGTAACTATGATATTAATACTAAGAGTACGACTCGTAACTCGTAATCGATAAAAAAAAGAAAACTGATAAAATGAAAACTCTTAACTGAAGTGATAACTACCACTGATTACTCCTAAGTACTTGTCTTGTACTAAGTAGTATTAGTACTAGCTAGTCCACCACCGCACCGAGGACAAACAGTACAAGTCCCTGAGAGGAGGACTATTCATAATTCAATAATAATATACTATGCATACTACTAGAGCAGAGTAGATTACGAGCTCGTAATTAATTATCAATCTGTTTATGATATATACCCAACATTTTAACCAAATTGCCGTCCCTCCCAAAGTGAAAATTGGGAGATCGGCGGCACCCCCATCATCGAAATGGGTAAAATTGGAGGAGGACCAAACAAACCAGCAAAACGCGAAGTCAGACGAAACATCCGGCCCCGGAAATGCAACGAAACAGATCTGTGACTGAAGTGGGAACAAACACCCTCTATCTTCTCGGGCGCCCCGCTGGGGGGGGGTTCAGCAAGTGCGTCGACAGTGAAATCATTCCAGTTCCCTCTCACATTTTTTCGCCGAGCAGGTGTGATCATGAGGGACCAATCCACAATCTTCGCAGTATTGCTGCTGCGTATTGTCGCCACCGCTTTTGCCAATGACTCTGAAAACTCTGATGTTCTGCTTAGTGGCGAAATTCGCCAAGAAAAGTCATTTTCACCCTCGAATGACATTAACCATTCGAACTCCATTTACCCTGTATTTTACTTGCTCGAGACGAACACTGCCATTGAAAATCGACCCGTTATGCATAGCTATCATATGCCCCCTGACCCGCTCACAAGCGTTCAGATTATCGAGGAAGATCACTCGCGGCAGGTCGATCCCGATCTACTTCTGAACGACGAACGTCACCGCTTCCTCCGCAGTAACGATAACAGGAAGGTATCGGAGGCGAAGAAACTTGCGTCCACACGGACTCGGATGAATATTTTTGAAAACTTTCACGCTAGTGCCAGTGAGACTTCTTCTGTTCCCGAAAGGAACGGCATTGATTATAGTGACAACGGCCCCGACGAGACCGTGGCCAAAGCCGAGCCCAGAAATCGAATAGTCAACGGCGAACCAGCCCATCTAACTTCGTTTGTCATGACTCTCGAAGAGCGCGACGGAAGCAACTATCGTGGTGTTTGTGGATGTACCATGGTATCAAAGACGTGGTGCATCACAGCCGCCCATTGCGTCAGGTGAGCGATGAGAGAGGATCAGCCTTGTTATCAATCGTGCGGCGGGAGTATATGTAAGCATTTAGCTGCACATGGTCATCGACTCTTGGATCTAACCTACCCTCCATGTCTGCAATTGCGCAACTGATTCCACCCCAACAGTAACTTCCAGCAGTTTGATCTGAAAGATAAGTTAGATGCTGGATACGTCGGAGCGTTTAGTCCGTGGGATCCATACCGTCGCAACGGGGGAATGAACCACAATGTTCTAAATGTCAAGAATATCATTACACACCCTAATCACAAGCCAGGAGCGGGGTCACAATTTGACATTTGCCTCGTGGAGTTTTACAACGAAGTAGACGCCTTTACATTTCCAGATTTCAAGCCCTCACCTATTTGTGGCTATTCCTTGGAAGACTCGGATCAAGGTAGAAAGGGCTTGGTCTATGGCATGGGCCAAACAAATTATGGCGGTTTGAAAGCGCAATCTCTAATGAAGACCGACGTTAGTTATGTCCAACAAGACAGCTGCCGATCGATGATGAATAGACGCAATATGAACATCTACGAAGATATGGCGTGCTTTGGAGGATCTGACGATAGAAAAGATGCGTGCGGTGGCGATTCCGGCGGTCCCTTGATGATGGATGGGTGCTTGGCCGGTGTTGTTTCATGGGGCTACAAGTGCGCACAACCAGGATTTCCAGGGGTGTACTCAAGGGCTCACTATCATTTGGATTTCATAACGGCATACGTAGATGGGTACACTCTCCAGTCAAGAGAGGGCGCGCTAACGGCCGTAGGATCCAACCTGGAGCCCAATGGAAGACAAAACCCTGAACCAGAATTGATACCACAACCTTCCATGCCTCCAACCACCCTCCCACCTACTTCCAAACCTTCCAGGGCTTCAACTTCTACCAAACCCACAAAAGCCATTTCAATTGATCCCCCGACCTTGCCTGGAGGAATCCCCGAAAGGAATTTGTGCGGAACGACGGTAGAGTTTAGGAAGAGGACGGAAATAAAGACCAAGGCTTGCAACTCTCCATCTTTTGTAAAGAGAGCTTCCAACTTGTGCCATCGTGAATTGTGGAACAAAAATGGGCGGGTATGGGATATCTGCTGCGAGGAATGCGTGGAATACAAGGAAAATATCTGCCGAGCGGCGTCACATCCATTGATGGTGATGCTTGGTTGTTGAAAAAAGTAGATTAAAACGATAAAGAGAGTGATACGAGTTTGTGTTATGCGTTACGATCTCTTGCATGTAGTACCCTGGTACTACATGCAAGAGTATCGCAACGATGACATAGCTAGCTACAGATGGGTATCAATCAGCAGTCTTTATGAGATTCAGGCAGGGAAGGGCCAATCAATCCCAGCGTCTTTATCGAGCGGTTCTACTGCAGGGCCACGAGGCCACCCGATCCCAGGGTCTTTATCAAGCGGTCCTACAACAGATTCTTTCGGACCTTGAAAGTCACGCTGACGCCTCTGGCGGACCTTATCTCTTATTTTTGATTGTCTGCTCGACGCTGTCCTCACAGTGTTAGTGGGTCTCCCAAAAGACGAACTCTCTCGCGCTTCTATTGGCCCTGAAGGCAATCGTGATCCAGGCTGGTTGTTGGGTTTTCCAGAATTCACCGACTGACCCTTGAGGCGCGGGCCGTAATCAGAAGGCCGTCCATACGCCTTTGGTAACCTCGGCTGTGATGCCTGGTAAAAGTTATGCGGTAAAGCATTTGAGGCATCGATGGTATTTGAAGGCGGGAGATGCCTCGAAGACTCAGAGAAAGGGGCGCTCACTTGGACTCCAGGAGTTCTACTCACCACTTCAGATTTGACTGGTTGCGAGGCAGGGCGCGGGCCGATATAAGAAGGCCGCCCGATTGTTTGAGACCTCTGCGGCGACGACGACTGGTGCTGAACGGGCTGATGGCTCATATTTTCCTGTTCACGATACGTGGTCTGCTTTGGCGGGCCAGGCCGATGAGGTGCGCTTTGACGGAACCTATCTTGTCCTGAGGCTTTCTTTCTCTCGATCTCGTCAAGTAAATTGGCTAACTCCGGTGGATTTGCCATGCGGGCTTTATCCAACGGCGACGCATTCTTCAGCGGATTTCGCCCAACTTTGCTTTCCGGTCTCGTACCAATACGTGGAGCTCCTCCTCGCACGTTCGAGCCCTTTTCCACTTCCGTCTCCTTCTCCTTGCGCTCTGATCGCTTCTTAACTTTTTGCTTTTTCTCCACATCTGAAATTGCCGATTCAAAGTCTTTGCAGAAGGTTACAAGGATTTTAAAGAGTACATGAGGTTGCTTGGTTTTACCCTCTTCCCCAAGATACTCCAGTAAGCGACTGAACCGCTTATTTGTCCACTCGACCTTGTCTCGTAAAGCAGAAACCTTCTTGATTGCATCAAGAGTGAACGCACCGACTTTGGAAGATCGAAGAGCTTTTACTTCTTCCTCCAATGATATGTTTATTTCACCTATGCTATCGTCATCGTCGCCACCATCCTTGTCCCACTTGACCTTCCCCTTAATTGACTTCCTCGCTTCATAGAGGGCAATCTTTCTTACATTCTCGAGTTGGTTCTCCACCTCCTCAAGATCAGTCAAGCATTGATCCCAATGCACTTTATCTGCCTTCATTACATGAGGCAAATCTTCTTTGAAGTTTAAGAGATCTGGATTATTTCTCTGAACGACTAGGACAACATAGTCTAAAAAGGTCGTCTTCTTGTCAAAGGCTTTCGCTTGGCTAAGCTTGAGGAGAGACTCTAGAGAGACTCCTCGCGCTTTACTCTTTTTGCTTGATCCAGCAGTATTCAAACGATTACCAAGATTGAGAACATAGCCGAGAAGCTTTCGGAATCGTACCGAATTCTTCAGCTCTTCGCAAGCTTGCTCAATAACAACTGCGTCTTTCGCAAGATCACGCAAGCAAGCGCGGAATTGAGATTTGAATATGAGTGACTTGATCTTTCGCTTCGAATGGGCGACAGTCATCATTGCAACCATGAATTTTTCACATTCACAGAGAGCCTCGAATCGAGTTACGGCATCGCCTTTGCCCTTGGTCATGTACTTCTTTAGAGATTTGCGCTCTTCCTTCGTGGGCAGGTATTCTAAGATTCCTTCGGCCTGCTCAGCATCCACAGCACTATCATCAATGGCATCTACGGCCGTTGCCATATCCTCATAGCTCATCTTTAACCTGGCCAGAATGATTCCGCCGTTGTTCGCTCTCTTTGCATCGATCACCTTGACAGCGTCTTTTTTGCTACCCCCGCCCTTCCCAGAAATCTTCACTTCCTTGTCATTAATCTCCTCTTGGAACAGTGACTTGAATTCTTCCTCGTCAATATCAAGACTCTCCATGTCGGGGTCCTTACCAAGGAGGCCCCAGACAGAATTTGCTTTGACCTTGTCAAGAGCTCCCCAGTGCAATCTGGTTCTCCGATGAGTGTCCTTCTTAAATATCCTCTTCTTCTTTTTACCACCCTCTGTAGGAACAGGGGCGTTGTGATCCCCGTCCATGACAGAAGCATCTAGGCCATCTTTCTCTATTGAATGCTTGACTGCATCCATTGGAAGACCCATCTTGAGCATCTTGAAATACTTCGCATACTTTGGGTCGTCTTTGAGAGCTGGGCCTTGGCTCACAGGTTTGGTGTGGTCACCATCCATGACATCAGAATCGAGGCCATCTCGTGCCATGGCATTCTTTACAGCCCCCATTGGCATACCGACCTTGAGCATTGTGAAGTACTTTGAATACTTCGGATCCTTTTTCAAAGCAGGGCGATCATCAGATGCTATCCCAGCATCGCCTTCTGCAGGGTTTGAAGAAAGTGCACTTTTCTCAGCCGATGCTGCTTCGCCTCCTGCTGCATTCTTCGCGCTCCTCATTCGCATCATGTTGGCAATAGATGAAGCGGCGGTAACAGCAGGGGTTTTCCCTTGCACTTTCGCAGATCTTGACGCCAGGAGCGCGGAAAGGTTATCCTTGCCATCGTTGGATATTGATTCTTCCGACAAGGGAGACGCTATCTTCGCCCGCTGCCCCATCAAATCTGCGATGGAAGCCTGAGGGCTATCATCAGGCGGTGTTGGTGACGCTACCTTCGATCGCTGCCCCATCAAATCTGCGACGGAGACCTTAGGGCTAGCATAAGGTACAGGTGAACTTGCTTTCGACCGCTGCGCCATCAAATCTGCGACGGAGACCTCAGGCGTGCGATTTGATTGCACCCTCTCACCAGTTTCGTGCTTATTGTCATCTCCACGGGAGGCAGGATTCGCATTCCGATCATTTTGGGGTTTCTCTCTCTCACGTTTCCGTAAAAGTGCCGCAACATCAACTTCTGCCTTCTCCTCTTCCATTTCCAATGCAGATGCACGTTCCGTCTCTAACTCCATCTCACGCCTTTCCCTGTACGCCACTTTTCTTGGCTCTCGAATATATCTAAACTCATCTGACTCTGTTGCACGTTGCTTCTCCACCTGTCCTTGGTCTCTCAACTCCATTTCGAGCCTCTCCCTCATCGCTACAGCTCTCGGACTTAGCAATGGTGCATCTCCTGTACCTGCGCCCGGATTAGACTGGTTCAAGTATCCATTATGACTGCCATACCCTCCTTGTCCTACAAATGCTTCCTGCTTCCTCGCGTCTCCAATAACAAGTTTCGACCGGATCCCAGTCTTCTTCAATTTACTTGTCGAGTACAGGTTGTTCGGAGGTGCGCCGACATCAGACATAGCTTCTTGTGATGTTGCACCATATGCAGAGTGATTGACCCCCCCCACCACACTCATCCCCGTTCTATTTAACCTGCCGACGACGGCATGGACTTCGGACTGGTCTCGTGCTGTGGGTCCTCCAACATCTGACACTGAGGATGCATGCTGTTTCCTGCTGGCAATCTCTTTCCTCAGTCGTTGTGCTGGATCCCTAGAGCCATACCCTCCCCCAGAGAGTGGCTCGATAGGCAATCCATCTTCACTACTACCATCCTTCTTCCAGCTTGGTCCGGACGAGGTGTTTGAAATACCCATCGTAGCAAATTTTTCAGCCACTGCCTTTTCCTTGAACTGGTTGACCCGAGGCTGCTGGTAGATACTACTTTCTTCTGCGGAGCTACTGTACGAAACAGACGCCGTGCGAGATCTCGAAGTAATACTTCCTTGGCCAAGCGACGATCGAGAGCTGGAACCCTCCCGATCGAGGAAGACCCCAAGATCAGGGTGCGACCCAATTAAGCTACCGATCGCAGAATTAACGTCGTCATCTACCGCAGTTCCATAAGCATCGAACATACTGAACTCGCTGACAACACTGCCGCTACTGCGGGTACGCGATAATGGAGGGGAAAACGGTGGTCTACCTGGACCCTGCGCCACCACCCCTCTGGAAAAGGAAGGGGAGCCGTCCATGAGAGCATTTTGGTACTCGGAGCTGCTGACAATGCTCCCCCCTGAAACGTCCCTGCCGCTGCTACCAAGGACGGCATGCGATCGCCCTGTGGTCTGTCGAGCCTGCTGCATTGATTGCCTCATCTTCCTCCGCGCTTCTATCGCGGCGGCGGTGGCAGCTGCAGATGTGAATCCCGAAGCGTCCGACGACACCATGGACTCCTGTCCCCTTGGCGGCGTCCCTGCCGACATCTCCCTCGACGGCGTCCCCACCGACCCCCCCGAGTACACCGATGGTGAGACGCCCGAGTGCATCGATGGCGAGACGCCCGAAACAACAGAGCGAGTTGATCTCAGGATCCGGACCATGTTGTCGGGATGGAATGGGTCAGCTCGGAGCGACGAAGGGGCAGGATGCTGACGCTGTGGAGTCTTAGGCGACGCCATCGCGTGCATATGCGGGTTCTTCATCGCTCTGCTCTGCTCGCGCTCTGCCTGCGCCTGCCTCAGCTGCTGCTGCTCCCTCTCCTCCCATGGAGGCCCTCCCCCAATGTCAGTGCCGTACACGCCACTGTTGGAATCGAAGTTTGCCCCAAAGTCTGCCTCAAAGAGGCTTTCGTCATCCAGGTCCACGGGACCGCCCCTCTGCCTTCTCGCAGATATCGTAGGCTTTTCGTCTTCGAATGGGTCGTCATCCAGATCTACGGGACCGGATCCCCGCCTACCTGGACTTGCAGCCGCCTTGGGGGCGTCGCTCCAGTTCGCCTGCCAGGATGCAGGCGACTGCCCGAGGGGCGTCCCTCGGGTCCCAGAGTTCGTTGCCGGCGACCGTCCCGCCGCGGCCGCGAAGCCCGCGTCCGTTGATGGGGTCGACCTCCTCTGCGGCGCAGGCTGCAGATGGACAGGCGTCGGGGGCGTCCGCGGCGCTCTCCCGGGGCTGTAACTCGGACTCTTGCCGTGAGCGGCTCTGCCATCGCCGACATAAGGCGAGTACGGGGCCGCCTGGGGGCGGGGGCGCCTCCCGTCGGCCCCCGGAGTCCCGGCCATGGCGGCGAGCCTTCGGGAGTGGTCCCAGTTCCGCTTCATGGTGTCGCGGTTTTTCCTATTGTCCCCACCGCTTTCGCGCAGGAAGGTGAACTTGTTGGACCGAGGCGAGTTCTGCGGGGAGAAGGACTCGTCTCCGAAGCCGCCGCTGCTGGCGGCCAAGGAGGAGAAGGGATCGCTGTTCTGCATGTGCTGCGGCCGGCTCTGCCTCGTCGGGGTGCTTGACGGGCCAGACGACCCCTTGAACATGCTCTTGAGGGCCTTCCGGCCGACCTTGCGGCTGAGCGTGCTAAAGCCCGAAACCCCGGAAACTCCGCTGGTTCCCGACACCATGGACGCGGCCCCGTCGTCGTCGTGGTGCTTCTTCTTCCGCCCGAAGCGCTTGCCGGCCCTAGGCGTGGCACCCCGCCCGCTCACGGAGCGGCCGACGGGGGGGGATTGTTCGTACACCGCGCTGGGGGTGGCCGGCGGCTCGAAGCCGGCACTGCCGAAGTCGGCCCAGCCCCCGCCGTCCGTCATGGCTCCGCTGTTCCCCCCGACCTGTGAGACAAGCCTAGGCAGCGGGAAGCGGGCGGGGGGCGATGCTCGGAGAGTCCGCCTTGACAATCGTTACAGCCCTGCGCTGGACGAGTTACGTGCAACCGGCAGGGGTATCGGGCAACGTCTGCAAGATCTAAATTAGCAGTAAGGTTAGATGGATGAAGGGACGTAAAATTAGATTCCTCCCGTCGATTAGGTCGCCGGGAAAAAGGACGATGTCGGCTCGCGCAGGGTGCGCCCGGTCGGCAATGCACAAAGTCGTGTTGGGGCCCGGTCAGATGCCGACGCTCGAATGCCGATGCTCGTTTGCGGGAACGAGTTCGCCGTCTCGCTGGCTTTTTTGCTGAGTGGTGTGCGGTGTTTGCCGCTTTTGCCGGCCTGTTCTTTGAAAGAGGAAGGGGTCGTCCACGCTCTTCACGGACGCATGTACGTGAATCTGTACTGGGGGCAAATTTTTTTTACACATGCTGGCAAATATACCGTTGCGAAGCGAGCCAGGTCTGAACTTCAACTGACTGGACTCATGATTGGGTTACTTGCTATTGTAATGTATTCATATATACATATACCGATACCACATCTTACGATATATACTGTCAAATGCATAGAATAAAATGGTATATACATATTCAGATATATTAATAATAAAGTGTACATGTGTACTGTATGTTACAAATATATTTAGATAGGGATAGGAAAAATTCCTTGCTCGTAGACACATACATACTACTAGAGCAGTACGTATACATACTAGAGCTACTGTATGTACTAGCTAGTGTGCATCCGTATTATACTCCTACTCTAGGCTAAGTACTAGAGTATGCATATGGCATACGAGCTCGTACTGTATTATACTGTAATAAAAAGTAGACGGGACAGCAGAGTTACGTACCGGCCGTTACTACTCTAGAGTATGCATACTATTAGGACTCGTAGTATTCATACATTATGTATGTATGTAAATACGAGAGATCTAGTATCCCTCGCGATCTCGCGATCCTTCCTCCTTCCTAATCCTCCCCACTAGTAGTTATCCTCTATCCTCTCTGGAAATGCCTACCTCGGTTGGATGCCATTCGGGCGCAGAAATATGCAAGGGTCGCATCGATCGCATCGGTCGAACACACTAATCCTTCTTATTCTTGTTCTTGCCGCTGCTTGATCCCCCCTTCGTCCCTCCTCCTCCGAGGGCCCATCCAATGACCAAACCAATGATCGCCCCGATGGCTATCAGGACGGCAGCGGCGTTCTTCCTCATCGTCACAATGTGCTGGAAATCCTCGGAGATCACCCGGAGGAAATCGTTGTTCATCACCGCCTTGCGAATGTCATCCACCCGCGAAGGGGGGGGGGGGACCTCCTCCTCTTCTCCGGCCTCCAGGTAACCGCCCGCCGCGAAATCAGCCAGCTCGCTCACCTCCCTCGCTCCCGAGTAACGGTACATCTTTCGGCCGGCGAAGTAAATCAGCGTGGGATAGCCCCGAATATTGAAGCGGCCCCCCAGCCCCTTGTTCTCGGTACAGTCGACCTTGGCGACGTTGATACCGACGTCAGGGTGCTCGGCCTCTACCGTCTCGGCCAGTTCGTCCCAGATCGGGACGAGCTTCTTGCAGTGGCCGCACCCTGTGTTTGCAGGAATGACATGCGTCATGGCGTCATGGTTATTGTACGAGGAGTGTGGTCCGTGAGTCTAGATCATCGAGGCATCGAAGACAAAAGCATACGACGCTGGGCAAACAAACGAACCAAAACACACACACGCAGAAACACATATATTTGGCTCCACAAGGCAAACTAGAACATATTATGCATACAAATGTATGCATGTGACGGAGCGAGTCGCCAACGCATACCGCCAGCACAGTCCAACGAAAAAGGAGAGCAGCGAACGCAGCCAGCAGCACTCACACGGAGCGTAAAACTTGACGAACCAGTTTCCGGTAGTCTGGCCAGTGCTGGCCTGGGTCAAATGCTCGAAGGTGCCGTCGTCGAGGACCATGACCTCGGCGGCTACCGCCAGATGGGAGGCCGTTGCGGCCAGGACGAGAAGGACCAGGAGGGCGATGGACATCATGGCGTCGTTGCTTTCTTGCGCAACTGGAAATGACAGCTCGCGTGTCCGAGGCCGGTCTGGCTGGGCAGAATAACCCCAACCTGGATAAATCCGATCCCCTCTTCCTCTCCTTTGGCTTCTGTCCACATCTTCATCGTCAACCCTAACCCATGAAATGAAGGTCGAGTAAAGTAAACAAAAATAATAATTGAGAATTCTGAAAATGATTCTGACATCTGCTTCTGCCAACTGATGGATTGTTATGCATACTACTGCTAGTAGAATTATGCATACCAGTACACTCTGTATGCATACTACTCTCGTATGCATACTAGCTAGAGTAGTATGATATGCATAATATGCATACTCCTAGAGTATGCATAATACTCTAGCTAGAGTAGAGTATCATGCATACATACACCATGGCACACGAGCTCGTACACTAGAAAAGTGCCTAGAGTACTACGAGTCGTAGTACTGTATGCGTATTAAGTTTGCATACATCGTCTTTCCGTATGCATAATACGCATACTCTCCTAGAGTATGCATACTACAGAGTAAAGTACTTATGCATTCTAGCTATGAGAATCGAAATCTGTCCCGGACTTCGGCTCGGCATTGGCCATATTATGTACGTCTCCGTACTAAGTAGATCTACTATGATGTCTCATGTCTGGACGATTCTCGAACACGTCGACGCCTCTGTATGGAGACTCTGATGTGAAAGCAAAACGGAAGAAACGCGCACATCAATCCATCAGCCATCGTTGTCGCCATCCTTCAGCTCCGCCATTCGCCACCAACGACGACCAAACCATGAGACTGCCTCTCCTCGGCACTATCCTCTCGGCGGCGGCCATCCTCAGGTCCAGCCACGCCTTCAATTTGCCCCCGCCGCCCAGGGCCAGGGCAGCCACTTCGGTCCGCCAGCCCGGCGGAGCTTCCTCCACCCGGCTGTACTACGAGCCGGGCTGCGACCCGCCCAGCGACAATGTGCCCGGATCTGCGGCGGCGACGGGGGAGGACATCTTCAACGTCCTCGCAAAAACGGAGAAGTGGGTGTCCGAAACGCTGCGCCGGTCCAACCGAGCAGCCGCCCCGGGCAGGACTTCCGGGGACAACCCATACAGCAGGAAGGAGGTCACGTACGTTTGCGAGTCGGCCAAGGACCAGGCCTCGCTGGTGGCGGGCATCTTTCGCCGCGTCAGGGACGCCAGGGAGATGGGGGAGGCCCACGCTTCCGAGCAGGAGGAGAATCTAGCCGAGCGAGGTGAGTGATGCGGCGGACCGAGCAGGCGGCATACGAACGAGGACCATGGCTGAGCCGCCATGACATTGCTTTCACGTCGCCTTGTCCAAAATATATTGGACTTGGGGGTCAAGAGCGGGAGGCTGTCTATGGGTATCTCGTTCCTAGAATGCATCCAACCTTCTCTCTCTCTCTCTCTCTCTCTCTCTCTCTCTCTCTCTCACACACACACACACACACGTCCCACCTTTTTTTTTTGCGCTCGGCGCTTTTCCAAGGCTCAAGCTACGGGTCCCCCACGACGATCCGCCAGACCAACTGCGTCGTCCTTCCCTACTGCGAGGGAATCGACACTTTCCATGCATTCGACACCCTGATCGGTGCCGTCAACCAGGCCCGCCGCAACGCAAGGGACTATGTCACGGACGTTTCGCTCGAGAAGGTGGATGACAGCCTCAACTCCAACACCAACGAGAGGGATTGGGTGTGAGTGTATTTTTCTTCCTCTTTTGTGAACATTTGTTGACGCTCATAGAATGCGATGCGCGTCATGTCGGAAGTTCCATCTCATCTGCCATCCAGCGCTGCGACGGAACCATCTGATGTGTCGACTTTTTCCTCCTCCCAAACACACACACACACACACACACACACACACACATACACAAACACACACACACATAAATATATATACCTCACATACCTCTCTTCCTCATCTCTCTCCCCCCCCCGATCCACAGGGTCAGCATCAGCTGCGCCCATCTCCATCCCAAATTTGGGGAGAAGACGGCGAAGGAGATCCTCGCCGAGATGGAGAAGGAGGACGAGGAGGACGGGCCGCCGGAGGATGTGGACGTCAACTACGAGGAGATGAAGAAAAGGCGGCAGGAGGCCCGCCAGGCTCCCTACCCCACTATTGTCCTCGAGGTCATGGCCTCACCCCCGCCCAACTTCAACCAATCGCCCCCCCCCAGTGCGGCGAAGGAGGCCATCCTATCGGAGGGTGAGGTCAACCGCATCTCTGGTGCCGATGTGCAGAAGTTGGAAGCCCTCTTCGGTCAGTCTGCCGCAACGGACCATCCCACGAGTCAAGCCGACGAGGAGAAGGAGGTCGTTGACAATGACGAGGAGGCCTTTTGGAACTCGTTCGGGAAGGTGAGCGCGCTTGCCCACTGTCGCTGGATGAAGAAATCCCTCCCCCTGACTTTTTGTTTGGCTCTGCACGGCATTTCTGATCTCACCTGCTGCATCTCTTTTCTCGATTCTACCGCTTGTTTCGCATGGCGACCTCAAGCTCGGAGGTATTGAGGAGGTTTCGGCTGTGACTCCGACCTCCATCGCTCACAAGTGGGTGGCAGGGAACGAGCCGTCTTACGACGAGACGAAATCGACCTTCGTGGCAACCGATGCCAGGCACGTCGATGAGGCGTACGAATTTGTATTCTCCAATATTGCGTCGCAAAAGAAGCCAACCCAGGTTTCGGAGAGAACGAAGGAGCTCGTTGCCGGGAAACGGTCATACCTGGTCATGCCCAACTTTCTGTCATCGTCCGCGACCAGCTTCGAGAAGTTCGCTATGCAGGTAAGCTCGATCGTGGATTCGATCCCTGGCCTGACCGACGAGCTCGTGATGAGCACCCTCCACCCTGAAACCGTTGAGACGGAATGGCGTTCACCGGTGCCAATACTCATTCTGCAGTGGTATGATGCCACGGCTCAGTGAATTCGCTCGTATGGTTTCTGTCGAAGCGATTTCGGCACTAGACGCGTACAAATACATTATGGCCTCGTACACTCTATGCATAGTATTAATAGTATTAGTAGTATGCATACTAGGAGTATGCACACAGCTGTAGTTGTTTGGATGGCACTGCAGTACTGCTGGAATCAATTATCTGATCAACAGTAGCACATTAATACCTCTTTCCTCCGCGAGAGCTCGGCCTTTCTTGAGAATGCATCGCCAAGGAATGCAGCTCGTGCGACCACGTCACCACCCACCATCCTTCTCTCCCTGATGTGCCAAAGGACGACGGAAGAAAGAACAGGCGCATGTTAGCTCGTATCGAAATCAAACCAAAAATGTGCAGTCTCAGTAACTTCTCACGCCGCATCGTCGCCACGGGAAACCTTTAGTCAAAGACTGCTTTACGTTTGGACGAACTCATGGAGTTATTTTCAAACACCGAGCGGCTCGTCCATTTGCTCTAGGACCGAGAGAGGAGCGCAGTCCTCTCATGGTGTGCACCTTGCGACTGATCGATTGGTGATGACAACGTCCTGGTTGGACACATCGATCGTCGAACCAGGTGGTGCGTTGGTCCTCACTGATTCCAATCAGAATCATCCGATAGAGGCGAAACTTACTCGGGGACCATTATTATTGCATCCACAACCATTAGACAATCAATGTATGTATGCCTTGTGGCTGGTGGAAGCACCCCACCACTTGTTTATTATTTGTTTATTTTTGTTATGAACTACATATCATGGTGAGACAGGTGTGATAGTGTGTGGATGGTGAGATGAAGAGATACAGCTCTAATCATACGAGAGGAGGGTAGATAGATGCCAATGGTATGCATACTCTAGGTAGTATTATGCATAATATATCATGCATATTATGCATACTACTCTCGTAGAGTCCTACTTGAGTTGTTCTAATATGCATACTAGAGCAGGTAGAGTAGAGTACGAGTCGTAGTATGCATACTCTAGTACACCACGTGTGTACAGTATGCATAAATTATATATGCATAGTAG
>Ga0315315_10003533_pt1 | contig 14351 bp, 13 predicted proteins | sample M140m3416metaG_FD_203699 | JGI IMG/M metagenome (GOLD analysis project Ga0315315, IMG submission 203699) | Ammonia-oxidizing marine archaeal communities from Monterey Bay, California, United States - M1 40m 3416 | ecosystem: Environmental > Aquatic > Marine > Intertidal zone | place: USA...
TGGGAAGACTGGTTAGAAATAAGAGAACCTAAAGGTGATATTAACAGGCAGTCATTAAACCTACATCAATGTACTATAATTGGTGACAAGTTTATGCGTAAACTTAGAGATGGTGATAAAGTTGCAAGGCGTAAATGGGGTAAATTACTACAAAAACGTAAAGCAACTGGTGAGCCTTATATAATGTACAAGGGTAATGTAAATAAAAATAACCCTTCAGCATATAAAGATAATGCTCTGAAAGTCTTTATGACTAATATATGTTCAGAGATAGTATTACACACGGATGAAAACCATAGCTTTGTGTGTTGTTTATCTAGTTTAAATCTAGCTAAATATCACGAATGGAAAGATTCTAATTTAATATATGATAGCATATGGTTTTTAGACGGTGTATTAGAAGAGTTTATACAAAAAGCAAAAAATAGAAGGGGATTTGAAAATGCTGTAAGATCTGCTGAAAAAGGTAGAGCACTAGGTTTAGGTGTTCTAGGTTGGCATACATACTTACAACAAAAAGGAATACCTTTTGAAGGATTATTAGCACAATATGAAACAAGAAGAATATTTAGTCAGATTAAAATTGAAAGTGAAAGAGCTAGTATGGCACTTGCAGACGCTTATGGAGAACCTTTATGGTGTGTTGGAAGTGGTTTTCGTAATACTCACTTACGTGCTATTGCTCCTACTGTTAGCAATAGTAAACTTGCTGGCAATATTTCACCGGGTATTGAACCTTGGGCGGCGAACGTCTTTACAGACCAAAGTGCAAAAGGAACTTTCATCCGCAAAAATCCAACTTTAGTTGATGTACTAGAAGAAAACAATTTAAACACAGATAAGATATGGGATCAAATACTACGAGACGGTGGTTCAATACAAGGCATCAAACAATTAGAGAAAATTACATTGGGAGATCACGACATACCAATCAAAGAAGTATTCAAAACTTTCAAGGAAATAAATCAATTGGAGCTTGTTAACCAAGCAGGTATAAGACAGCAGTATATAGATCAATCAGTTAGTTTGAACTTAGCATTTCCTGCACAAGCAGACCCTAAATGGATTAATAAAGTACATTTAGAAGCTTGGAAAAAAGGTATTAAGACTTTGTATTATATGCGTACTGAGTCAGTACTAAGAGGAGATATAGCTGATCAAGCTATGAGTGAAGATTGTATGAGTTGTGACGGATAAAATTTTGGAAGAAGCGCGCGTGAGGAAATGAGGGTTAGGTGGGATCCAAAATAATTAAAGGGGCGAAAGCCCCTTTTTTATTTCTTAATTTTTTCTACAGCTGATATACCAAAGCAACCAAGTGTAACCCATACAAATGAGTTGTAAACAACTTCATTTATAATAAGATCTTTATCTGCTATTAAACTTGTCAACAAGTCAGCTATAGCAAACAAAGTCATTACTATGAAAGACGCAAATCCTATTACGTTCTTTTCGTTTATATCGTTTTTATCTTTAAATAATGCCCACATAATATTAACATTTCCATCTGCGTCTAGCGGCTTTACCTCTTTCACCGGTCCAACCTTTTGATCTAGCGCAAAATGCTTTTCTACGTTTAGCAGCTTTACTGCCTTTTTTAACTTTACCTGTTACAGCTGTTTTTAATTTACTACCAGGGTTTTTCTTTCTATAATTAGCAACACCTTTAGCTGTCATGCCAGCACCTTCTTCAGTTGTTCTAAAATTACGACCTTTACCTTTTGTAGTTTTTCTTACATTAGGTTTTCTTTTTCTTTTCTTTTTGTTAGGTGATTCAGGATAACCATCATCACCTATTTTATTAGGCCCAATAATACCACATCCACAATGTTGATACGGTGAACAACAATCATTAGTTAGTTTTACTTTAGATGTTCCAAGACCTTGTGGTCCTATGCCTTTTAATTTAAACATTATTTTTTCTTTTTAGGAACACAATTAGGTACTTTTTTACCATTTTTAGTTTTCATACCAATAGCTTCATAACCTTTCCAACAAGCTGATTTTAAACCCTTACCTTTTTTCTTTTTTCCTTTATTAAAAGAAGATTTAGGCACACCTAATTGTTGTGGTCCACATCCTTTGTCTTTATATATACTCATAATTATTAATTTTTTCTAGGATTAACTGGTGTTGGAGGTTTAACAGCATTTCCACTAGGTTTAATAGATGGAGTTGTTGTTGTTGGTGTATTATTATTATTGTTGTTGTTGTTGTAATTACTATTACCAATAGGCTTCCAATTATTATTATACCTATAGTAATAATTATCATAAGGATAATAATTTGTTCTAGGATAATTAACGTTATTGTAATTGTATATAGGTCTTATTACATCTATAGGCAATTTTAAAGTATCGCCTTCAGAGGTTACAACTAAAACATGTACCAAATCCATTTTGTTAGGAGTTTTATATACAGTACAACTAGCAAGGATTAATATAAATAAACCAGTAAAAAATCCTATTAAAAAAGATCTTACTATTATTTTATTGTATCTTGTTATGTCATAATGTCCTTTCATATTACCATATATTTAGTTTTGTTGTTATCATCTTTATAAGCTTTCAAACATCTTTTTCTATTTTCACCAGGATTAACGTAGCTAACATGTACCCAATTAGGATTTTCATCCGTACCAAATTCCCATATCATCTGATCATAATCGCAGTTAGCTTTTATCCACTGATACATTTCGGCGTTAGAAGCATGACCATAAGTGTCGTCAATATCAATTGCTTGCCCGTGACAATGCTGAGATTTAGATGACCCACCAATAGCGTCGTTAAGTTCAGGTCCACGGTAAAACGAATTAATCTTTATAGGAGCTCCTACGTGAGTTCTAAGAGGCTCAAATACTTTTTCTGCTAAAAGCTTCATGTTTTGCAAATGATCATCTGAAGGATCATTTTTTAAACCCAACCTCATAGCTGTGTTGCTATACACACCTTCTTTGTAGCTTATATGCTTACTTATTCTATCCATTATTTTTTAATTACTTTTTTAATAGCTTTAGCTTTAGCTTGTATATTTTTAGCTTTAGCTATGATTATATCGTCTACAGTAGTTTTACTCCACAATAAAGTCCATACATCTTTCCAGTAATCTTTTGTTAATTTCCACATAATTATTTATTTATAAGGTACTAATTTATTTAATTTTTCTTTTCTAGCATTACAACCACAATTAGGCATAACAGTTTCTACAACTTTTTTTATACCAGTTGCTTTTGTTATTTTCTCTATTGTGTCGCCTAGGCCTTTACTAGCAGGCATTACAAAAAGGGCAGTTAAAATCACACATAATATTAAAATTTAGAAGCCGTATTGACTTCGTCTATTGCTTCTTGAATTTCTTCTAAGTCTGCAGGTAATTCAAGATCTAACCCTGCTTTAAAAACTGTTTCTTTTACACCACCTTTAAATATAATAATTGTAGGTGCCATACGGACTTTATATTTCTTTTTAGCTTCCGGTGCTTCAGCTATATTAACTCTATAATAAGTTGCATCTTTTAATTGTTCCCACTCAGCAAAACAGTTTGCTTCATTAAACTTAGCCCAAAACTCTATAACAACAGGCTTAGTGTCATCATCACCAAAAGCATGGTGTTCATTTATTTTTTCTTCAAAGTTAGAATCATTTACCCAATATTCTTTTGGAACGTCAACTTGACCTAATGATATAAATGGTATTAATATTAAAATTAAATATTTCATTATTTGTTATTTTTTTGTATATCGTATAATCTCTCATCTATTTTATCTAGCTGAGCTTTCATGTCTTCAACATCATCTTGCGTATCTAAAATGGTTTGACGAATCAACTCGTCTTTAAGATCGTACTCTACTCTATCTATTACAGGTGCTGGTAATTCTTTAGCTAAAGCTATATCTTGCTTTAATGAAAACCAAACACCGGCAAGTGATATTATAGCGAATACAATTGCTCCAATTGTTTTTAATGATATAGAAAAATCTGATTTACCATCTCCATCTATATCAATACCCATTGATGTATTTTCATCTAGTTGTTTTGCCATTTTACTTTTCTTTTAATTCTTCGATTGTTGCTATAAGTTTTTCTACATCTTTCTGTAGGTATTCAATTCTTAAATCTTGCTTAGCATCATCTGGCAAAGCACCCATTTCACCTCTGGGCCATTTTATTCTAAACTCATCGTTTAACGTTTGGTTATACTCTAATCTAACAAGTGTAGAATCTATTGCTCCTATTTTAGCTGTTAAATCAAACCATATGCCAGCTACAGATATAATACCTATAATTATACCTATTAAAGTTTTTATGTCAAGTTTTACCTGTGACTTTTCTGATAGTTCTTCCATTATCTAAATGTGTAATTAATTCCAAAATTAGAGTTAAACATCTCTGTGTCCCAAAACTTAGTATATTCACCTTCAATAAATAAACCAAGTGATTTGCTTATCTTAACGCCAAACACTAAACCAGCTTGGTAATCACTCCATTGCTCACCGTTTAATAAATCATTGTGTCCGCCTTTACCCCAGCTGTTTCGGTGCAAGTAGCTAAAATCTTCATTACCTTGTATATATTTATGGTAAGGTAATATCCAGCTACCATAAGCATGAAGCCAGAAGTTGTTTTTGTAATGATAAAAATCAAATCCGACGACCGGAGCAATCTCAGCAAAAGCGTCAAGATCAGCCCAAGCTTCTTGGTTATACCTGTTTAATAAACCAGGCATTATAAGATCTCTAAATTGTTGATCTGTCCAAGCTACAACATCACCATCAGGGTTTGTCCAATACCAATCGTATAATGGTTGACCAGTTTCATCGTTAGCCGCATAGTACCAATCATCGTAACCATACTCAAACCCTAATGTGTACCATGGGTTTAAAGCACCACCATCTTCATCTTCCATGTTTAACCATATTTCCACAGGGTTATAACCGTAAGGACGTTGATGGGTACGATATATAGCTCCAGCAGATACACTAAATTTTTTACCTATAGGTAACCTGGCTCTTATTTCACCAGATAAATATTTAAAATCTATTTTACCAGTTTCTCTAGCTTCAAATTTAGCTATATGATAGTCGCCAGTATGTCTTACAAACAATCTTTTATTTGTAAACTCCTCTCCGTTGTGTCTTTCTTTTTCCCAATGTAATAAGTATTCTAAACCATCTACTGCTGACGTTGGCGCAGACAAACCTATTTGTTTTTCTACCTGTTGATTACCTGTCCAGAAAGTTCCAGGTTTTGTTTCATAATCAAACCTAGCTAATTTACGTATACCTAAACCATATCTATAATTAAACGGGTGATAGTTAGCTCTATCCTCCACTTGAGGTATGCCATAAAAATCTTCGGGATCTGTACGTATAAAATAGTTTGGTTGTACTGCTTGTGCGTTTTCTACATTACCAGCGGCATAAAACGTACCGTACTTTAAAAAATCTTTGTATACTTCTTTTAAAAACTGCGCGTTAGCATTACTAGATATTAGTAAAGCTATAATTAGTAGTAATTTTTTCATTTTCTGTAATTAGGTTTAGTCTTTTTCTTAGTTTTTTTATTTGATTTTTTTATTGCTTCTACTTGAGGGTTTTTAACACCAACATCCCAAGTATTCCAACCCATGAACATAGCTATTCTTTGCCACGTTTCATTGTTTGCGTCTGCAGAAGCTCTTAAGTTATTTATTTTCATAATAACTCTATCTGTAGGTATGTTTGTTGCTGCTGATATAACATTAGCCACAGCTAAAAACGCTGGGTTATCTATATCCATACCCATTTGAGGTATTATTTTTCTATTAAACTTGTAAGTTTGTAAAGCTGAATATAATTTTCTAACCTTACTACCAATAGGTGGAGATAAGTTTACAGCATCTATAGCTACGTAAGCATAGTCTGCCCTATATTCTTTTTCACTCTGTTTATTAAATTGAAGTATCATGTTCTTGATTGTAGATACAGATGCTCCAGCTATACCCATACCTCTCAATAAACTATCTATTGATGTATTTAAAGCTCTAGCCTTTTTACTGTCAAGCATCTCTTCGTCATCGTCAAACAAACCAGCAAATAAAGCACTCTGTAAAGATGAAAATATTATGTTTTGAATAGCACCATAATATAGTATCTTGGATATATTAGTCTTTACATCTCCTCGTCCATTTTTAAGATCTAAGACAGATTTTTTTATTAGTCTTGCGTACTGCATTGGTGTATTTTGGAACGCGAGTATCAATCTACCAAGTGGTCCAGCTTGCTGTCCTGATATTAAAGCAGGGTCTGCAGATTGCTGTGCTACTTCTGATGTTTGTTGGAAATCAGCAAATGCTTTTTCTTTAGCTTGAACATCTGTTAAACCTTGTTTCTTGTATGTATTAAATCTGTTTCTATAAAAACTAGCTCCACCCATTGATATTGCAAAACTATCCGCCATCTGTGTAGGTAAGAAACCTTTTTGTAGTAAATAAGCTATAGCAGCAGATGCTTTATCTTTTTTACCAGCAACAGCTTGAGCTATTTCAGCCTCGTTAACATCACTCTGTAATCCAGCTCTTCTTTGTTTTAACATGTCTGAATTAAATATCATACTAAAGTCAGACCAAAACTGAGGTTGATTAGCAAAAGCCATACCAGCTTTTAATGGATTATTATCTGACCAGTTTATAAAGTTGATCATAGATATAGTTTGTAGTACAGCAGATCTAGCATTAAAGAACATAATAGCACCAACGGAATTATTAACCCAGTTTTGAAATTGATTAACTAATTTATTACTACCAGTTCTTCTGTTTGTACCGTTTTCCATTCTCCACAATATATCTTCAAGTGCATTTTTAAAATCACTACCATATATTGCTTCTATTTTATTCATATTCTTTTCAGAGAATATTTCATCTTTTCTTTGCTTCCAAGTTGCTAAATATTTTTTTCTATTTTCTTTTTGTGCTATTTCAAAGAAATCAAAAGCCAAACTACCAGCGGTCCAAGACTCACCTGGTTTTATATAACCTTGATCCATTTTACTTGTAGCACCAACCATATCAGCAAAACCTCTCATATTAGGTTTGCTTTTAACTAAATTAACTAGAGCTATTTCATCACTTGTGTTCATGCCTGGTATTGTAAAACCAGCTTTATTCCATAGGTATACTCTTATAGCCATTTCATTTGTAAAACCTTTATAACCAGCATCTTTAACTAAAGCTTTAAAAGCATTTGGAAATCTTTTCTTTAATTCTTTAAAGTCATTTTGTATAGCTTGTTTAGATGCGTTTAAAGATCTTATACCTGCCCAGTATGGATCTATCAAAGCTTGTTTAAAAAACTTCATTGATATATCACCTGCTCTACCTTTTGGTAAGAACTGGTATAACAAACCTACAAAGTCTTCAGCTGATGGTGGTATAAAAAACTTAAACTTATTTTTATTTTGCCCTGATGCTCTAGCTGCTGCTTTAGAAAACTCAGTATTCTTATTAATACCACTTTTCTTTTCAAGTATAGTATTAAAGTTTTCATCTAATGTTTTGCTAAATTTAATTTTAGCTTGTCTTACATCGTTTTTAACGTTAGCAAAATCTAACACTTCTTTTACAGCTTTAACATTTTTAATAGCATCATCTGCAAATAGTATATTGTTGTAACCTTCAGCTACTTTATTAGCAACCCAATCAGCTTTAGCAGAGGCTTTACCATCTTCTAAACCTACTATATTATCTATAGGAACATTGAGGCCCATACCTTTTAAAAACGTGTGTATAGCATACGCTGCTTCTTGTGGTCTAGCTGTTAGTATATAAATATTCTTGTTACCAAATTTAGAATTTATCTGTGTAGCTAAATCAAAGAAAGGACCTTTCTTACCATCAATTACTTTATTAAACTCATCAAAGTTAAACTTAGCACCTGCAGCCTCAAGATCAGCTGACTGTTGTGCAAACTCAGTAGCGTTTATTTTCATTGTTGTACCATCGGGCATTGTTACACCAACCTTACTATTAGATCTAGCTAGTGTATCATCAAAATCAAATATACTCATACCTTTTGATTCATCAGGTATTAGCTTAGAGTATTTTCTAACTATCTTATCTTTAACAACTAATCTATCTAAATCTTTTTTAGTGTTATAACTATCATCAAAATTTGCCCATGCTTCACCTATAGGTTCTCCCTTACCACTTAGTGATTTAATAGGAAACATATTAGGATAACCCCATGTTGCAGCGTTATAATAAACAACATCAATATTATCATTTTTAAAATCAAATGATGACAGTCTATCTTGTCTATTAAATACATCTATGTTTTTATCCATAACCTCAGGTATTACAGCAACCTTGTATTTAGCTTGTACTTCAGCTGGGGTTATACTTGTATCAACACCAGAGTGATACTTAGCTAATGTCATAACAACAAATTCAGTAGGTAACATATGCTCATATCTAAGTTTACCTTTGTGTTTACCCTCAAAGTAAAACTCTGCTGGTGCTGCTGTTTTTAACATAGATCCCATGTGAGATTTTAATGTCATAACACTCATAGCAATGGTTTCGTTGTTTCCATTTTTATGCAACCAAGCCATATATTCATTTAACTCTTTAAAAGCTAGATCTGCTGCTTTTTGTCTATCTTTATATTGAGATTCAAAATCAGCTTTACTAGTTTTGTTAGCGTTTTGACTAGGTGTTTTTATAGTTTCTATTTGTTTTCCATCTACAAATACTTTAGTACCTTTTATTTCTACACCAGGTATTGTTTTTAACGTGTTATCATAAAAATCATTTACACCTTGAAACACTTGATACCTTTTAATCATACTTTCTAAATTAGTACCAGCTCCAGTGTTATGTGATTTATGTAATAACAATTGTTTTACTTTATCTACTTTAGCTTTACCAGTTAAACCTTTTGTAGATTCTAGCATGTATGTGTTTAACAATTCTCTTGACGCGTTTCTAAGATACTTGTTGTTAAACAAAATTGAAGCAGGTTTTATTTTATAAAGTTTTCTAACATTAATATCAGCTTGTGCTACGTTTATAGCTTCTAATGTAGCTACACCAAAATCTACATTTTTAGTTAAATCTATTTTATCCATATATCTTTTAACTGGATTGTGTAGTTCTCTTGAAAATGTATCTATAGAAGCTTGATCCCAATTAGGAAATACTTGTTTTAATGCTTGAGCTATAACTTTAGCTGTTGGTGTTCTATTAAAACCTTTTAACGTTTCAAATAAAATATCTGACTTAGCTAAAAACTGTTGTTTCTCATCTAAGCTTAATACTTTACTAAATTTAATACTAGGATCTCTATTAACTTGCTTTGCTATTTCAGCAACTAAAGCATCTCCTTTTAAACCATTTTTATTAACCAGTGCTTCTTCAGCTTTAGTTAACATGTCTGGTTCTAGCAATACTTCTACTAAAGCATCAAAACCAAACTCAGTTCCTAACACTTGTGCTAAACTATTTTTTCTACCTCGTTTTAAAAAGTATTCAACTAACTCTTCTTTTGTTTTATTTCTTTTTTCAAATAAAGCGTTACCTGCTGTTTTACTTTTTACTCTTTTATTTAAAGCTGACTGTTGTGATCCTTGTCTATCAACAACTTTAACAACTAGATCACCATACCTAGTGTTTATTAGGTTTTGGTCCATCATTTTAAAAGCTTCAACTATGTGATCATTTAAGAATTTAGTATATTCCTGCTCTGATCTACCCATACGTTCCATCATTAATGATTGTAGGTCTAAACCTAAAGCTTTACCTATTTCTTTTTGCCATCTTAAATCTGTTATATCTAACGCCTCTGTTATAGTATCACCTTTTTTATATTTACCTGTAGCTATGTCTGCTTTTAAAGCTTTTCTTGTTACAACTATATTTCTTAATATATTTCTTTTTATAGCTTCTTTAATCTTATTATGAACAGGTCCATTTCTTTCAAAACCAAGTTTAGATCTTACCGTGGGTTTTTGCACTTTAGGTTTTGATTTTTGTAAAGATATATCTGTTTTTTGTTCAGGTGTTAATTCAGCTGTATCTTCTATTTGTGTAGCAAACGTATCTCCTTCTTGATTAGCTTTAGCTTGATCAATAGACTTAGTTTTCTTTTTAGCCTCTGCTTCTATTGCTAAAGCTTTGTTAGCTTCTCTTTTAGAATAAACTATATTACTTCCAAACCATTTATATAAACTAGGTGTTAAAGCAGGATCATAGTTTATTAATCTATTAGCTAATTCTTCTCTTGCTTTATTTTTTTGTTCAGTTGTAAAACCTGTTAGTAGTTTATCAAAATTACCATTTAATATACCTTCGTATACTTGGCCAAAACCACCATCTGGTGACTGAAACTCTGCTTTTGTTTTAGCATTTTTAGTTAATGAATCTACATATTCTTTTGGATTACCATCTGGTATTATTACTTTACTAGCTTTTCTTTGACCAGTTGTAAATACTTTTTCTGATGTAAACTTTCTAAATCTTGTGTCTGCTTTACGGTTTGTAAAAGCTTTATTGTGAGCTACCATAAACTGAACAACATCATCAGCTGTTTCAAAATTTAATTCAGCTTTAGGTATACCTAGCGCTTCAGATATAAGATTTTTAACATCATCTATAAAAGCTTCTATTCTACCTTTACCTTGTATTTTTCTTACAATACTTTTATCATTAGCCATTATGTCTGCTAACTGAGCTAAATATTCATCTATGTTAACACCTGTTGTTTCTGATTGATTGTAATTACCTTTAGCAAAGTTATCTAGTATTTTAGCATGTACATCTGGATTTGTTTCAGATAATCTTTGTTGAAACTTTTGTACAGCGCTTATAGCTTTGTCTCTAATTTCTTTGTTTGGATTAGATAGTCTACCTCTTAACGCTTGATGTATAAATTCGTGAGCAGCTACATTTAACATACCATTGTTAAAAGCAACATCTCTATTTAAAACAACTTTACCATCTTGTTCAAAACCAGCTTGCGCAGCTGCTTTATCTCCATATTTTTTCTTAACATCTTCTCTTGATAATACTTCTGCATTACCACCCATCATATCAGCTACATCTTGACCTAGTATTTGTTTAGTCTGTGCTAAGTTTGTAGCTTCTTTTGCTTGCTCTAACTGCGATGATCTTTCAACATATGTAGCTGCTATTTCTTTTTTCTTAGAAGCTATTTCGTTTTTCTTTGATTGTGTTCTAGATTTTTCAGGTGTAGATTCTAAATCTATTAATTCTTTTTCTAATTTAAATAGTTTAGCTCTATCAGCTTCGTCTGTTACTCTTGTATCTAAATTGTTTTTAATAACACCATCATTTCTTTTTGCATCTAAATCTGCTTTTAAGACTGAATTACCTTTTACATCATAGGTAACTTGAGCTAACTCTTGATCTGTCATTTTACTAGTAAGGTTCATAAAGTCTTGTTGAGTGTGCTCGTTACCATTTAACGTATACGTTGATCTACCCATGTTGCCTAAGTTTTGAGCAACGCTAACTGGACCACCAACAACACCTTCACCAATAAATTCAGCTGCAAGTTCTAAACCATCTAGGTTTTTAATAGCATCTTCAGGAGACATGCCCATAGTTAAATCTCTAGCTATTTGACCAACACCTTCTGCACCAGCACCACTTGTACCTTCAGCGACTAAGCTAGCAGTTGTACCACCAACTATACCAGATCCTTTAACTAATGCGCCGGGTGCTTTAACCCCTAATTTATTAGCACCACCAACTATACCTTTTTGAATTATTTTGTTTGCAGCAGGTCCAGCCATACCAGTAAGCTTTAATCCAACTCTATCTATAACCGCTGTAGTTGTTCCTTTTGCCAAAGCAGCCAATCTCATTTGATCAAACTTATCTGGATCTTCAAACAACTCTTTTAATTGTTCAGGCGTATAATTAGCTCCTAATTCTGCTGTTATTAATTCATCTAATGCAAAAGCAGCATCAACTTGACCTTGAGCCATTGAGTACATAGTACCTAAATAACTTCCGCCTTTACCAAATGCTCCTTTTTTTCTAGCAGCTAAAGGCACAGCAACAACACTACTTATACCAATAGCTTCTTTATCACCAGTGTATAAAGATAAAGGATTTTCTATTAAAGATTCATAGGCTGTTAATCCAGCTTGTTTAGGATGTTTTGTAAAACCTTTAATTGAAAGCTTAAACTCTTCATAGGTATTCATCTCTCTACCGTTATTTAACCTAAACTCTCTTTTGTTGTTTTCAATAAAATCATTAAAATCTTTTGTATAAGATTTAATAGGTTTATCATTCATTTTCTCCTTAGTCTCCATCCAGTACTTAAGTTGATCCTCATCAATCTCACCGTCAGTATCTCTAAGCACTGAGTTAACAGCATCTAGCCTATCGCCTTTAGTAGAGAAAGGATTTATCTTGTCAAACCAAGATTCTTTATTGTTTTCTCTTTCTTCTAATATTTCTTTTGTTGATGGTTGTGGATTAGATAAGTATGAATTAATATAGTTAGCTTGGCTCTCAGATGGCCCAGCCCCTGTGTACTTTTTATAAAAAGCATTTATAAATTCTGAAGGATCTTGTTGAAGAGCATATTGAACTTTACTGTTCATTTCATCTTCACCTAGACCCGCAGCATACTTTGCATACAGTGATCTATATAATTCTTCCATGTTATATTGAATTAGTGTCTATACCTGATGATACTGGTTGCGAACCGCCTAGTAAAGCATCGTCCCAATATTTTTTATGATCTGGGTTGGTAGGATCTAAATTTTTCTTTACTACTTGTATGGCAGAATTAGATCTTTCCCTATAAGTAATATCAAAAGTTCCATCTCCATTGTTTACAACTTCATATTTTGGATCCCAACCAGGTTCATTTGTAATCATATTTAAATTACCACTTTCCCAGTATTGATTAGCATACTCTGGTGTAGTTAATGGGTTAGATGTAGATACAGAGCCACCATTTTGAGAAGTTGATTGTTTGTTCTGATAACCAGATCCAGCAGCTTCTTCCATACCATTTGTATATCTATCTATTACATATTGCTCTAGTTGATCATGATTTTCGTCTTGTAGTAACCAAGAATTAGGCGAGTCTTTAGTTATCAACGGCTCATCTAAAAAAGTATCAGTAGCTAAAGATAATAAACCTTCTCTACCTTTTTCTTTTACAATATTTCTAACTTGTCTTTCATAATGACTTCTAGTGTAAGTATCCCATTGTTTACCAGCTTTATAAGATTGTTCGTTAAGTTGTAATAATTTATTACCACCATCAGCATTTCTTAAAAAGTATTTAGGTAGATTATTACCTTGAACCATAGATCCATCTGGTAATTCAAAAGATAAATCACCGCCTACTAATGAATAATTATAATTATCAGTAGAGTATAACATTTTTAATGAGTCAGTATCAGCTCCTTCGGATATATTACCACTATCAAAATCTTTTAAAAACTCTTCTTTGTTTGCTTTAAAATTATCTAAAGAGCTACTTATATTTTTAAACTTACCTTTTATATCGTTAAATTCACTTTGAGCTAATATAAACTCTGTTGAACCAGGTTTTGTTTTTTTCATAGTTCTAGCAAAGTAACCGGCTTGAATCTGCATGTCTTTAGACCAGTTAGTAACACCATTCCTCATACTTTGTGGTAGCTTTTGAACTTCATAGCCAGCAGGTAAATTGTCTATATATTTATTTACATTACTGTTTAAGAAATTCTGCATAGCGCTATAAGGTATTCTAGGATAGTTCATACCGTAATCCATAGGTCCTTTACCTTGCTTAGCGTTCATACTGTTTAAAAAGTAATTAGCTAAACCCGCGTGCTGCGGTCCCATATATGCTCCTTTAATTAAGTTTTGATTTGCCATAATTTTTTATTTTAACTTCCTCCTAGTCCTAAACCTTGCATTATACCACTAAAACCTTCTCCACCTTGCATTTTACCAGCAGCAGCCGCGGTACCTACACCACCAGCTAAACTACCTATACCACCAACTAATGAATCAGTTGCTTTTTGCCTAGCCTCATTTGCAGCACCTAATCTTTGCTGTGACATGCCTAATAATGTTTCTGTTTTATCTAATTCAGCAGCTCTTGATTGTTGAGCTCCTTGTAATTCCATACTTTGCACTGTCATATCACCTTGTGCTGCTTTCATTTGATTAGCGCTTTCCTGCTGAGCTATACTAGCGCCAGCTTGTTGTAAGTTTTGTGATTGTTGACCAGCCATAGCTTGTGCTAAAGCAGCTATACCACTACCACCAGCTGCACCTTGCATACTACCCATGGTGTTTGCTAAAGCTTGTTGTTGTTGTTGCGCAGCAAAATCAGCTGCCTG
>Ga0315315_10003535_pt1 | contig 14343 bp, 8 predicted proteins | sample M140m3416metaG_FD_203699 | JGI IMG/M metagenome (GOLD analysis project Ga0315315, IMG submission 203699) | Ammonia-oxidizing marine archaeal communities from Monterey Bay, California, United States - M1 40m 3416 | ecosystem: Environmental > Aquatic > Marine > Intertidal zone | place: USA...
GTGGTAGTACTCCTTCCCATGCAGCCTCTTCTTCGGCGTGCCAATATAAAGGGGATCGTTCCGCAGCTCATCATTGTCAGTACCGACGTCTAGGACGACGGGCAAGACTCGGTGCGGGGCAATTCCGCCGGCAGCACAATAAAGAGACAGCTTACCGATTGGGATGCCCATGCCCTGCGCTCCAAGGTCTCCCAGGCCAAGGATGCGAGAGCCGTCCGTTACACAGATGACATGCACATCGTTCTCGGGCCAATTGTAAACCATGGCTGCCATGTGGCCGCGATCCTTCTCAGTAAAGTACATGCCGCGGGACTTGCGGTAGATTTTGCCGAACTCCATGCACGCTTGCCCGACTGTAGGGGTGTAGATAAGAGGGGCTATTTCCTCAACATTATCGATGATGACCCGGTGATATAGTGTCTCGTTACGATCGTGCAAGTCTTCCAGCATGACATTCTTCCGAATCATACTTTTCTCCTCTCTTAAGGATGACAGGAACCGCTCCATCTGTTTAGTCAAATTCAGCATACGGGGTGGGAGCAGCCCACGAATGCGAAGCCGGTCGCGTTCACCGCTCTTGAAGGCAGTCCCCTTGTTGAACAGGGGATTGTGAAGGACACCAGCCCCGCGCACGCTGACGGTGATGGGTGCGAGGAACCTTTTGGTGCAACCTGTCCACTCGCCATCATGGGATATCCCCTCCACCGAATACACATCATCGTCATTATTTTTGGGGGCGCGGCTGCTGCTGCTTACGGGCCGGCACTGTGTTTGTGCGACAGAAGCAGCGATTGCTCTGATCTGTGTCAGCGCATATCGAGATGCCGAAGGGATAACGGAACTCAGCATTGCAGTTGTACAGGATGATGTCCATCAACGATTCTAAAATGCGAAATGAGATATGAGATGCAACAGTGCTGTCGCCTCCTCACCGTTTGTTTCGCTTTTCGCTGGGTGAAGAACTCTCTTGAGAATTCAAAAATAAAAAAATGACGACGTTGACCCTCCGGGTACCGGTAGGGTCGATCGCTACGCAAAACATCGTGCATGTGCATAGAAGGATTCCTACCCAGTACTGTACGCTAACAGGTAGGCATAGTATCCATACATCATTATTTATTTTCGAGAGCTCGTACTTAGTAGTACTACTAGAGTAGTATTATGCATACTACTACTTAGGTGTAGTTCTAGTATGCATATTATTATCCATACTACGAGCAGCTATTACTTCGAGCTCTTACACTAATTAATTACACGTATTTTTATCTGCAAAATCCACCTTTCTTGTTTGTGTGAAAAGCCATTATCAGATTTCATTCCCTTAGTTTCTTTTTTTTCTTTATCTATTTTATCTGTGGGACCTAAATCGTCATTATCCGAGTGCAACCTCGTTGGTAAATATCTCGAGTCGATGCATCGATGCGCTTTCTTTCAAAGCATGACTTCGATCGCGAGGCAACGGCGCTGTCTAAAGCGTTGTTAATGTTGCACCAGCAAGAGGAATGCGTAGACAATGACGGCAGCACATTGAATCAGTGGACCCTGACGGAGGCAGACAGTCCAGATTTATATTTGATCCATCCACCAATTCATCGCCGTTCTGCGACTCATAAACGCGACCCTTACGATGTGCCAATTGAAGAGGTGCTCGGTGATGAGGAGCAACAAGTGCGGATAGATGATGTCACCGTTGTTGCCACGCCGACGCCACAATGCTATCTCGAGTGGACTTTCTCCATCATCTACAGTCATACTTGGTCCGTGCCGGTGCTGTACTTCAGGGTCCTACAAACCGATGGATCGGCGCTCGGTAGGCAAGATATATTACAGGAGCTAGGAATATCTGACGAACCGCAATGTTATCAAGATGCCATAAGTAGCTGGGATTTCATATCGGAAGAACATCACCCTGTGTCCGGCATACCTGCGTTCTTCCTCCATCCATGTCAAACATCTGAGCGAATGGATGCTATCCTTCATGCTTCCTCTCGGAAGACGGACACACAGTATGGTTTGTTCCTGCTGAGTTGGCTTTCCATGATCCTACCGGCAATTCATTTCAAGATTGATGCGAAGCAGTTCGCCTCCCTGAGTAGAATTCTTTCGCAACAAGCTAACGACGTAGGCATGTACATTTAAGAAAAAGTGGCTACTATCATTCGATCGCACAGCCCCAGCAGCTAATATTGATAATATTTACTGTCTCAGCTAATCAAGGAGGAAGTCTCTGATTGAAATCGATTTCTATTTGCTGCCCTTGCTCTGATATATTTTCTTCTCCGTGGGTCTCAATTAAGCGCCCTCAATACCGTAAGGGCAGCTCGGACACTCTAGTTTTCTCAGCACTTTAAGCATGAATTCGCTATCTCCGTCCAAAACACGAAGGTTGCATTCTCTTTCACTCTTCATTCCAGCTCTCAGCCTTGCCGAAGGAATTTTGCAACCAAGCATCGCCCTTCTTTTCGCAGCACCCGGACTCTTGGGATCATTGTCATAGACGGAGCCACCGCTCTTGTCTCCAACCGATAGACGGTCCAAGTTGCGCCCGTTTGAAGAGTAACTTTTCTGTTCCGGAAAGCCAACGGAAAGTGCGGCGTCAGCACCAAAAATATTCGCTGCCGTCCCGTAGACAGCAGCAAAAAAAGTTCGTCTTCCTGTAGGCTGGTATGCTCTTGATGTCAGCAACAAAAGGGAAAGTAAGACAGGTCGGAGACCGACAGATTTCTTCATCGTTTCTCGATGGCACACTGCAGCTGATACCGATTGTAATACAAGGACTCTCCTGAACGGCTCGACGGCTCGACAACGCCTAGTCGTCGTATGTAAGCGAAAAGTGGGGACTTGTGTCGAAAAAGAAAAAAGAAAAAAAAGATGAAAATAACATTGTAAATACATACTTCTACTCTAGTACATATACTCTAGAGTAGTATCATGAATGTACGAGCTCGTATACTGTATACGACTCGTACGAGGTACATCCAATTTTTGTTGAAGATTGGACTGAAGATACTATGCATACTATCTAGTACGAGTTTGTACACTATAATTTAGTGTATGTGCATACTAGCTAGTACGACTCGTACACTATTCACTAGAATAGTACTACAGCTGTAAATACTATATGCATAGTGTGGATACTACGAGCTCGTATGTTTGTGCATACTACTAGAGTACTCTAGAGTATGCATACTACTCTAGCACTACATCCAAATCTACTACTCTAGTACATGTGTAGCTAGAGTAGGGATTCCTCTTGTACACGCGAGTTGACATAATATATTTTACTGTACTAGAGTATATGGAAATAATACCACTAGCTAGTAGTAATACTAGACTAGTAATAATAATTTAATTATTAAATAATTGTCACCGTGACAGTTTTCCTACTACTCTGCAGTAGGAGTTGATAGAAATTGTAAGGTACACTTTCACTACTAGCTAGAGGTAGTAGCTACTCTAGAAGTACTAGTGGAGCTAGGAATTCCCAAAGTAATAGTATAGTACTATACTAATAGTATGCATGCTACGGTCGTAGAGATAGTAATGCAAAAAGTAATAGTAGGATTACACTTCTAACGAAAGACCTCCTCTGACAACTGACCTGTACCAAATGCCAACTGCAGATTCATCTTCTTGTTTTCCAAATAGTTTTCCGTCCATCTTTCCTGAGACATGTCCAACAATAATTGTGACAAGAGCCAGGGGCAATCTCATTGATTGCGAATCAAATCTATCTACATTGCACCGAGAGAGCAGTGAGAGCATTAAATAGAAGATACGACCTGCGTCGCCATCGCTAATAGTGGAAGAAACAATTTGAATATTGTCGATAAGAGAACGAGTGGGAGAACTGGGCGCCGATTGTGACTTAGCTGCGATCAGACTGGAAGCGAGATCGGCTTCTGAAATGGACCCAAAGAAATCAAGCATACTGGTATTTGCCGTTGTCGACGAGGGGGGTTCGTGAACCAGCAGCCTTGCTATTATGGCGATTCCTTTCCATCCACAATCGATGCCTGGGGTGTCATAAGTTCTGACGAAGTCACCAACAATCTGTTCACAAACAATATCCACCATTGTTTTATCTAGTAAGGATGCTGTCGAAAGATGTGCTGAAAGATGTCCTGAAGTCGATGACTCGTCCGTCGAAAAGCTTTCCTCGGCGCCTTGCGTTGTCTTTACAAATTCTCCCTTAGAAGTGTCAATGTTTCCAGATACTGGGTCAAACTCAAAACCTCCTTCGCCATCTTCGTGAAATACCGACTGAATGAACACTGACGCAGCCTCAGATATTGCCTTCTCTTCCAGATCATCTCTTCTGGGCGCACCGTCCCAAAGGGCCGGCTTAATCATAGATAAAAGGCGAGACATGCGCGAACGAGCTTGTTCAGTACCAGGCACATCATCTGAGCCAGAACCATTCAACCTCGTCGAGGTAGAAATCAATTTACTTTCTGAGTGACGAAGAGGATCATCAGGGGAACTCAAATCACTGCGAGAACTTACGAAATCGAAATTGGAATCATCTGGGACACCAATTACCTCCTCAAGCTTGAGCCCAAAGTTGAATAGTTGGCGAATGAATTCCTTTTCTTCGATTGCCTCATCAAGCTCAAATGGGCGATACAGGGCGATTGACTCTCGCACACTTTTGAGACAGTGCCTGAAAATCTCTTTGCACCAATTCAAGGAATGCGCCTTAGATGGAAGCAAAGGGAGACTCGCAGATGTGACTGCAACCGATCCACGTACCATCGAAGCCAAGAATAGATCTTCGATTGTACGTGCGGATGTCGCAGATGCTCGACGGCAGCTCCGTACTCGTGCACTCTTCCCAACCCCCCCTTCACCTCCAGAAGTGATAGGGAGAGGAAACAATGCTCCAAAATCATGGGGTTCAATCTGCCGACCTAGGGATAGAAAGAAACTGCAGAATTGCAATTCGGAAAAGACTGCCCTCATAGTCGATACGACCTCAGAGAGAAGTTTGCGGGCAAATAGAAATTGTGAAGAATCACGATGTCCGACTCTCTTGGATGTCCTTGCTAAGTCAGAGACTATCGTCAAGATAATCATCCTCAGCGCACTCAAAATTGAGTCTTTGCTCTGTCTCTTAAGCAGCTTATTTTCTATGTTCTTTCTCAAGGTCTCTGATCGTTGTGAATCCAACGAGTCTGTCAGATCAACGAAAGAAAAGAAAAGGCAAGGCGCTGTAGCTGCTGGGCCAATAATTAAGTCCCCAGCTCCATAAACTTGAAGTTGACGAGGAGCGCTTACGGTAGAGAGTGAGTGGTAATTAAGGTTTGCCCCGTGCATACCAGGCATCTGAGAATTAAATTGTCTCGAAGTCTGCCCCATGTACATGATAGAGCTACTGCAGGAAGCTGGCAATGGTCCAATGACAATTTCGTCGTCGTTTGTCGCATGTCCGGTAATGAACGAAGAATCACCAATGTAACATACTCTACCGAGGAAATCATGGTCAACCTGGCTATCTTTGGGACGAGAATCTTTGTCGCGGGGAATGAAAAAATGTGACGCTGAAACACAAAATGGTGGGGAAATATTCTCATTCAAGTGCGGTTTCGTTGTCGTACTCTCTACTTGCACTCTAACATTAGTCGTAGCTCTGGTTTGGCCCAGACTGAAGAGCGGAACTCGCCAGCAATATGTTCGACCATCGTTTCGTGTTACAGTCCAGTAGAATGAACTGCTCGAGTCCCGCTCAATTGATTTGGAGTTGCTCATCTGGATTTCTTCCATATCATCAGATAGCCAGAAGCTCGCTATTTGGCTTCGATACGAACCATCTTCTGACGATGCAGGAATAACAACTCCTCCAAAATTGGGGCCAGTTGGGGTGATGCATACAGCAAAGAGACATCCATCACTCTGAATAATTCCAATAGTACCTACGTATGCATGCGTATTAAAGCCTCCAAGGCTTTCAGATAGGTCAAACTGGAAAGATGCGCCGGCAAGGAATACGCTCGAGCCAACCTCTGAATGATACGACGGCTGCAATACACCAGTCGAGCAGAGTCTAGTGAGCACTCGGCATTGATTCTGAGGCTCATCAACGACTGATGCTGGTGAGGAATCAATAGCCTGCAGCTGATAAGCCATATAGGTCATGGATTGATGGTGAGACACCAAAATGACAGCCCGAGTGGATGATTTATGTATATGATTGTGATTGTGGTCTTTCGTTGATTCTGACTTCTCAGGTTCTGCGAGGATTGACAACGAATCTGGCTTCATTCCCTTCGGCAATGAAATGCCCTTGCCGTTGTCATAATCGACACAGTCTGCCCCTGCGTCAGCAAGCAACTGATTTTGTCCCATACTGAGTCGGCGACGAGACCAACAGACTAAGTAGTACTGGCTTGTGTCCAGATCCCTTTGTGCTAAATCAGACGAGTATTCAATGGCAGCAATCAGTATGTCATCAGACGTGCTACCTTCCGAGCTACGTTCCCACCACACCATTGCAACAACACGAAAGCTTTGTTCTTGCTCTTCATTCCGAAATAGCCTCCACTTAGGGTAAGTTATCTTCATTCCTAACGATTCATTTCGGAGGCTTTGGGAACACGCACGGCCAATAACACAAGGAGAATTTTCAATTGGATTAGTCTCTTCAGATTTTGCCTCGCTGTTTGCAATCATGAGAGATAGGTCAAGAACACAGAGGCCACGGGACGATGCAATAGCGATGGAGCGGCCAAGTCTCCTACCAACCGCGGCAAGACGAGTGTTTCCATTAGCGTGATAGTATTGTGCAGGAATGAGTGATTCTTTCCAGAAGATGGTAGAATCTTGATTTGCTGCTGGGTGCCGTAAGACAGGAAATGCAACACGGTTTTGGAACAGCAGCAAAGCAGCAGGTTCGTGCACACTGCATTCTCCCCCTTCGTCAACGGAAGAAGGGGAAAGGAAGCCAATTTCGTAAACAGCCTTTTGAGACATAATTGGTCCAGCGTATAAGTGGGCAACATAAGGCCTCTGTCCATCAAACAAGTACCGAGAACAATACATTGAGGCAACTGAGTTCGAAGAATCACGCGTCGCTAGTTCATTTGATATGGCATGATCAAAAGCGCTTCTCATTGTCATTCCGCGAACGCCATTGCGCCAGTCCCACACACAAACGAAAGGTCTGAGCAGGATCTCCCTAGGTATATTCCTAACGATTCAAACAATTACGACGATAGAAATGGGGTGAGAATCACATTGACACGAGGATCGAATGCGCCTTACGTCAAAATTTAACAGCACAGCACTTACAACTCATTGCTAGATGGGGTAATCGCTCCCGCAAAGTCATCTTCAGCACTGATCTGTTGAGCAAATCTGGAACCAACACGAGTGGTGACCTCTTCTGGTGCTTGTGACAGGACCAGAAGCACGCTACTCAAAGCCAAGCAATGAGACGAACGGTGACGGCTTGCTCCCAAACACGATCCATATGCGGCAATGGGGATAGTTGAAGCTGATTCCGTTTGATTCTTGGTGAAGGTGTCAGCCCTGAATATTCTTTCAGAAGGACAGCGATAGCGAAACGTTCCGTGCGACGCCTCCATCAGCTCATCTGGTGTCAATTGGAGCTTTGCCATTAAACTGAGCTCGTCAGACACCCGCCAAACTTGTGCGACAGTTTCTTTGCAATCGTAAATCTGAGACCCGCCTGACCTCCTTTTCGCAGAAAAACGAGTAGGGATCAAGTCTACCTTACCAGGCTGATATGGTCGTGCAACGAGAGCTATGTGATTGAAGTCAAACCAAGACGCACGCGCAATCATTGGTACCGAGTCACTTGGTTGGATAGCAAACATATGTTCGATCTTCATCATGAGACCTGATCCGCTACTTCCTTCTGTCTTCGACAATGCTTTTACGGCTCCGCCGCCGCTCTCTATCCCTGACGGTGCCGAAGGGACAGGCTTCTCCAATCCAGCCGCCTCAAAAGATTTCGAAGTACTGAAACTTATGGTCTTCTTCACAGCATCAAGGCCTTCCTCGCTACTGCAATTGCTCAGTGCCGACGGTGTAAGTAGCTGATTAGGGGAGCTATCCGTAGATCTATCGCAAATGTGCCCGACGCTTATGCTCCCATTACTTTCTGCTCGGTGTCTCAAGGGTCCATTTTGTATAGGCTTCTGTAGAGGAGAAGCACTGCCGTCCCGACGAACCGAAGCCGGAAGAAATATTGTTTTGTACACTGCAACTGAGCCATCAGCCTGAACCGTCGCTAGCCTCCCCCTACTAGATCTGGAATCGTCCGCACTAGATTTTGCTTCGCAAGCTAACGGAGTCATATGATCCATGCAAACGATCGCCTCAAGGCCAAATATTGAAGAAGGCGACACAGAGTCCTCAAATGACCCCGTTCCCTCCCTCGGCGGTCGATAAAGAACTCCAGCGATTCGGGCACGTCTGTAGCCTACAGCAAGAATAGCTCCATCGGCAGTTCCTGCCAGCAGAACAGATGTATCCAAATACGCCGCAGAACAAATCGAGGTGATGCGATCGACTCTAGGAGTCCAACTGTTGCTGCTGTTGCCACCCCCTGTATTGCTTATCGGGTGTGCTGCGACTGAACGCGGGTTGACTGCGACTGGAACCGCAAGTTCACCATTGGTTGACTGATCCTCATCAGAGCGCACCTTACCACTGACAACCGCGTCGGTAGATTCAAGGTGCTTCAAGGTAAAGATGACCAAGCTCGATAGCGAAGGTAGAGCTGATGGATGGTGTTCGGCCATATCGGACGCGGCCGTCGGGCATGGTACCAAACAAGAGAGATAGCGCCCATCGTCGGAGAATATGACGGTTGGACACACGTCGGTGAGATAATATTGCATGTCTTGGCGTTTGATTCGAGCCAACGAAGTGGGCAAACGTAGTCGACATGTGGTTTCTCTTGTCTTCCTGGACAAGGGCGAAGAGACGGGGGATATGGAGATTCTCAAGTCTGCAATAAGACCTGTATCCTCTTCATTCCGGGAAATCGAGTCTTTGCGGTCATCAGAACCATCTTCATCGTATTCTTGATAGTCATCGTCGCCAACGTCCTCCTGGTCATGTCCACCGTCGACAAATACAATGTCGACGTAGGAGATTGTCAGCTCGGCGACAAAAGTGGACGAGGAGTCAGTCCCAACCGCCACAAGTGGGGTTCCCAAAACTTGCTGCGATGTTCGCCTTAAATCGCCACTTCTCAAATTAGAAGTGCCCGACGCCGATATATCGTGGTGGACGCGCGATCCTTCGTCATTAGTTTCATCCAAGTCGGTAACATCGGTCGGAGTTGGCAGGGGCAGCGACGAAGTCGACTTGGATGCACCCGTCACGATGGTCAAGACCATGCTAGGGACGGAGGGCGAACAGAGGTTGCTTTAGAATCAACTGGGCCAGGATTTGGGTGAGGGGACGGGGACGCGATATCTTCGTTTGATCTTTAGAGGGTTTAGAGGTCAGAGGGGATGAGGGGATCGGGATATCGGGTATGGCATATGGGCATTGGGCATCATATCGAGAGAGTCGGGGGGAGTCGAGTTGGGGAAAGGATAACAAATATGATGAATACAAAATTAGAGTACATGTACCTAGATTGATTACTAAGCCCTAGCCCTTGCTTGGATAACATTTTAGTTTGCTTGTGGGCTCGTAATGTACGACGTACGTGTTCGACGGTCTGATGACAGTTTTATCACAATGATGCGGATGCGTGGACGAGAATGCTGAGTGTATGCATACAGTAATCTCCAGCTGTCATGTCATGCTCCTTACGCGGAGACGGCATGATTGATTTGGTGCGTAAGTGAACATTATCATTGTACGCCGGAAGGTATCTAGACCTAAAGCTGAATCTACCGCCACCATCGAAACCAACGTAAGGTTAATACATAATGCGCTTCTTCTCGACGATCCTTGTTGCTGCCACGGCTTGCTGCTCTTCGGCATTTACGGTAAAAAACTCCATCCGCGCAGCTTCGGCGATCGGGGCCGCTCCCGTTGACCGGGATGCAGTTGCCGATTCGGCGACGGATTTCTCGTCCGATCGCCGATCCGTCCTGACCGCGGCCGCCTCTGCCGTCTCTGCGGCCGCTCTGATGTCCGTCGCCGCCCCGCAGCCAGCGTCCGCCCGCCTGGAGGCCGTTGACCGTCCCGACCTTCTTCCTTCCGAGAAGGGCCTGAATGTCATCCAGGTTGAGAAGTTCCTCACCACCGGACAGGCCAAGAGGATGGATACAATGCTGGCAAACCTGGAGAAGGATACTGGCTTCCGCGTCCGGGTTCTCTGTCAAGCCTACCCGAACACTCCCGGTCTGGCAGTGCGGGACTACTGGGACCTCGGAAAGGAGGGTCAGAAGGATGATAAGTATGTTGTTCTCGTAGTCGATCAGTTTGGCGGCAAGGGGAACGTCCTTAATTTTAATGTGGGTGATGGAATCAAGTTCGCGCTCCCCAACGTCTTTTGGACCAGGTTACAGGGCAAGTATGGCTCTCTCTTCTATGTCAAGGAGAACGGTATCGATCTGGCTGTTGTCAATGCCATTGAATCCATCGTGACCTGCCTACGCTCGGAGGATCAGTTCTGCGTCAACGTACCAGACCAAGGGATTAGCATGAAAGGCTTGGGGATGTAATCTTATTTTTAGATACTTTAAGGACTATTATGGAATACACGGACTAGAAGGAGGAAGGTAGCGCCATGATATAAGCAACTGTATCAATACAAGAGTATTACTAAATACTAATAGTAGATCTACTACTATATTACGTGTAGTACGTGTAGTATGCATATTATATTATTATGATGTGTGTGCATACAGTAAGTATTTTCCTTGAGTATTTTGGGGGCTGGAGTTTCGGCCAGCGTAACAGCTTGTAAACAGGGGGCGCCATTTTGTCTTTGCCAGAGCGATGGCTCTAAACAATTGTTCAAGGGACCAAAACCCGCGATCTAAGCTGGGGTCTACTCTTCCCCTGTTCCCTGTCAAAATGAAGTGCACATGCTTTCAGTCAATCCATATATGCTCTCGCTCCTGGGCACCATCTTCATCGTTCAAGTCAAGATCTACAGGTTTTGATGCACCTTTCTCTACCACAGAATCGAAGGACGTGCGCTCGTATGGCGCCTTGTACTCGAGCCTCAGGAGGTCGAATATTTCCGCCTCGGAGTTGGCCCCTATGCGCTTGCCACGAAACTGTTTTTTTGTCCCGGGCGCATGATACTTGTAGGCTGAATCAAGCTTGTAAAGTCCATGGTCGGTAAGCGACATACCACATGCCTTACTTGTTGGGATGTCAAAGAGAACGGCAAGTGGTTCAAACGATGAAAAGATAAAAATGATTAAAAATATCCACAGGCTATCATTAGATACAGAGCTGTAAATGGTTGAATTGACTCACCTTCCTCGCCCACAGCCGCATAGACCTATTGAATTCTCCGCTACCGGTGAAGTAAAGAGCAGCGAAGATGCGCTCTTGGTAGGGGTAGAACTTGATATCGACCCTGCGGTGCTTCCCCCTATTTCCAATCCAAACTCCCATCCAGCTCGCTGCACGATGGGCATCGTTGATATTGCTCATCCCATCAGTTGTTCGCGGCGCTGTCGTCGTGATGTGAGCATTACCTTTGGCATCTTCAGACTCCCAAAAAGCGCTACGTTCCGAACCGGCGCTAGGAGATGAGCTGTCTAATCCTTTCGCACCAGCCAGGTGGTGTGAAACGTAGCCGTTCTTCTCTAGAGACCTGACTATCTTCAGCAAGGCACCATGGGGCGTTGTCTCATAGTACCGTGGATGGACGATCAAAACATCGACATCGCCGCACTGCTGCTTCCCGCGACGGAAGGAACCCATGGTGGTGCACTCCGCCTCAGGGTATAATTTTTTGACCGCGGCCGCAACCACTCTGAAAATGTTGCAAACTTCCACCCTACCTATTTTTTCCATAAATTCTTCGTAGTACTGCACTCCAATGCGTGCGTTCGCGGAGAGATCGAGTTCCCCCAACTCCAGCCCGGTGCGAACGTCTTGGATGGTGCGATAGTTTGCCCTGATGAGCTCCGCGGCCTGAGAATAATCCAAGACAGGTATTGAGCAGAAGGAATGAGGGAGATTTCGAATGAGCCACCACCGACCTACTAAATCTGCCATCCATCGCATGCTCACCTTTTTCGGACCAACACCCCATATCTGAGTCAGATTGCGGACGTACGCTCGGTTAGGATCGTTCCTGAGGGCCTCAAGCTTTTGACAGGTGCCAGTGGCGAAGTACTCTCGAATCTTGTTGATGACCGCGTTCCCGAAGCCACGAATGCCTTTAAGGCTGCCCAAGATGTCTTCATTCTCCGTCACCTCGAACTCGATTCTCCCCAACCTACCTGCAACCAGGGAGTAGGTGTACGCACGCCATTGATCCATATCCGTCAACGGGCTCGCTCTTTGAAGATCTGCCATCTCGGTGAACATTCTCGCCAGTGCTCCATTGAGCAAGCGTTTGCGAAGCTGGCGTGAAGGAGCACCCTCGATAGCACCCATTCGCTTCCGTTTCTTCAAGATTCGGGCGACGACGGCCTCGTCGTCTGCAATGGACGAGGCCTTGACGGTCTTCACTGGACCGATCTCATCAATGCTGCGGATTCGTGTCATCCAGCCCTCTTTGGGCTTGCAGTCAGGGACATCGTGTCTCTTCTCGTTCATAGGGCGCAATGCGGTCCACATCATATCCGGCGATGGCTCTTGAAAGATTTTGCTGCCGCCCGAAAAGACCCAACTGGGTGTTACCGCATAAATTTTGTGTCGCATCAAGTGCTGCGCCATTTCGGTGGCGGATGCGAATCCAAGCTCAGCGGCAGCGCCCTGGGCGGTGACGTTGTCGTCGATGACAACAAACCTCGCCGAGCTGGTAAAGGAGTCGGCAACCGAGACCCCCTCCTTCTCTGTCAGGGTCCTTCGGAGCAGGTCGACGCGAGAGCGCGGCATTCCGCGTCCACGCTCCAACAAGTACACCACGCACGATAGCCTGCGGGACGGCGGTGCGGAGGGGCTGACGGAGGGATGAGGGGGGGAGCTCGAAGAGCACAGATCCACAACGCTGTGAGGGGCTGAACTCGAGGGAGACATATTTGGTTCATTGGAGGGACACAGATCCACAACGCTGTGAGGCAAGGCAGACGCAGCACCACTGCGGGTATAGGATGGGACGGACTTTGGCTCGGCAGATCCTGATCGCCCTGCACCTGCCTGTACATGCATCTGGAAGCTGAGAATCCTACCGTCCCGCCCCCCGCCCTGTCCGCGACCTTGGTGCTCGGGATGCGCGAAGCTCACGACCGATCCCGGTCGCACCAGGCACCCTCCGATCCAGTCCCCAGTTCCGCCCCCTCCCCTCTTCCGCCTCCCGAGTATTGGACGCCCGTCGACGAGGACGGTCCGGGACGCGTTCTCGCCACGGATCTGGGCCCGGAAGGAGACCCGGTCGCCCCTCTCTTCCTCGTTGTCGCGATCAGGCAAGAGACGCAGCATCCGGCGGGACAGGAAGCGCACTCCCCACCCATTCGCCTCCTCGCAGTGGCAGCAGAGCGATGGGAGGCAACCACAGGCCGCGAAGGTCGATGTCAGGATCTCTGCCCTCCCGAAGCAGAAGGCGCCGCCGCAGTCGAGGTCGGGGGGGCTGGCCAGGGGTATGTAGGGCAGATGGCCTCGGCGCATTTCCGCGTGAGCCGAGGACGGGGGGGCACAGCCGCCACGGCTTCCGGCCACCATTGGGACGAGGACCGGCCGGGAATCAGCCTTCATCATCTGCGGCTGGATCAATCACCAAGCGCGAGCGAAGTATATGCGCGATGAGGACGAGCGCACATTTTAGGCGGGGTTGATGTGTTGGGGTTGGCGGTGGCAGAACTGGTTGGAATGAGGGGGTTGGGGAGGCAATGCAATGCACACGATCCGTCCTTGTCTTCTGTCACGGACGTCCCGACCCACTCTCATCGTTTTTCTATTAGACCCCCAAGGTACGACTCGTAGATTTATACTTAAAAATAAATACTAGCTAGAGTAATGTGAAACATGAAACTCTTATCGATCTGAACAGCTAGTGAAAATACTACTTTAGTAGTTAGTAGAAGCAAGGGAAACTTGCGAGGTTCTGGAAAACAAAAAACCACACCGACAGGATTCGAACCTGCGCGGGCAGAGCCCAGTAGATTTCGAATCTACCTCCTTAACCGCTCGGACACGGTGTGATCAGCAGCCACGCTGAGATTTACATTTGTAACCAGTACTCATGCAAATAATCTGACACAATCGGATGACTCAGCCACACCCATA
>Ga0315315_10003537_pt1 | contig 14339 bp, 13 predicted proteins | sample M140m3416metaG_FD_203699 | JGI IMG/M metagenome (GOLD analysis project Ga0315315, IMG submission 203699) | Ammonia-oxidizing marine archaeal communities from Monterey Bay, California, United States - M1 40m 3416 | ecosystem: Environmental > Aquatic > Marine > Intertidal zone | place: USA...
TATATCCATGAATACCTGTTATATGAGGTCTAACAGTGGCTGTTGGCGCTAATCCGGCCATAGAACCGAAAACACATGTGCTATTTGTATATCTATTACTTGCTCCAATTAAATTTGGACGAGGCATTTAATTTTATATATTAATTAGATATTTATTTTTTTTTAAAATAAAATTAAAATTGTTTTAAATATATTTAAAAATATTATTAAATATAATAATTATAATAATTTATGAACTTAGATAATAATAATTGTTTAATTGATAATCAGGATGAAATAAATAGTGATAGTGATAGTGATACTAATACTATAAATACAAATAGTATTAGTAACATACAAGATGAAATTTTAGTATATAATCCATATAATCCTATAAATATTCAAATAAATGAAGAAAATGTTTATGAAATATTAAAAAAATATAATATTATTACTAAACCATATAATATTAATTTATATAGACGAGCATTTATTCATCGGTCATATACAAAACGCCCTAAATTAGAAAATAATGAATCAAATATTATTATTTCTGATAAACCAGATGATTGTTTATCATTATCTACAAAATCTAATGAAAGATTAGAATTTTTAGGAGATGGAGTTTTAGAATGTATTACTAAATTATATTTATATAAACGTTTTCCAAAAGCAGACGAAGGATTTATGACCGAAAAAAAAATAGCGTTAGTAAAGAATGAACACATTGGTAAATTAGCATATCAAATTGGGTTACAAAAATATTTTGTTATTTCAAAAAATGCTGAAGAAAAAAATACAAGAAATAATGTAAAAAAATTAGGATGTTTATTTGAAGCATTTGTTGGTGCATTATTTCTAGATTATAATAGAATTCAAATAAATGATGAATCAAATTGGTTCAATAGTTTATTTAGTTGTGGCCCTGGATTTCAAATGGCACAAATTTTTGTAGAGAATGTATTTGAAACACATGTCAATTGGATAGAATTAATTAAAAATGATGAAAATTATAAAAATCAATTACAAGTTATAATTCAAAAAGAATTTAAATTAACACCTGATTACATTGAAATTGAAAAAAATAAAGATTATGAATTATCAGATAAAATATATACAATGGGTGTTTTTATTTGTTTTGGTCAAAATATTCATAATGCAAATATAAATGAATGTATTTCTTTTGATACTTTAAATAGTTTTCAAAAAATACATAATTTATTATTAACAAATGATAAATTATTAATATTTTTATCAAAAGCAAGTAATAAAATTAAAAAAAAAGCCGAACAATTAGCGTGTGAAAAAGCTATAGAAAATATTAAACAAATAAAGTAAATACAATAAATATATAAAATTATTTTAGGAATTATTTAATATAATAGTATATAAATATTATATACTATGAATGATGATTTATTACAATTATTAAAAGTTAAAAAATTACCCCAAGATAACATAAAACATACTTTTTTTATTGAAACGCAAAAATTACCAAACATTATAGATAAGACAAAAGAAAAATTAGTATCAAAAGAAGAATTTTTATCTAAAATTTCTGATAAAATTAATATTGTTAATAAAAATTTATCAAAAAGTAATTTATATTTAAAAACACAACAAAATAAATCAACTATAAAACCATCAGATTTTGTTAAAGATTTAACAAATGATAATATTATAATAAATATTAAAAAAACAAAAAAGAAATTAATTATTAGATTATTAAAATTATCAATTAGTAAATCATTACATAAACAAATAAAATCCTTAACAAGTATTGAAAGATTAACAGAAAAACCTAAATCAAATAAAACATATTTAGATAAATATAAAGCTACTTTTATTAAAGATATTGATATAGATACAAATTTATTTATCAATAACACTAAGATTAAAGACCGTATGCCGAATACTAGTGATGATATGAAATTAAAAGTTTCGGAATATTATTTAAATAATCGCGAGACTTTTATTAATTTTATTAATAATTTATTTTTACCATACAAAGAAATATTATTAGAAGAAGAAAAACTAATTCAACAAAATAAAGATAAAACTTCAAATGATATCAAATTACAAGAATTAGATAATGATAAATTTTCACTTTTAACCCATCAAAAAATTGTTAAACAATATATGAGTTTATATTCTCCTTATAGAGGTTTATTACTGTTTCATGGTTTAGGTTCAGGAAAAACATGTTCTTCTATTGCTATAACAGAAGGTTTGAAAAATGATAAACAAATAATTGTTATGACACCAGCTTCATTAAGAGATAATTATATTGAAGAATTAAAAAAATGTGGAGATTTTTTATATAAAAAGAATCAATTTTGGGAATTTATTAGTATTGTAGAAAATCCAGAATATTTAAATATTTTATCAAATATTTTAAAATTACCTGAAGATTATATAACAAAAAATAATGGTGCATGGTTTATTAATACTAAAAAAGAAGCTAATTTTAATGAATTAACATATGATGAACAAGAAAGAATTAATGAACAAATAAATAAAATGATAATGTATAAATATAAATTTATTAGTTATAATGGTTTAAGACAAAGTCATATTCAATCTTTATCGGAAAATTATGAAATTAATCCTTTTACAAATAAAGTTGTTGTTATAGATGAAGCACATAATTTTGTAAGTAGAATTGTAAATAAATTACGAACTAATAACAAATCATCAATATCATTAAAGCTATATGATTATTTATTAAGTGCTGAAAATTGCAAAATTATATTATTATCTGGTACGCCTATTATTAATTATCCAAACGAAATAGCTGCTTTATATAATATATTACGTGGATATATTTATGTTTTATCATGTAAAATAATTGAAACTGATAAAAAATATAATGAAAATAATTTAATTAAATTATTAAAAGACAATAATTTATATCAACATATTGATATAGTTTCATATAATAACTTAACTAAAACATTAACTATTACAAAAACCCCATTTAATTTTATAAAATCAGATAATGAAGATAAAAATATGGTTGAATTTTCAAAAGAAACAATATATTTAAATGCATTTATTGACAAATTATTGGATATATTTATGAAAAATAATGTTAATTTAACATACAATATAAAAGATGGAAAAAAACAATATATAAATGTAGAAGCCAAATTATGTTTACCAGATGATTCTGAAAAATTTAAAGAAACATTCATAGATAAAGATAGCAATCTAAAAAATAGCGAAATGTTCAAAAAACGAATAATCGGACTAACATCATATTTTAGAAGTGCACAAGAGGGTTTAATGCCCGATTATAATTTTACGGATAATTTTAAAATTAAAGAAATAGAATTTAGTGATTTTCAATTTGGAATATATGAAGAAGCACGTGCACAAGAAAGAACAATAGAAAAGAAAAATAAGCAAAAAAAGAAAAAGAAACCAGATGATATATATGATGAAGCAGTATCAACCTATCGCATTTTTTCACGGGCATTTTGTAACTTTGTATTTCCTAAACAACATATTAAGAGACCTATGCCTAAGGAAGATGAAAATATAGAAGCAATATTAGAAAACATAGATAAAAAAGAAAATATAAATGAAGATTTTATAGACAATTTAAGTATTGATGAAAAATTACAAAATGAAGATTTAAATCAAGAATATGAAGATGTGGAAAAAAATGTTAAATTAGAAAAAGAATTAAAAGATGATTCATATCAATCTAGAATTATAAAAGCATTACAAGAATTAGAAGATAATGCAGATAAATATCTAACATTAGAAGGTTTGAATACATATAGTCCTAAGTTTTTAAATATTTTAGAAAATATTTCAGATGAAGAGTATAAAGGTATTCATTTATTATATTCACAATTTAAAACATTAGAGGGAATTGGAATTTTTAAATTAGTTTTAAAACAAAATGGTTATATTGAATTTAAATTAAAATTAGATAAAAAATCTGGAAATTACTTATTAGATGTCGAAGAAGACGATTTAGATAAACCAATGTTTGCTTGTTATACCGGTTCTGAGAGTGTAGAAGAAAAAGAAATTATTAAAAATGTATTAAATAGTAATTGGAAATTAGTTCCATCTACTATATTAAGTGTTATTAATAAAAAATCACAAAATAATTTCTATGGTGAAATAATTAAATTATTAATGATTACTGCTTCTGGCGCAGAAGGTATAAGTTTAAAAAATGTTAGATATGTTCATATAATGGAACCATATTGGCATCCAGTTAGAATTCAACAAGTAATAGGGAGAGCCCGTCGTATTTATAGTCATTTTGATTTACCAAAAGAATATCAAAATGTGAATGTATTTTTATATTTAATGAAACTAAGTGAAAAACAATTAGAAACAGCATCAACAGAATTAAAATTAAAAGATATAAGCAAAATTGAAAAAACCCCTATTTCGAGTGACCAATTTTTATATGAAATATCTACTATTAAAGAAAAAATAAATGAAGATTTATTAAAAAATGTAAAGGAGTCATCAATTGATTGTTTAGTTCATAAAAAAACTGGTTCTAAAGAACAATTGAATTGTTTATCAATTGGTAATCCTAACGATGCAAATTTATTATATGAATTAGATATTGAAAAAGAAAAAGAAGATAAAAATATTAAAATGAATGTAAAACAATTGGGTTATAAATTTGTTGTTCCAAAAGTATTAAAAGATACAAATTATGTTTTAAGAAAAGATACAACAGAAGTTTATGATAAACATGCAATAGAAAATAATAATTTAATAATGATTGGAAATTTAGAAGCTACAAATGGTAAATATGTTATAAAAAAAAATGAAGGAGATTTAATAGAATTATAATTTATTATAATTTTTTATAAAATAATGAAAAATTATAATTTTTTAAAAAAAATAGAAAAATAGTATCTACTAATCTTTTAAGTAAATCTAGACAAATTGAACCATAAATATTATCAATTTCAATTAATCCTGATAATAATATTTACATCTATAATATATATAATTATTGTTTAAAATTCTTTAAAATTAAATCTTCTAATAAATCTAATTTTTTTATAATTAGATTTAATTTTTCATTTAAATCATTATTCGATAAATTATTATTCGATAAATTATTATTCGATAAATTATTATTCGATAAATTATTATTCGATAAATTATTATTCGATAAATTATTATTCGATAAATTATTATTCGATAAATTATTATTCGATAAATTATTATCAGTTACAAAATTTACATTTTCTATATTCAATATACTTTCTATATCATCTATTTTAGTAATTTTAATACTATTACTATTATTATTATTATTATTATTACTATTATTTTCATCATTAATTATGGTTGGTATAATATCTATTATTTCATCATTTAATACATTATTATTTAAAATATCCGTATTAAAATCTGTATTTTTATCTTGTATATTATAACTTGAATCTATTTTATTAGAATTATTAAATATTGTATTATTAACGTTGTTTCTTTCTTTTTCCATTTGTTTTATAAGTTCTTCCATATCTAATTTATCTACTGGTTCATCGTTTTTTTCAGTAAAATCAATTTCATTAGGTGGTTTACTATTATTAATCATTGTTTTAAAATTAGTTAAATGGTTGTTTAAGTCATTATTAAAAGTATTTAGTTTTTGATTGTTATAATCAGATTTAGTTTCTTGTAATAAATTGGTCATTTTATGTTCTTGTTCTTGTTCTTGTTCTTGTTCTTGTTCTTGTTTTTGTATTGAATTTTTATAATTTATTATATTTTTACATAATTCTTTTAATAATATCTTATTGTTGTTTGTTATATTTACTTCTGTATTATCATTAAAAGTATTATTATTTTTATTAGTATATTCTTTGATTGTATTTTCAAATAATATTTTTATAGATTCTATACGATTGTTAGGAATATTATTAAATATTTGTTGTTCATATAGAATATTCCATATAAGTGCTTTATTTTTATCACTACTTAAAATAGCATTTATATTCATAATAATAAATATAGATAATTATTTATATTTATTATTATATTATAAATTATTATATTATAAATTATTATAATATATTTCTCTATAATTCCTCATTAATTCATCGGGAACTCTAAATTTTTTAAAATAATATGGTGTTTTGTTTTCACGTAATAATTCAATTATTACATATAAAACATATATACCACATTGTCCATCTTTTTTTTGATGTTCCATTTTATTATTAGAATAAAATTTAAGTGTTTTATTTATTTTTAATGCCTGGTTTTTAATACGTTCTCTTAAAATTTTAATCCTTTGAGGTATAGGATCGCCATTACTATCAAAATAAAATATAAAATTTAAATTTAAATCAATAAATAAACATATCCAATGTTGTCCACTTTTATAATGAGGGTCTGTATTAAATATTATTCCTATTTTAGTTTTATTTTCATTATATAATTTTATTATATCTATTTTACATAATTCTTCTAATACACATTGTGAAAAATATTTAGTATCATCAAAATCAATAGGCGATGGACCAATAAATTTAAAAAATTTAAATTTGTCTTCATATTGTTTCATTACATTTATTAAATCACTACTAGATAACCATTTATATGGTTTTTTTTTCCAAATTTTTGGAGAAAATGGACGAAAAGATTTATTTATATTTATTTTTTTGTCAAGAATTTTATGCCAACATAGTTCGTTTGAACATTTATTATTAAATTTTTTTTTTAAAGTATACCATATTTTATTTGGAACATTACTAGAAATTTTATTCTTAAATTTTTTATTATATATTTTTTTTAAATTTATTATTTCATTATTCGATAAGCAAGATTTATATTTTAACTTAGATGTAATATTTTTTTTTTTATTAGGTGCGCATTTAAAATGTTTAAATTTTTTGGTATTTTTCATTTATTGTATATATTATATTATATACATATAATATTTTTATTCAATCCTTCTAGGTAGAATTTTTTTTTTTAAATTTTTATTTTTTATATCTACAAATTTTTTGATATTATTACTATTATTACTATTATTAGTATTATTAATAAATAATATTTTATCATCATTTTTTGTATCATATGATATGTCTATATATACACTATTATTGGAATTATCTATATTTATATTATCAATATTTAAATTAATATTATTGAAATTACTATAACTGCTCAAATCACTATTAATTTGTTTATTTATATTTTCACTTTTAATATGTTGTATACATAATTTTGAAAAAATATAGAAAGCATGTTCATATTTATTGTTTGGTTCATTTATATTTAATTTTTTATTGTTTATATCAGAATCTACTGTTGTATATTGTTCAAATAATTTATTTATTATATTTTTAATTGGTTTTTTATACGTAATAAAATCATTTTTTAAATCATTATCATGATTATTATTATTTATTATATTGTTATTTAATTTATTTAAATATGTTTTATTCGATAAAAAATATAATGTTGTTTTATCTAATATATTCATTTTACTATTTATATTATTGTTTGATATATCAACCATAATATAAATAACACTATTAAATATTTTTTAGTTGAACACGTGTAGAATTATTAAAAGTTAGATTGCCTATTTTATTTGAAATATTAGGATTAAATTCATTAAAATTACCTTCGGTAAATGATTTATTATTTCTTGTATCCATGATATTATAAGAATTATTATTATTCAATAAATATAAGTCACTATTTGATGACGGTATATATTTAGATTGGTCTGCTTTTTGTAAAGCAAAAAATTGATTTCTTAATATAGATTCTCTATCTATATTACTTGAAAATCCATTAAAATGTGGTTTGTCTGTTCCTGGGAAAAAATTAGTTTCGCTATTATAAATATTTTTTGATGTACCCATAATTTGATTATCATTAAATGTAGAAACATTATTATTTAAAATAGGAAACGTTGTGCATTTTGTTGAAACTGGAATCGATGAAAAATTCATTACCATATTTCCTGATGGTATATTTCTTGAAAATATTTGTTCGTTATAAATATTTCTACTATCTTTATTTATATGATTATATAATGTTTTTTTATCAACCATATTATCAATTATAATATATTTATAAAATATTATAAAAATATTATATTAATTTGTATTAAAGATAATACATTTTATTTTTATAATATGTGTGGAATATTTCTTTATTTAACTGATAAAGATGATTATTATAATAGCGATAAATATTATGTAAATATTACAAACAATTTTGAAATTGGAAAAAATAGAGGTCCTGAATTTTCTACTTTAAATAAATATGATAATATTTTATTAGGATTTCATCGATTAGCAATTAATGGATTAAATAATAATTCAAATCAACCATTTGAAATAGACAATTTAAAATTAATTTGCAATGGTGAGATATATAATTATAAAAACATAGCTAAAGATTTAAATATTACATTAAATACTGATTCTGATTGTGAAATTATTTTACATTTATATAAATTATTTGGAATAGAATATACACTAAATATCTTGGACGGTGTATTTTCTTTTATTTTATATGATAATAAAATAAATAAAATTTATATAGCAAGAGACCCATATGGAGTTAGACCTTTATATTATTTTTTTGATAAAAATATAGAAAATGAAAATCATATATGTTTTGCCAGTGAGTTAAAAGTTTTATATAATTTATCATTTAATAAAAAACATATTCAACATTTTACACCAGGTTCTTATATGTTACTTGATATTACAAATTATAAAATGGAAAAATATATTAAATATACAAATTTTCCTTGTTTTAATAAAAATTATATATTAAATGATAGTATTGATAAAAATTTATTTAATGAAATATATAAATATATATCAAATGCTGTATATAAACGTGTTATAGGTACAACTGAACGACCTATAGCTTGTCTGTTATCGGGTGGATTAGATAGTAGTCTAGTTGCTTGTTTAGTAAATAAATTTTTAAAAACAAAAAATGAAAATAATGTTTTAAATACATTTAGTATCGGATTACAAGGTTCAGAAGATTTAAAATATGCTAAAATTGTAGCAAATCATTTAAACAGTAATCATCATCAAATAATAGTTTCTGAAGATGATTTTTTTGATGCTATTCCAGAAGTAATTAAAAATATTGAAAGTTATGATACAACAACCATTCGTGCAAGTGTTGGTAATTATTTAATTGGTAAATATATTAAGGAAAATAGTGATTGCAAAGTAATATTTAATGGTGATGGCGCGGATGAATTAATGGGCGGTTATTTATATTTTAAACAATCACCAAATGAATATGAATTTGATAAAGAAACACGTAGATTATTAAACGACATCCATACATTTGATGTTTTAAGAAGTGATAGATGTATTTCAGTACATGGATTAGAACCACGAACACCATTTTTAGATAGACAATGGGTTGAATTTTATTTATCAATAGATAGAAAAATAAGATATAATACAACAAAAGAAAATTGTGAAAAATATTTAATTAGAAAATCTTTTGAATTAATGGAACCAGAATTATTACCGAAAGAAGTTTTATGGAGAACTAAAGAGGCATTTAGTGATGGTGTTAGTTCATTAAATAAATCTTGGTTTGAAATTATTAAAGAAAAAATTAAGAATAAAATGTCAACAAAATATTATAATCAACAACATAATTTAGATTATCAATTAATATCATTAATCAATAATTATAAATTATCTGAAACAGCTATAAATAAACCGGATACATATGAAAAAGCATATTATAGAATGATATATAATAGATATTATAATAATACAGACCATTTAATACCATATTTTTGGATGCCAAAATATGTAAAAGCAAATGACGCTAGTGCTAGAACATTGGATGTTTATAAAAATAATAATATTAATAATGATAATAATAATAATAATAATAATAATAATAATAATAATAATAATAATAATAATAATAATAATGATATTGATAATGATATTGATAATGATATTGATAATGATATTGATAATGAAATATGTATGATATAAATATTTTATAATGTATGATATAAATATTTTATAATGTATGATATAAATATATAAAATAAGTAATGATATGTAAATAAATAATATATGTAATCATAGTATTACGTTCAATTATATAAGGCCAATATGGTAAATAATAAATAATAAATATACTTACTAATAAAATAACACTAGTAATAAAATTAGGTTTTAAATATTTTTTTATATTAGTAAATGGAAATAATAAAATAGAATGAAATATAATAGATAAAATACCTAATAAATAATAGTTATATTTTTTGATAAATATTATACTCTCATAAATACCTATTATACTTATTATAATTGAAATATAAGAAATATAAGAAATATAAGAAATATAAGAAATATAAGAAATATAAGAAATATAAGGAATGTATTTGTAACTATAATATAAATATATAAATAAAGGAACTAGAAACCAAGATAACATACCATTATTTAATTTATATTTAAAATAATAAATATTATTATTCTTTAAATATAATATATTATTTAACATTATTATATAATATTAATATTATATAATAATAAATGTCTCATAAAATTTTAGGAGAGGGAACATATGGATGTGTTATAAAACCGAGTTTAAAATGTAAAGGCAAAAAAAGTAGTAAAATTTATCAAAATAAAGTTTCAAAAGTAATGCGTGGCAAACATGCCGAAGCGGAACTTAAAGAAATGGAATATATTAGTAAAATTAAAGGTATTGAAAAATATGCGGTTAATTTACCAATAAAATGTAAACCAGATTTAACAGATTCAAATTTCAATAAATACGTATCAAAATGTGATACATATAATGTAGCTAAGACATATTATAATAACCCAAAAGAATTATCATTATTATTATTAGATGATGGTGGATTAAATATGCAACAATCACTTGATTTAATTATAAATGGAACAGATAATGATAAAAAAATTTTTTACAATTCTTTTATTAATTTATTTGAAGGATTAGAATTTTTCAGAAAAAATAAGATAGTTCACTTTGATATAAAATCAATTAATTTAGTATATAATTTTGAAAAAGGTGAAGCAAAATATATTGATTTTGGACTAATGAAAAAAGATGATACTATAAGAAAAGAATATACTAATAATAGTGCTTGGTATGCGAAAAATCATTTTAATTGGCCACCCGAAAATATGTGTGGTACTAAAGCAATGTATGATAAATTTAAAGAATGTAAACAATATAGAAATGGGTTTCAAGACTATAATAAATTTTTAAATAGATTAATAGATACATTTGATGTATATAGTTTATGTTTGGCTTTAATGAATATATTTTTACCGTTATATATTAACGATATAAAAAATTTATTATTTAACGTATATGTTATTCAATTGCTTGACGCATATAATAATAAAAGTTTAGTAATGCGTAGTTACGATTTAAAATCACTTAAAAATGATTATATTAATTTGTTAAAAAAATATAATTTATATATAGATAAAACAAAATCAATTGAAATGTCACCACAAATAAAAAATGTAATAAAAAAAATTAAAAATAATAAAGATAATATAGATAATATAGATAATATATTAAAAAATAATTGTTCCAACGACAAACCAATATTAAATCCAAAAACTAAAAGATGTTTGAAATTATGTAAAACGGGATATGAAAGAAATGAAGATTATAAATGTGTAAAAACAAAAAAAATAAATGATATTAATAATTCAAGCAATAAAAATGATATTAATAAATTAAAAATGTTAAAAAATAATATTAATAATTCAACATTCAAAAAACAATTACAATGTTATAAAGAAAATAAAGAGTATAATCCAAAAACAAAAAGATGTAATACAAGTTGTAAAAAAGGGCATATAAGAGATAAAAATTTTATATGCCGTAATATTAAAGATTTAAAATTAAAACATAAATCTTTATCGATATCAAGAATTAAATCTAAATTAAAAAAAATATCTCAAAAATATAAAAGCATATAAAAAGCATATAAAAAGCATATAAAAAGCATATAAAAAGCATATAAAAAGCATATAAAAAGCATATAAAAAGCATATAAAAAGCATATAAAAAGCATATAAAATCATATAAAATCATATAAAATCATATAAAAGCATATAAAATCATATAAAATCATATAAAATCATATAAAATAATATTCATATATTATACAAATTATAATATATGAATATAGATTTATTAACATATGCTCTTCAAAATGAAGAAAATTTAAATATTGCAAAAACAAATAATCAAAGTATAAAAACCAATAAAAATGATATATTACAAAAATTAAATTTATCAAAAGATGAATTAAAATTATTACATTTACAATTAAAAGATTATATTTATGTAGATGATATAAATGATATTAAATATGGTCATTATATAAGATGGATAAATTTAAATAAATCGAATGGTTTAACACGTGGTAATTTTATTTGTAATATAGATTATGATAAAAATAAAAATTTTATATTAAAATTAAAAACATATGCAAATAAATATATAACAATTTATTTTGAAAATTGTTTAATTTTCAAAAAATTAACACCTGAAGAATTAATCATATTGAAAGCTATACGTTATTTAGAAAAATAAAAATATATATAAATTATATATAAATGTTTTTAAATATTTTAATATTTATAACAGAGTTCATAGGGACATTTTTATTTTTATCTATAATATTGTTAAATGGAAACGCATTTGTAATAGGCATAACATTAGCTGTTTTAATATGGTTTGGTTCATTGACTAGTGGAGGTCATTATAATCCGGGTGTATCTTTTATAAATTATATAAAAAAAGACATAGATCAATATAAATTATTAATTTATATTATTGCACAAATTTCTGGTGGATTATTTGCATTAGCATTTTATAATAGTGTAAAAAATAATAATCCAAATCTTAAATAAATTTTAATTAATTTTAATTAATTTTAATTAATTTTTATTAATTTTTTTTTATTATTTTTTGTAGTAAGTAATTTTGGTTTTTTTTTACATGTAAATTTATGAATCTTTAATTTTTTATTTTGTATAATACTTTTATTGCAAATAGCAATAGCTTTTGATTCGTCATTTGTTTTTATATTATTTGAAACACTTTTTATACATTTACATAATTTTTCAGCAATTATATTTTCTGATAATTTTCTTAAATTTTTAATATTATCATTTTCTTTAAAAATTATATTGTAATATTTTAATATTTCAATATATTCTTTACGTGATAATAAAAATTCTTTATTTATTGATATACAATTATTTTTTTTGTTTTTTTTAAAACCTTCTTTGCATTTTTTATTACATCTTTTAGTTTTAGAATTATAAATTTTATTTATTTTTTTACATTCAATTTGATTATTCATATTGAATAACAATATCTATATTATAAAAATAAATAAATATTTTTATAATATAGATATTCCATGGAAAATTATGCAATAGTATTTGATCTAGATGAAACATTAGGTCATTTTTCACAATTATATAATTTTTGGAATTTATTATCTATTTATCTAAATAAAGAATTAGAACAACAATATTTTAATAATTTACTAGATTTATTTCCATTATTTTTAAGACCAAATATTTTATCATTAATGAAAAATATAAAAGATAAAAAAAAGAAAAATATATGCAATTATGTTATGATATATACAAATAATACAGGTCCTTATTATTGGGGCGAGTTAATAAAAAATTATTTTGATTATAAATTAAAATATAAATTATTTGATAAAATAATTAGAGCATTTAAAATAAATGGAGAGATTATAGAGGTGTGTAGAACATCATATGGCAAATCATTTAATGATTTAATTCAATGTTCAAAATTACCTATTAATACAAAAGTATGTTTTTTAGATGATCAAGTTCATAAAGAGATGCAACATGAGAATGTATTATATATAAAATTGGAACCATATTTTTATAATGAAAAATATTCAAAAATGGCTAGTTTCTTTTATAAAAAACATAAAAATTTATTTTTAGATAATAATATGTATGATTTTATAAATTATATAAATTTTAATACACAGAATCATAATTTAAATAATTTAAATAAAACACTAGTTCAAAAAAATATAGATTTATTATTAACATTACAAATAATTAAAGAAATTAATATATTTTTCAATACAAAAAAACGATATACTTTAAAAAAACTTAAAAAAATTAATAAAAAAACTAGAAAAAATTAATTTTTTCTTAACTTCGTAATTTTGGATTAACACATAAATCCATTGTGGGAAAAATTTCTTCTGATAAACAATATTTAGAATCTAAAACTTTTGCACAATAACGGGTATTATTTATTTTACCTATATAACAAAAACTATTAGAATT
>Ga0315315_10003540_pt1 | contig 14334 bp, 6 predicted proteins | sample M140m3416metaG_FD_203699 | JGI IMG/M metagenome (GOLD analysis project Ga0315315, IMG submission 203699) | Ammonia-oxidizing marine archaeal communities from Monterey Bay, California, United States - M1 40m 3416 | ecosystem: Environmental > Aquatic > Marine > Intertidal zone | place: USA...
CTTGCACTGCCAGCGGCATCTGCGATTCTTATTCACCCAGGAAGTCTTCCCGACCTTCATATTCTCGCACGATTTTTTTTACCCGTGCTGGTCATAGTTGGGTGGATGAACTTTATAGGGACTCGCCGGGCAGTTGCCGCAACACTCGTTGCAGTGGGGCACTTTGGACTGATCTGGCCGCTTTTGCCGGGAATACAGCTAGAGGTAGCCTTGCCGCAGCCAACTCGCGACCTGGTGGCAATTTCTTGTATGACGGCTGGCAGTTTCCTTGCCCTGTCTCAAGCTATTCTCGCTCGGTTGAGACGCCGGTTGGTGTTGACCGACGGCGTTAGGTTGCCACTGGTAAATTCAGAGTTCGAATACCGTGTGAATGCATGTTTTCTTGCTCTGCGTGAAACACTTGGGGCGGCCTGGACATTGCGATTGGCTGAGCGTTTTGATCAGATGGCTAGGCGGCGTGGTTGGCCGGTTCGGCTCACGTTTCAGGGACTGCAAATGCAAGAAAAATTACCAGAGACGAGCTGGGAGCCTGATGCTGCTCGAGCGATGGAGGCCTTGATGAAGCGATTTGTTTCATCGGCTTGGCTCAAGCGTCACGGCTGGGTAGGTTTTTCCGTTTGAATAGTGAGAAATGCCACAGAAACGCTTGTTCAATCCTCCTAGTAGCCCCTGAATCAGAAGGGGAGTAAACTTTTCCTCAGTTGGGAACGTACCATCAGTGTTGTTTTGACACAGTATTGTTCCCAGGGTGGCTGCTAACGCTACCGCACATTTAATAATATGGAGTTACGTTGATGGCTGAAGAAACCAAACAAGAAGCACGTCCTGCACCAGAACCCGTTCCAGTTGATGAGACAAGCATCGCGGCAACCTATGCCAATTTCTGTCGTGTCACCGGTACCCCTGAAGAACTTATTGTTGACTTCGGTCTCAATAAACAAGTTGTGGGAAATTCTCCTGACACAATTCAGTTAAACCAAAGGATTATCGTCAACTTTTTTACTGCGAAGCGACTTGCAGCGGCACTTATGATGGCTGTTCAGCGTCACGAACAGGCTTTCGGTGTCCTTGAAACTGACGTGCAAAAACGTGTTGTTACGCCACCAACGAAGGCCTAAAGCAGGTCCTTGGATATGGTGAAAGAAGAGGCCATCTGGCGTCGGTGTTCGATGCGATCGTATAGGACACCGATGCAGTGGTCGTGTTGGCCCTGAGAAAGTTTGAGCCCCATGAGCACTGTCGATCCCCGGTCGGTTGAAGAGGCCCGACAGCAGATTCGTGCGCTCATTAGCGAGATTGAAGAACTCTCCAAAACAGATGCCGCAGAGGCCGAGTTTTTTCGAGGCCTTCTTGAGCGAGTTATTGAAGCCATGGGTGCAGTGGCTGGTCTTGTCTGGCTTACAGGGAAAGAGGGTCGTGTTGAGCCGATTGCACATCTAAAAATGCAAGACACTGGACTCTCAGACAGTGAGGAAGTTCAGTCCGCCCATAGTGGTATGGTGCACGCATTAATGAACTCTCCTTCTGGTCTTCTTGTTCCACCGCAGGCTGCGATCACATCTCCGGACGGCAAGCCAAGTGGCGCAAACCCTTCGAGTCTCCTGGTGGTCGGTGTGCCGATTGATCGTGGAGAAGATCGTCAAGGGCTCATTGAGATATTCCATCAGCCGAATCAGTCTGATGTTGAACGGGGCTACCTCAAGTTTTTGCAGCAGGTTGCAGTTGTTGCAGGTGCGTATCTCGATCGAAAACAGATTAAAACACTCGACACACAGCAATCCGCATTGGAGCAAGTTGATCGATTTAGTCGAGCGCTTCATGAATCGCTTGACCCGGTCGCAACCGCATTTGTTTTGGCGAATGAGGCTCGCCGTATCATCGGCTGTGATCGCGTGAGTGTTCTTGTCAAAAAAGGGCGGAAGTTACGGCTTGAGGCGGTCAGTGGGCAGGAGTCAATTGAGCGCCGTGCCTCTGCGGTGCGGGCGATTGAATCACTTGCCCGGGTTGTTGCAAAGGCGCGAGATCCTCTCTGGCATCCGGATGCAGAGGGAGAATTGCCGCCTCAGATTGAGGAGGAACTTGAAAACTACATTGATGAGTCGCATTCAACGGCCATGGCGATTCTGCCGCTTGAAAAACCCAGGCCAACACCAGTTGTAAAGCCAGGCGGGGTTGATGCTGTTGCAGTTGCTAAAGCGGAGTCTCCTCCGAAAGAGGCCTCTGATCCAGTCGGCGTTTTGGTTGTCGAGTGGTTTTCTTCAACGACTTTTGAAGGTGGAAAAAGAGCCCGCGTGGAATTGGTTGCCGAGCATGGTCGAGTGGCACTTTCTAATGCGATTGATCATACAACGATGCCACTACACCGGCTGACTAGTCTTCTCAATAAATCAAAGGTTCTTACAACGGCACGAAATCTTCCAAAGACGGTGCTTGCGATAGTTGCTTTCATTGCTTTTATTACTTCCTTAACACTTATCCGTGTAGACCTGAGGCTTGAAGGGAAAGGCACACTCGAGCCTGTTCACAGGCGAGACGTCTTTGCTGATATTGAAGGTGTTGTCGAGCAACTTGAGCCCAATTTAAAGCATGGGGCAGCGGTAAAAGATGGAGAACTTCTTGCACAGCTTCGAAACACAGACCTTGAAGTAGCAATGACCGATGTGCTTGGCAGGAAAGCATCAAGTGAAGAGCAGCTTGTTGCAACTCGTCGATCGTTACTCGAAGACAAAGGTCTTTCCAATGATGAAAAGAATAGAATGGCTGGGCGTGCTGCTCAATTACGTCGTGAGATTGAAAGCCTTGAGCAGCAACAACGGCTCTACGAACATAAAAAGACTGACCTTGAGGTTCGCAGCCCCATTGACGGCGTGATTGTGACTTGGCAGGTCAGAGACCGGTTACTCTTCCGTCCGGTTGAACGAGGTCAGGTGCTTATGAGTATTGCTGACAAGACCGGTGAATGGGAACTTGAGATTCACATGGCTGATGACCGGCTCGGACATATTAATAAGGCTCTTTCAAGAGCGAAAAAAGAAGGTCAAAAGCTAGAAGTTGACTACATTCTGGCAACGGATCCAGGTACTCGGCACTATGGCATAGTTGAAGAAATTCATGAGCAGGCAGAGGTTCGAGGAGAGCAGGGCAATACAGTACTTGTTCGAATTACAATTGATCCGGCAAGGCATGAAAAAGAAGAACTCGGTGCTGGAGCCACGGTCACAGCGAGGGTGAACTGTGGAAAACACGCTTTGGGGTACGTTTGGTTTATGGATGTAATGGCATTTTTCCAAACACAAATCTTTTTCAGGCTTTGGTAAAGAGTACGACACAGTACATCAGGTGGAAATTATGAGAATTATTTCAAGAGTTTTCTGCGGTGCTGTCCTGTTGTTAGGAGTCAGTTCTCTTGCAGCAGCGACACCAGAAGAGCCGGTGCTTCGTCGCTGTTTGGTCTCAATCGTTGAAGAAGCTCGAGTGCCCGCACGCGAAGCAGGGGTCTTGGTTGAGTTATCAGTCAAAGAAGGGGACTCAGTCCATCGCGGTAACGCTATTGCTCGAATTGATGATTCTCAGGTTCGCTTTGAAAAACAAAAAGCATCGGCGGAGCATGATCAAGCGATTGCCAGAGCCAAAAGCGACGTTGATGTACGGTATTCAGTTGCTGCTGAAAAAGTTGCTGAGGCAGAAGTCGAAAAGGCAGTGGCATCAAATCGAAGAATCCCAGGTAGCGTGACCCAGGTAGAGCTAGCAAGGCTTCAACTGAACCAAAAGAAGAGTGAGCTTCAGATTGAACAGGCCCAGCTTGAAAGGCAGTTATCAGCGCTTGACGCACAGTCAAAAGAGGTGGAAGTTCTCGCTGCTGAAAACCGGATTGGGCGAAGGCAGATCGCGTCACCAATTGATGGCATGATCGTTCAGGTCTATCCGCATCTCGGTGAGTGGATGCAGCCCGGCGATCCATTGGCGAGAGTTGTTCGTACTGACAAGCTTCGGGTCGAGGGATACGTAGATTCATCCAAGTATGAGCCGAGCATGGTGCATAACCGTCCAGTCACAGTTTCCGTGATGTTTGCGGATGAGCGCGAAGAATCATTCAAAGGCAGGATTGTCTTTGTGAGTCCACTTGTTGAGCCAGGTGGTGACTTTCGTGTCTGGGCTGAGGTTGAGAACAGGCAGGCGAAAGATTCTGTGGAGTGGCTGCTGCGAGCTGGGCAGACAGCAATTATGACTATCCATTCCATGCAAGCGCCGTTACCGCCCGTCCATCGAACAGTGACAACAGCAGATGCCGAATGAGGTGAACCATGGCGATGGCTGAAGCCTTCCGCTCGAGTACGTCGCGCCCTGTGGGTCTGCGGTACCGTGGTGACTTGGTAACCAATCGTCAGGTGTATCAGGGACAGGCGTGGTATGTAGTCAAAGACCCGATAGGGTTGTCCTACTATCGGTTTCGTCCTGAAGAATACGCCCTCCTTGAAATGCTTGATGGCGAGGCGAGTCTCGAAGATCTCAAGGATAGTTTTGAGGAGCGTTTCCCTCCTCGGCGAATCACTGTTGATGAGGTGTCTCGGTTTGTGTCTACGCTCCATCGCAGTGGGCTTGTCATTGGTGATCGGGCTGGTCAGGGCCCACAGCTCAATGAGCGACGACGGCAGCGGGTGTGGTCGGAATGGAAAAACTGGATGCGGAGCATCATGTGTCTGCGGTTTCGTGGCATTGATCCAGACTGGATTCTGAACAAGATTAATCCGTGGTTCGGGTGGTTGTACTCGCCGCCGGCACTCATTATTGCTGTGGCATACATTTTCACAGCACTCATGCTGGTGCTTGTGAACTTCGAAACATTTCGCTCAAAGCTTCCTGAGTTTCATCAGTTCTTTGCAAGTGGAAACTGGTTCTATTTGGCAGCAGCACTTGGAATCACCAAGGTGATTCATGAATTTGGCCACGGTCTTTCCTGCAAGTATTACGGCGGTGAGTGCCATGAAATGGGGTTCATGCTGCTGGTCTTTACGCCGTGTCTGTACTGCGATGTGTCAGACAGTTGGATGTTGCCGAGTAAATGGAAGCGGATGATGATTGGGGCAGGGGGAATGTACATTGAGCTTATTCTCGCATCGACGGCAACGTTTCTCTGGTGGAACTCACATGAAGGCTTGTTTAATCAGATGTGCCTCAACGTGATGTTTGTGTCCAGTGTGTCGACGCTGCTGTTTAATGCGAATCCGCTCATGCGTTTTGATGGGTATTACATTCTCTCCGACATGCTGGAAATTCCGAACCTGAGAACCAAATCAAGTACAAGTCTGAGTCGACTTGCAAAGAAATGGTGTCTTGGGGTGAAGTTGCAGGATGACCCGTTTTTGCCAAAAAGAAATCAGGGCTTGTTTGCGCTGTATAGTATCGCGTCGACAATTTATATGTGGGTCCTGATGATTTCGATCTTCATGTTTGTCTGGAATGCCATGAAGCCGTACCGCATGGAGGCCATCGGTAGAATGCTGGCACTCTTTGGTATTTATGGGCTGATTGTTCGTCCGATTACGGGCATCTATAAGTTTCTGAAGGTTCCCGGAAGGAGAGATGAGGTGAAAAGTCTCAACATGACAATTACGGGTGTTGTGGTTGCGCTGATTGCAGCAGCAATCTGCTTCATACCGTTACCACAACGAGTCTGGTGTCCAGCAGAACTGCGGCCTCGCGGTGAAGAGACGGTCTATGTCACAGTTGATGGACGCCTTGAAGATATCTTTGTTGAGGCAAACGATCGTGTGTCTAAAGGTGATGAGTTGGCTGCATTTTCAAATATTGATCTGGAGCTTCAGATCGCAGAACTGGAAGGACAAGAATCAGGCTATCGAGCGAGACTTGCCAGTCTTGAGCGAGAGCGATTTACAGATTCAGCAGCCGGCATGGAGATTAGGACAGTAGAGGAGTCCCTGAAGAGCGTTGAGGAGCAACTTACCAAGAAGCTCAAGTATCAAAAGGAACTCGTGTTAAAAGCACCACGCTCTGGCCTGGTGTTGCCAGCAGAGACTGTTGATGAGAAGCCTGACCCGAGTGGACGTCTGCCCGGTTGGTCGGGCAGTGCATTAGCCAAGAAGAATATTGGTGCGACCTTTGCTGAGGGTACTGTGCTGTGTATGGTCGGTGATCCGGACCACTTTGAGGCGGTCATGATTGTTGACCAAAGTGAAGTTGAGTTTGTGCAAAGTGAACAGCGGGTTGATCTTAAGCTTGATGCCTTTCCGTTTGAGACATTCCGAGGTGCTGTTGATGAGATTGCAGAAACCCATATCGAGGTGGGGTCTGAGAGGCTGAGCGTGAAAGCGGGTGGCTCTGTTCCGACGACGACCGATGAGATGGGACGAGAAGTTCCTATCTCGACGAGCTATGAAGTGCTTATGCAGGTCGATGACGCTGAAAATGTTTTGACTCCGGGTATGCGGGGAACCGCTCGAATTGAAGTTGGGAACCGAACGGTTGGTCAGTGGTTGCTAAGGCTCTTTTGGCAGACCTTTAATTTCCGGATGTAGTGTAAGCGTTGTAAATTTTTTGGAGGAGCCGTCTTCGATGCCATACCTTTCAGGCATCACGATTTATCCGGTGAAAAGCCTTGACGGCTTCGGGCTCGCTGAAGCGACGGTATTGCCAAGCGGCGCGCTCATGCACGATCGGCGATGGCGTCTTATTGATACTGAAGGCAGAGTAGTAAACGCCAAAAGAACATCACGTTTTCATTCGATCCGAGCACGATTCGAAGGCATGGATGATGAGAGCAACAGGATATCTCAGCCTTCATCAGGTCATTTCGTGACGCTATGGATGGGCCATGACTTGGATCAAATGTCTGATGATTCACAGTCTGCTGAGACGTTCCCCCTGATTCCAGGATCGGAGGGCCCCTGCGAATGGCTGTCTGACGCATTGCAAGAACATGTTTTTCTGGAGGAGCGAGTGGAGGGTGGGTTTCCTGATGACCGTGATGCAGCAGGCCCTACGGTGATTTCAACTGAGACGCTTGGTGAGGTCGCGCGTTGGTTTGGTTGGAATGATGCCGAAGCAAGACGTCGGTTTCGAATGAACCTTGAACTCACAGCCGAACCAGATCAGTTGTCTTCAGGTAAGAGTCAGGATTCAAAAGTACTTTATAATCCGTTCTGGGAAGATAGTTTGGCCTGTCCAGTCCAAAAGATGAATTCAATATCTTCGTTGAGTGAGGGTGATGATTCACTTGACTATCTTCCGGTCGGGGAGCCTGATGTTTTTTCAATTGGCAGAATTTATTTTCGGCCCACCGGTGCTTGCCGACGCTGCGTTGTTCCCAGCAGAGACACTCGAACTGGGAAGCAGATCAAACTGTTCCGGGATGTTTTTGAGGCCCGTCGTTATCATGGGCTTCGGCAGGACGTTGATACACGAGACTGGCAGGACTACTACCGGCTTGGTCTGAATACGTCAGTCTTGCGGTCACCTACTGGTGGCCAGATCACTATCGGTGATGAATTGAAACTGCTTCAGACTTCTTAAGCTGCGTCTCCGTATGCACTGAAATCAAAGATTTCGTTTGCAAAAAGGCTTAGCTTTGGTCCAGAAACGACAGATGTCAAATTTGAAGAAAGCGATATGCCTGTTTCCTGACCAAGAGAAGCCCATGCAGCGAGAATTGCCCGTTGGTTTGTTGAGAGATGGTCCAAACTGAAGGGTGTGCCTCGGCTACTTGTTCCAGAGTTCGTTTCGAGAGCGGACCGCACCATCTGCCGTGAGGCATTGTCCGTAGTCAAAATAATTGGTGGTTTGTCTGGAAAAGTGATTCGAGGAGGAAGTACTCGTACTGGTGGTGAAATTGGTGGCGGGGGTGTCACCGCCGGTACCGGGTCACCTGCAGTCGGTAGACCTGATCGGAACGTATCCGGCACTCGTGCTCTCGCGTTTGTGAATGCCGCTGCCGGTGGAGTATAGGGTTGCGCCGCATCATAATTCACATCATAACCGATGTCGTCAAAGGCACCGACTGTGATCACGCTGAGCGGATTAAAACCGGGTGAGAGTGCCCCAGTCATCAGTTCATTACCAAAAGTCGCGTCGTCCCAGTGAGCAAAAGCTGTTCCTGGTCCACCATCTTGTTCAATGGGAACGCCTAAGGGATCGGCTGCAGTACCAAAAAGCTGATTGTATTCCCGTACTGCGTTTGCACCAGTAAAGTGCGTGGGTGCAACAATATCTGGAATTTCAAGTGCAAGCCATCCTGCGGAATTGGGCATTCCAAGAGCATGCCCGAATTCATGGGCCAATATTGTTGCGAGCTCTGGGTTTGAGATGTCCGCTTCATCCACTCCAACTTCAGCAAGGTAGGGTAGGCCGGTGCCAGTAGGAGGGTCAGGTCGCCACCGAAGAGGTCTAGCTTGGGCAAGGGTGTTGCCGTCCCCGTCAGAATCGCCACTTAGTAAACCGAGCTGAACATTGATCTGAATGTCGTCAATGAGACCGAACTGTGGATCATTTACTTCAGGAAGATTGCCAATAATCACCGACTGCCATAGATTTGCGGCAAGTGCCGAAGAAGTGACAAGGCTCTCTGGAACATCACTACCGAACACAAGGTCGATCTGAAAATTATCCACGAAGTCGTTAATAACAACCAATGACGTTATTAACGACGGTGTACCGCCAATCGGCTGTACGATGACGGTAAAATTTTCGGCCCCTTCAATCGATTCCACAGGTTTACGAATCGTTGGGATCGAAAAGTTCTTCGTGATTTCACCCGGAAAAAATGTAATTCGCTCAGTCCGCTGCATGAAGTCACTGCCGATAATTGCTGTGCCTGATTTGCTTGTGACAATGACGGACTCAGGAACCTGAGAAACAGCGTCGAGCGTTAGTTGAAATTCTGCTGAGTTCCCTTCAGATACGACCTGGTTAAGCGGCGTGAGCGTAAAGCCCGCAGGGCAATCACGGCGTTCAAGTGTTTCAAGGGAGTACACACGGTTTCGACGACGTGGCATGTAAACATTTCCCTGATATTTATGAGGACTCAGTTATAAGAAAGGTATGGGCCCTCTCGGACACCACTTCCTTGGTAGAGATCGGTTCTTTGAAGTGTGCTGTTCCGCATCAATTCATTTGTCTGAGAACAGACATGCCAAACTTCCTATTTCAACTGATCCCGTACTCCTCTGAATATGAAAAAAGGTTTGTGGGCCAGCGTTTAGGGGAATACGGCGGCCCTCGATCGTGTACTGCATTGTCTGGCAAGGTGTTCTGGTTAGAGAAACAAAACGGCATACACCTGTGTGTGGTGTTATGGCGAAAACACCGTGAGATTGGGTTGCGATACCATGTCGATCAAGTGTCTTTTGCTCATACTCTGAACGCCGATTTCTTAAAAGTGTGGAGACGGTGCGCTTGAAAACAACTTTTTTGATGGGGAAATATGCGGGTTTTTACGAAGTTGCGTTTTTCAGTGAACCAATTCCTTGCACGTCCGTACTATTCGGAGGAGTCTATATATACACCGCTTTTGCTCTCTAAATCAGCATTTACCCGGCGAGAAACGAGTGGCACGTTTATGTGTAACGCCAAGCCAACCTCGTCGTCATCGGGTAGTCATGCTACAGGGGCCTGTTTGAGCAGAGCGTTTACAAGGACATTGCTATGGGATTGATGCACAATTTGTTTCGAAAGATCGATGAAAACGTTGGTAGAAGACGAATTTCAAGAAAACGTTCTCATTCAGAGTCCCTCACCAACGCTGAAACACTTGAGCGAAGAATCGCATTAACAGCAAATGTATATAACCTGACCAATTCAGGTGACAGTCCAGGTTTTGTAAGTTTCATGCTTAATGAGTCTGGTGATGATCTTTACATCAGGCAAGCAGTAGAAGAAGTCGGTCTGGGTTCATCTACAATTCCGTCACTTCAGTATTCAGACAATCCAGATTTTTCATCACGTCAGCAGCAGCCTTTTTCGACGAACAACATTTCAGCAGGTGTCAATACATTTCAAGATGTATTTGTTGGCCAGGGAGTAGCAAATCAGCAGAGCTCAGTTGGTGTCGTCGGCCGTGGTCCCGTTATTGTGTTACAAGATGCGGACCACTTTCTGGGTAATTTTAGAGATGGTGTTGCCGCACCATTGCTGCCCTCAGGTTTGTCAGCAGATGAAACATTTCATGTTTTTCCGGGTACGCTTGGAGGGAATGCAGATTTTGGTCTAAGTTTCATTCGCATTACGAATGTGAATGGGTTCACGGAAGTGTTTTCAGTCGACACCCTTAATCTGCTTGATGAGCAAGACGGGAATATTGATGGTTCAATACCACTAGTATTTGGCACTGGTGAAACTCAAGAAATTCAGCTCGACTTTGGAACTGACGTGAATGTCAATGTTACTGGCAGGCTCAATCCCTATACTGGTGCTCTAAGTTTGAGTTTAGTGCCGGTAGGAAGCCCAGCAGATGATCCATACACGACAGACTTTTTTATAAGCTACGGTTCACCAGTCGTAGCTAATCAGCCGAGCACCGTTTCACTTGCTTCTGGCTTTACACTCGATGCTGGCCTTATTGTTGACTTGCCATCAGTCGATTCGACTATTTTGATTGACAATGCCATAGCATCCCCAGATCGGGGTGCCACTGATGTTGGCCTAGTTGACCTGCGGGCAACTAACGTAATAGTCAATAACCCAGTTGAAGCAGATGAAGGGTTTCGCGTTCTTGAATCTCGATTTCATAATTCAGCGAATGCAATAGTCAATATCGAGGCTGATGTTGTTGCCTCAAACCAAGTTAATATTACGCAGCTGGCCCCGGTCACCCCAGACAATCAGGTTGTATTGGGTTCTCAGGTCTTCGCTGGACAAATATTTGGGGCACGAGTTGATGAAGTTATTCCACCAGATACACATGTTATCGGTCTCGAGCCTGATCTGGCTAACCCAGGTCAGACAATACTGACGCTATCGAATGTAGTTTCGTTAGTACAAGGTCGCGCCCTCAGGTTTTATAACCCAACAACCAGTCCACAATACCAAGTAGACACAATCAACCCAGGCAACGAACCTCTGCTAACAGGAAGTTCGACCATTTTCTTGGAATTGCAGGCCCCTGACTCAAATTATGACATTCAGCCTGGTGCCGTCGTGCTCGACATGGCAGATCCGGCAACTGGCCTGGTGCCCCCAAATACATTTGTTGCAGCAGTTGATACGGTGACTGGACGAGTTGACCTGACGCGAGCGATCGTTCTTCCAAATGGTGTAACCGACCTTGGTTTCTTCAACCCAGGGTACGATAGCACAACTGTTGAGAATTTTGCCGCAACGGCTGGAATACAATCCAACGACTTTGCTTTTGCTATTGCGAATGATATTAGTTCTGACGTTCGTGACCGTGGTCGGCTTTACGTTGCCGGTAGCAGCAGTCTTACGGATGTTGGTGGTGGAAACGCAGCTCTCCTTTCTGTTAATACGTCGGTATCAGACATTATTTTTGAGGGACAGGTCGCCGCAGCAAACCAGTCGTATTTCTTTGAAACGAGCATCGCTGAGTCACCTTACACATTCACAACAAAAAATAGTTCTGGGGTATCTACAGGTTCCATTAACGGCGGAACGGTAGCAGTGATGCTTTCTAATTTGACTGAAGCAGATCCAGCTAATTCTGTAATTCAGGACGTTGATATCGATACAGCAATCACAAGTCTCCGGATCTCAGCAGGCTTTGATGAGCAACTCAATCCTCCATATGTTGACGATGATCCGATTGGCTCGTTCCCGTTCGCTATCACCGTTCGTGAAGCCGATGATCTTTCACTCGATGCAGCATTGAGTTCTGGCGGGCCTGTCGACTTTACGGTAGGGGGCAATCTAGCACTCACTGCGTCTATACAGTCTCAAAACGACCTGTCGTTTACGTCTTCCGGCACGATGACTGGAACAGCGTGGTTGACTACAGCAAACGGGTCGATTGATGTGGAAGCAACAGATGTCAATATCAGTGGCCTGACACAGGTTCTCACCGCGCCGTTCGATCCAACCACGACTGACGTAACTGTTACGGCAACGAATGGAAGTGTGCAGCTTGGCCAAGGTATACGGGCTGTCAACAAGGTGGTGATTGATCAGCGAACAGTAGCAGCACCTGCTGGTGTGGGGAGCGTTTCGAGTAACGGCTTGCTTGCAGCTAATGATGTACGCATCTTTGCGCAGGGCGATGTGAATGTTGACACTGCCTCACCAAACGTGAATGTGTCGGTGGCAGGACGAATTACAAATGGACAGGGTCAATCGGTATCGAATACCCCCAGAGTTGTTACTGTCGACTCAGCGGTACCTGCCAGCTTTGAATTAAGTTCGGCCGGTGGTACTGTGAATGTGTCTGTTTTGGGGGAGGACTTCCTTACGCGTGTGCCAGAAGAAGGCAATCCGGGATCATTTGTAGATATAGAAGTTGATGCTCTCACACTTTCTCTTCGAGACACGAATGTACTTTTTGCGACTGCACCCCAGGGAAGTATCGACGTGACTGCAGTCACTAGTCAGGAGCTAGTGATGGGTGTGGCTGCAGACCTGCTCACAGGGCAGGCTGCCAACATGGAAGCAGCAGGGAGCGTGTCCGTTCGCACGACTCAGGCACCTGTCACAGTTCTGGATGCTGCTATTGCTGGGCAGGGGGCTCTTCAAGTGAGGGCAGCAGCTGTCACCGACACAGAAGCAGGCACAGGAAATTCTCCAAACTTTGTCACAAATAATTTGCCTGGAACTTACAGTCAAAACACACCGGGAATCACGCCGGCGACCATAACCGGTTTAGGTAACCAGAACATCAATTCCTTTAACGTAGTTAATGGCGTATTTGGTGGAATGGACGAGATTGATCCAGCGACTTTATCGCCAGTAAATCCTTTGCGTTTCCGTGATCTTGTCTTACTGACAGGCCAAACCAATGCTGAAGAAAATGGTGTTTATCAGATTTTCAATCTGGGTAGTCAGTCAGAGCCATGGCAACTCCGACGCTACGCGTTGGCGGATACCACAGCTGAACTTCCAGCCCGTTCACGAATCTATGTGCGAGATGGTGACGCTGTAGGTCAAGCCTATAAAATAGATTCTTATACGGTTGACCCTGCTGCAGGTACCACTCCTTTGCTGGTCACACAAGGCTACGAGCGAGCCGCAGATGAAATTGCGGTACGGTTTGCGACCGAAACGATATTAGATGGTACGTATAATCCTGCAGCAGGAACAATTACTGCAAATCCGGTGAACGTTTCTGGATTTAACGTGAATGAAACACTTGTGAACGTTGGTGAACTTATTCTGGTCCAATTTGGAGCAGAGTTGGATGGTGCAGGGAATAACACGCCATCGAGTGCTGCAGCCAATGGTGTGTATGAGGTGACAGCGGCGGGTAACGCCTGGCAGCTGACTCGTTATGAAAACCCTGAGCCACCGGCCGTTCCTCCGGCCACAATAACAACGTTTGAGGCAACTGTTGTTGTGCTAGAAGGTTTCTATCGAACGTCGCGTTCGGGAGAAACCTTTACCGTGGCGTTTGATGGCATGGGACTCGTACCGCTTGACATATCTCTGGATACAGTTCTTAGTGAAATCGGCTCGTATGATCCACGCGATGCGACAACCCTTGTTGTGAGTACGGCTGCGGGTACAAATGATGCTGCCGGCTCATTCGGGAAGATGTTGACGCTCGCGCAGGACAATGCTGCAGAAGACATGGTTGGAACTGCTCTTGTGCAGGAGCTGAGGTTTGGGAATGAGCTTGGCAGCGTGACAGGTGTTACGGGAACAATTGTCCTGCAACAAGAGCTTCCGAAAATTGAAAAACCTATTACTATCGATGCTTCGAGTCGAGAGCCGCTTTCCGGCAACAGCGCCCTTACGCTCGTTGTTGACGGCTCGCGAATAACATCAAGTTCAGAGGGTACTTTTGTAACACGAGCTGATGAAGTAAATGGGCTCGAGTTAACGTCAGGTGCCTCTGCTGACCTGTCGAATATATTCAGGCCTTTAGCAAGTACCGTGTCATCCTTGCGTTTTGGCGGCTTCAGGCAAGGTGCGGCAATCTATGTCAATGGTGCGAGTAACGTTCTGCTTGACAACCTCACGATTGGTCAGAATGAAAATGGTGATACACAAGCAGTGCGGTATGGTGTGCGAGTTGATAATACCAGTGGGTCGACTGGTCCGGTCGCTATCGTCGGTGGTCAGATAACATCAGCAATGATTACAAACAATGCTGCACTAGATGGCGATTCGACAGTTCCCAACGGCGTTACACCAGTCCTTGATGGTGCCGGCGTGCTCCTG
>Ga0315315_10003542_pt1 | contig 14330 bp, 12 predicted proteins | sample M140m3416metaG_FD_203699 | JGI IMG/M metagenome (GOLD analysis project Ga0315315, IMG submission 203699) | Ammonia-oxidizing marine archaeal communities from Monterey Bay, California, United States - M1 40m 3416 | ecosystem: Environmental > Aquatic > Marine > Intertidal zone | place: USA...
CTTCCTGTTCTGATTGCCTTTTCAAAACTTGATGAAGTTATTGGATTTGATGTAAATGCTATAAGGGTTGATGAGATTAAGATGGGTCATGACAGAAATGGAGAGATAGCTAAAGATGATCTTCTAAACTCAAATGTATTATATACAAATAATATTGAAGACTTAGCTAATTCAAATTTTCATATCGTAGCTGTGCCCACACCTGTAAATGATAAAAATATTCCCGATTTATCCCCACTTACTTCAGCTTCTAAAACAATAGGGGGAATTTTAAAAAAAGGTGACATAATAGTTTTTGAATCTACCGTATATCCTGGAGTAACAGAGGATATTTGTGTTCCTATACTAGAAAAAGAATCAAATTTAAAGCTTGGTGAAGATTTTAAGGTTGGATATAGTCCAGAGAGAATTAATCCTGGAGATAAAGAACATACTATTGAGAATATAATTAAGGTAGTTTCAGGATCTGATCTAGAAGCTTTAGATATTATTGCAAAAATATATAACAGCATTGTTAAAGCTGGAGTTTTTAAAGCGCATTCAATCAAGACGGCTGAAGCTGCAAAAGTGATAGAAAATACTCAAAGGGACTTAAATATAGCCCTCATGAATGAATTATCTTTAATCTTTAAAAAATTAGATCTTGATACTTCAAGTGTTCTAGCTGCAGCCAATACCAAATGGAATTTTTTAGATTTTAAACCTGGTTTAGTCGGAGGTCATTGCATAGGAGTTGATCCCTATTATTTAACTTTTAAGTCCAGAGAACATGGATATGAGCCTAAGGTAATTTTAGCTGGCAGAAGTATTAATGATTCGATGGCAGCTTTTATTACCAATGAGATAAATAATACTATTTTAAATAATAAAATAATTGAACCCAAAGTAACCATTTTAGGCCTAACATTTAAAGAAGATTGCCCTGATATGAGAAACTCAAAAGTAATAGACATAGTAAATAATTTAAAAAAATTAAATATTGATATTCAGATATGTGATCCCATTGCATCTTCTTCTGAAATATATGATATTTGTATGATTGAAAACTCTGAATTAAAAGAATTAAAGCCATCTAATATTTTAGTTATGGCAGTTGCTCATGAAGAATTTAGAGCTATTAAGAAAGAAAAACTTAAAGATCTTGTATTAACAAATGGCAGCATCTTTGATTTAAAAGATTTCTTTAAAATGGACTATCTAGAATCACTTCCTTTAACTCATTGGAAGCTATAAGCCTTTAATTTTTTTATATAAATAAAAATGATAAAAGTTCTTAGAATACTAAATAGATTCAATATAGGTGGACCAACACATAATGCCACTTTTTTAACCAAATATCTTGAACCTGAATATAAGACAAAGCTTATTGCTGGAAAAAAACTTGATTCAGAGGCGGGATCAGAATATATGTTGGATAAATATAATATAGATTATGAAATTATTGATGATATGAGTAGATCCATTAATCCAATTAAAGACTTTAAATCCTTTCTTTTGATAAGAAAGATAATGAAAGAATATAACCCTGATATTGTTCATACTCATGCCTCAAAATCAGGGGCCTTGGGAAGACTTGCTGCATTTTCTCTAGGTATCAAGGTAGTCGTTCATACCTTCCATGGTCATATATTTCATTCATATTTTGGAATCTTAAAGACTAATTTTTATATATATTTAGAAAGATTCTTAGCTAAATGGTCATCGGCTATTATTGCAATTAGTCGACTTCAAAAAGAAGAGTTATGCGGAGACTTTAAGATATGTAAAACAGAAAAAATGCATGTAGTTCCTTTGGGATTTGACTTAGAAAAATTTCAAACTAATATTTTGTCAAATAGAGATTTATTTCGAAACGAATTTAATTTGTTAGATCATGAGATTGCAGTTGGCATTATAGGCAGATTAACTCCAATAAAAAATCATACATTTTTTATTAAAGCCATTAACAATATTAAAAATAAAACCTCAAAGAAATTTAAAGTTTTTATAATAGGCGATGGCGAAGATAGCGAGCATTTAAAAGAGTTATCATCTATTCTCGGTCTATCAACTAATTCATCAGGACAAGACGATCCTTTGATATATTTTACATCTTGGAGAACGGATATGGATATTGTCTATGCAGGCTTAGATATTGTTACATTAACTTCTTTAAACGAAGGAACGCCTGTCACATTAATAGAGGCTCAGGCAGCAAATAAGCCTATTGTTTGCACTAATGTAGGTGGTGTGCTTGATGTTGTGCTTGAAGACATCACTGCTAAAACTTGTTCTAAAGATAATCTTGATGACTTCTCTAATAACTTAAGAATATTAATTGAAGATGATAGTTTAAGAAATAAAATTGGAAGTGCAGGGTATAATCATGTTTCAAAACTATTTAGCTATAAAAGATTGGTTAAGGATGTAAGAACCTTATATGAGAATCTCTTAAATGAAAAAAATATCTAAAAACCCAATAACAAATAAGAATTATCATATTCCTGAATTACTTGATGACAGCAAAAATATAAAATATTTTCTATCAAAAAATAATAAAAAGCCTGTTGTATTAGTTCAGGGTCTCGGGTTTGTTGGGGCAGTTATGTCGATTGTTTGCGCTAATGCCTTAAATGGAGATTATGCAGTCATTGGAACTGATTTAGCTACTGAAAACTCTTACTGGAAAATAGCATCTATCAATGATGGCGCCTTCCCTGTTACATCTTCAGATCCTAAAGTTGAAGAGTATTATTTGGAAGCAAAGAAAAAAGATAATTTTTATGCCACTTATGATAATTTTGCATATCAATTTGCAGATATTGTTATTGTAGATATTAACCTTGATGTTCAAAAAGAATCTTCACTGGATCATGGATTATCAGGATTTGATGTTGATTTATCTGGTTTTAAATCAGCTATTAAAGATATTGGTCAAAATTGTAAAGAGGATGTCCTTGTTCTAATTGAAACCACAGTTCCTCCTGGTACTTCAAAAATTGCAACAGAAATAATACAAAGTGAATATACAAAAAGAGGTCTTTCCTATGAAAAAGTTGCTATTGGGCACTCATATGAAAGAGTTATGCCTGGACCAAATTATATAGACTCAATTCAAAATTTTTATAGAGTTTACTCCGGTATTAATGAGGAAAGTGCTGACAGAGTTGAGATTTTTTTAAAAACTATTATTAAAACTGATGAATACCCCTTAATAAGATTAGGAAATACAAATGCAACTGAAATATCTAAGGTTTTAGAAAATTCATATAGAGCGATGAATATTTCTTTTATAGTTGAGTGGTCAAGATTTGCTGAAGAGGTTGGAGTAAATTTATATGAAGTTGTAGATGCAATTAGGATGAGACCAACTCATAGAAATATTATGCTACCAGGTATAGGCGTTGGGGGTTACTGCTTAACTAAGGATCCATTATTAGCAAGTTGGGCAAAGCAAAATATCAACGGAGTAGGATTTGAAGGATTGGATATGAGCGAGATGGCGGTTTCTACTAATGATAAAATGCCCATGTACGCATTTAACTTTTTGAAATCATTTTACGATGATAATTTCTTAAAAGGCAAGAAAGTTCAATTGCTTGGAGTTTCATATCTCTCAGGAGTCGGTGATACCAGATATACGCCAGTAGAAACATTTTACAAAGAACTTATTAAAAATGACTGTGATGTTTTTCTTCATGATCCATATGTAAGTTATTGGGAAGAGCTAGATCTTGAGGTAAGCCAGGAATTGGGCAACTTTGATAATATAGATATTGTAATATTTTCAACTGGGCACTCTGAATATATCAATAATGATGATTTGATAAAGAACTTATCCAAACTAGATAACATTCTAATTTATGACACTATTGGAGTTTTAAGTAATAAAGAAATAGCTTTTTTATCAAAAAATAGCATTGTTAAAGTCTTGGGAAGAGGCGATATTTAAATAAGGATATACAAATGAAGAAAGTTATTATATTTGGTGGAGCAGGATTTATTGGATTAAATATTGCTAGATACTTAATTAAGAATAGAGATTTTAAAATTACAATTGCAGACAATCTTTCTAGAGGGAAGATGGATTCTTGTATGAATGAAATTCTTTCTAATAATAATGTTAATTTTATAGAAGGTGATTTTACAAAAGAGTCTGCATATGAGAATCTAGAAACTGATTATGACTACTGCTACATGCTTGCATCTGTGGTTGGAGTAAATAATACTTTAAAAATTCCTGGTGAAATTATAAGAATAAATACTTCACTTATCTTGAATACCCTCGAATGGCTTAGAAAAGGCTATGCTAAAAATGTGGTTTTTACTTCTACAAGTGAAAACTACGCCGGAACTATTGATAGATTTGGATATACTATTCCAACACCTGAGGACATTCCATTATCAATAGTAGATATTTCACATCCTAGGTACACCTATGCTGTTACAAAGATGTTAGGTGAATCTGGCTTTTTAAATTATGCAAAATCATATGGTTTTAATTGCACTATAGTAAGATATCATAATGTTATAGGCCCAAGAATGGGTTTTAAACATGTGATACCTCATTTAGCTGAAAGGTTTTTAATAAATAAAGAAAATCCTTTTTTAATGTACGGCCATGATCAAACAAGAGCTTTCTGTCATATAAGTGATGCAGTTGAAGGAACAGTGCTTGCAATAGAGTCAGATAGTTCAAATGGTGAAATATTTCACATAGGTTCAGATAAAGAAATCTCCATAGAGACTTTAATTAGAGCATCTGGTGATTTTTTTGGATATAAAGGTACTTATGAGGCGGCTCCAACATATCCAGGATCAACAAAAAGAAGATGTCCAGATATCTCTAAAGCTAAGAAATATTTAGGATTTTCACCAAAGATAGAATGGGAGGATTCTTTGCAAGAAACACTTGCATGGTATGAAGAATTTTTTGAAAAAGGTCATTTAGCCTTTGAAACCTCATTTGAAGAACCTGAGAATGTATAACTTAACTAAAAGAATATTAGATATTTTATTAGCCTCGATCACTTTATTTATTTTAATGCCAATATTTATTCCAATCATGTTGATATTAAAATTCACAGGTGAGGGTGAAATTTTTTACTTTCAAAACAGAGTTGGATTAAATAATAAAACTATAAAGATTTATAAATTTGCGACTATGTTAAAAAACAGTGAACAAATTGGTTCGGGTATATATACAGCTAAGAATGACCCAAGAATATTACCATTTGGAAACTTTTTAAGAAAAACTAAGATCAATGAGTTACCTCAAATTATTAATATACTATTTGGAGATATTAGCTTAGTTGGTCCTAGGCCTCTTATCAGAAGAACTTTTGATCTATATCAAAGTAATCATCAGACAATTATATATTCTATGAAACCAGGATTAACAGGAATTGGATCAATCATTTTTAGAAATGAAGAGGAAATTTTAAATAATACTGACATGAATTTAGAGGATTATTACAAAACTTACATAACTCCTTACAAAGCAAGTCTTGAAATTTGGTATAAACAAAATCAAAGTCTTTTTTGTGATCTAAAAATAGTCTTTTGTACAGCTTGGGTTATAATTTTTTCAGATTCAAAGCTTCCCTGGATTCTTTTTAAGGGATTACCTTCTAATCCAAAACAAATATGATAGATTTATCTAATATTTCTCAAGAATTACCGTATCAAAAATTCGTTGAATTATATGATGATGCAACTAAACTAGGTCAACCGAATATCGAAGCTATAAGTATAAATTCATTTGATAATATTAGAAATGAGCCTGATGCAAGGTTTGTAAATCTAAAATTTATCATTAACAATGAATGGATATTTTTTTCAAATTACTTAAGCCCAAAAGCTTTACAGTTTGAGGGCTGTAATAATATCTCAGGACTATTTTTTTGGCATAAAATAAATACTCAGATTAGAATTAAAGCAAAAATTTCCAAAACAAATCTAGAATTTTCGAATAACTATTTTAAAAATAGAGACAAACGAAAAAATTTATTAGCAATATCGTCTAATCAGTCTAAAAAAATTAATAGCTATGATTCTTTTGTATCCCAATACAAGAAATCTGTTAACAGCATTAGTGATACACAAGTAAGGCCTGATTATTGGGGAGGTTACTCATTTACACCATATTATTTTGAATTTTGGCAAGGCCATGACCAAAGACTCAACAAGAGAGAAGTTTTTAGTTTTGAAAATCGTATTTGGAAACAATATATTCTTCAGCCCTAAATGCATAAATATATTTGCGTAATTAATGAATTAGTTTAAAATCCATTCACATTATGAAAAATACACCTCTCTTAAAAATCAAAATATCCCTTTGTTAAATCTTTAATGTTTTTAAATTTATCTTATTATCTTATATAGGTTGTTCTTATAGCTTCTTCTAAAAAAAATATTACTCCAATTAATGAAAAGATTAGAGCTCTCGAAGTTATGTTAATCGACCAAAATGGAGATAAACAGGGCTTAGTTGCTATTAATGAGGCATTAGATTCTGCAAAGAATGTATCGCTTGATTTAGTTCAAGTTTCACCTTCTGACGCAAATCCAGTTGTTTGTAAGTTATTGGATTATGGAAAACATATTTTTGAAAAGAAAAAAAGCACTTCATCATCTAAAGTAAAAATAAAAAGAAATACTGTTAAAGAAATAAAATTTCGACCATCTACGGATATTGGTGATTACAATATTAAATTAAAAAAAATTAAAAGCTTTATTCTTGATGGAGATAAGACTAAAATAAGCGTCCGATTTAGAGGAAGAGAAATTTTAAATAGTAATCTTGGCTTAGATCTCTTAAACAGAATAAGAGATGAGCTTGAAGAGGTGGCGCAAGTTGATCAAGAACCATCTTTAGAAGGAAGGCAGTTACTAATGGTTTTATCACCTTTAAAGAAGAAATAATTAAAAAGAGATAGTTATGGGATATAAATTAAAGTCACACTCAGGTGCTGCTAAGCGTTTTAAGAAGACAGGGACATCCGTAAAGAGCAGAAGTGCAAGCAGAAATCATATACTTACTAAACAGTCTACTAAAAGAAAAAGACATAACAGAGGATTAATTAAGTTAGCAGGAACTACTTTAAGAATGGTTCAAAAACTTATTAGATAATTATGCCAAGAGTCACCAAGTCAGTCACAGCAAAAGCAAAACATAAGAAAGTATTAACTGCTACTAAGGGCCATTATGGCGCCAGAAGTAGACTTTTTAAAACAGCTAAGCAATCAAATATTAAGTCCCTCCAATATGCATTTAGGGATAGGAAGAATAGAAAAAGAGCTTTTAGATCTTTGTGGATTGCAAGAATTAATGCAGCATCTAGACAGCTAGGAGTTTCATATTCAAGATTAATTAATGGCTTAGCCACTCAAAATATTGCATTAGATAGAAAGGTTCTTTCTGATATAGCAGTAAATGATTCTGCTACTTTTGAGATAATTCTTAAAAAAGCAACTAGCTAGTTTTTTCTATAATGTCAGATAATAAAGACATTATTCTTCCTGATGCATTACCAGAAACTGGAACTAACCACCCTATAAATGCTATGAAAGACTCAATAATGAGTCAACTTACCACATTCGGCTTTAAGATTATTCAGGGCCCGGAAATAGAAACGGAAGAATATAATTTTGATATGTTAAATATTAAAGAGTCACATCCTGCAAGGCAAATGCATGATACTTTTTATGTTAATAATAAACAGCATCTATTAAGGACGCACACTTCACCAGTTCAAATTCGTGCGATGCTTCATAACAAACCTCCCTTAGCATTTATTTCTGGCGGTAAAGTTTATAGAAAAGATGATGATTCAACTCATTTACCAATGTTCCATCAAATTGAGGGTATCTATGTTGATGAAGCAGTTACCTTCTCTCAACTTAAAGATCTGATCTATAAAATAATATATTCTTTATTTGGACAAGATATTGAATTAAGATTCAGACCCTCATATTTTCCTTTTACAGAGCCATCTGCTGAAGTAGATATTTTATCAAATGATGGAAACTGGTTAGAAATACTTGGATGCGGAATAGTAAATCCCAAAGTTCTTGAAAATTGCAATATTGACTCAAACAACTTTAGCGGACTTGCTTTTGGACTAGGGGTTGAAAGAATTGCCATGTTAAAACATGGCGTCACAGATATTAGAGAATTTTATAAATCAAATTTAGATTTTTTAGATCAGTTTAAATGAAAATAGCATATCGGCACCTCTTAAATCTTTTAATAGAAAAGCCCAGCATTGAAGATATATCCAATAAATTATTTCAATTAGGGCATGAGCATGAAATTGATAATTATATTTTTGATATCGAATTCACGCCAAATAGAGGAGATTGCCTATCTTTATTAGGACTTGCAAGAGATTTAAATGTTTTTTATGCAGCAGATATAAATTTGCCCATTTATAAAAAAATCATACCTCAACTTGATTTAAAGTTTAAAAACCATGCACCACTCTCTTGTCCAGAAATATCTTTTTTGAATATAGAAATTAAGGATCAAGTTACAGAATATAATGATTATCTTGAGAATTATTTCACAGACCTAAAATTAAATAAGAATAATTTTTTTACTGATGTATCAAACTATATTGCATACGAAATGGGCCAACCTACGCATAGCTATGATTTTAATTCTATTAAAGGAGAAATAATCCTTAAAGATAATTCTGATAATGGTTTTTTTAAAACATTACTTGGTAAAAATATTGAACTGAAAGGCTCAGATCTAGTTTTTGTCAGCCAAGATAGTGTTATTAATTTGGCTGGTATTGTTGGAGGAATAGATACAGCATGTTCAGTTAACACCAGAAATGCTCTTATTGAATGCGCTTTCTTCAACCCTGAATCAATAATAGGAAAGTCCATCAAGTACGATATTCACTCAGACGCATCGCACAAATTTGAAAGAGGAGTTGACCCAAAATGCCATGACAAAGTTCTTAGACGTTTTATCCAAATAGTTGAAGACCATGCAGAAATAACTAAATTAGAAGTGTATAAGGAAAGTAATCTCTCCTCAAAAGAAGTTCAATTAAATCTTGATGTTGATCGAGTCAATAATATTTTGGGCTTGGATGTAAAATATGAAGATTATATTAAATCCCTTACAAGTCTAGGTTTTAAGATTGATAAATCTATAAGAGTTCCATCATACAGAAGCGATATTAATAATCAGAATGATTTAGCAGAGGAACTTGCTCGTGTTATTGGATATGATAACATCCCTCCAAGAGCTATTAAAATACCTTCAGAACTTACAACACCAAGCACCTCAAATGAAGAAAAAATTAAAAGTTTCTTAATTAATCATGGATTTTCAGAAGTTATTAACTCACCTTTTTGCTCCTCTGGTAACAGTACATCTATTCAGGTAGATAATCCTTTAGACAGTAATAGAAAATATCTAAGAAATAATATCATCGATTCGTTAATTGAAAATGTTATTTATAATGAAAAAAGACAAAAAGATTCTATTAAACTATTTGAAATATCTGATATTTATTCTTTGGATAGTTCTATAAAAGTTGATAGAAGGCTATCAGTAGTAATTTCAGGAAGGCAGGGCCATAACTTTAAAGATTTTAATCTACCCTTAAATGAAAAGTATCTTTTAGAATTATTTAAAAAGATTAATTTAAATCTCAATGGGGAAATTAAAAATATCTTAAGAGATAAACTTAATTCAAAAATTAAAACACCAATTTTTGTTATAGATAAAAGCCTTACAAATATTTCTAATTATTTTGATGATTATGAATTCACTTCAAAATTACCAAATAATTTTGTTCAATATGTTCCTATTTCTGAATTTCCTTCAAGTTTAAGAGATTTTTCATTTTCTGTAGAAGATTATTCTAAGATAGAAGAAGTCTTAAAAAAATTAAAGACTCTTGCTGTAAAAAACTTAAAACATTCTTTTATGTTCGATTTTTATGAAAATAAAAAAACTAATACTATAAAAATTGGCTACAGATTTATATTTCAATCTCATAAAAAGACTCTTACTGAAGAAGAAATAAATAAAAGTATTGATAATATTCTTAAGCCTATACTTTCTATAGATTCAGTCTCCTTACCTGGCAAATATCTAAACAAATAGAGCAATGCATAACTTGTTAATAATAATTAATAACTAATTATGGTTTATAATTAATAAAAAAAATTATATACGGTAGATTTATGAACAAAAAACTTATCAAATATCTCCTAGTCATTCTTCTTTTTCCAGTTCACGTTTCAAGTCAAGATTATGATGAGGCGTTTTTAGCAAGCTTGCCTGAAGGCGTAAAAGAAGATCTTCTAATGCAGAATAGAGCTAAAAATGAGCTTGAAGAAGCCCAGTATAAGAGGCCTTCATCTTTTGTAATAAAGCCAGAAGGGGCAGGTTCAGATAGATTTGGCTCTAAGATATTTTCCATGATGCAAACGACTCTAATGCCAGTAAATGAAGCAAATTTTGATGGAAATTATATATTAGATTTTGGAGATGTAATTGAACTCCAATTAGTTGGTCAAAAGTCACTTGTAGCAAACTTGCCAATCAAAAGAGATGGTTCAATTAATATACCGGAGATAGGTAAAATTTTTGTTTCTGGACTTTCGCTAGATACAGCGATAGCTACAATTATTAATAAAGTTAATAGCTCATTTATTGGTGTTGATGTATTTGTAACTCTTATCAATATAAGAGATATCCAGATCATTGTAGCTGGAAATGTCTATAACCCAGGACCATATACTTTAAATGGTAACTCTAATCTTTTTCATGCTTTATCTGTATCAGGAGGACCTTCAGAAGAAGGATCATTTAGGTCAATTAATCTTATTCGTGATGACGAGATAATTGAATCAGTTGACTTGTATCAGACTTTTATTTATGGAAAAAGTAGCTTTAAAACTAGACTGAGATCGGGAGATTTAATTTTTGTCCAGCCTGTACAAAATCTTGTTTCTATTTCAGGTGGAATAAAAAGACCAGGAATATATGAATTAAAAAATGATGAGAATTTATTTAATTCAATTTTCTTTGCAAATGGACTAAATAGCATTGCTGATCTTTCAGATATCACTTTGTATAGGATCGATGATGGGCAAGTTAAATCTAGCCCAGTTTCATCTGTTGAAGACTTAAAAAATATTCTATCCAAAGATAGTGATAAATTATCGATTAGCACATTCCCTTTTAGGACCGTTGAAATTCAGGGAGCAGTCAAAAATCCTGGTTCTTATATTGTTAATGAATCTGATGGTATATATGGTTTAGTTACTAAAGCTGGAGGATATACAAAAACCGCTTACCCGTTTGGAGGTGTCCTAAATAATCGAAGTACCAGTGAAATTAATGCATTGGCATCAGCTGAACTCTATAAATCTTTTATAGATAATTTAACATTACTTGCTTCTGATCCTACTATGACTTCAGATATTTCAATTTTAGCCACCATTATGGAGGAGCTAAAGAATTCAGAGTCCTCAGGAAGAGTTAGTGCTGAATTTGAAATAGAATTACTTGAAAAAGACCCTTCTATTGATGTTTTATTGCAAGACGGAGACGTGATAATAATTCCTGAATTTTTAAATCAAGTCTATATTTTTGGTGAGGTTTTAAGTGAAGGAACTTCTAAATATATAGATGGAAAGACTTTTGATGAATATATTTCTGCTAAAGGTGGATATAATGCGTTTGCAAATAAAAAAAGTATTTTTATTCTCCATCCAAATGGAGAAACTGTTTTAGCAAAACGTAATAGGAATATTTTCATGAAAGATTCAAAAGAAATTGACTTATATCCAGGTTCTATAATATTTGTACCCAGAGATACAGTCAAAGCTCCTTTTTCAGTAGCTGCACAAGCTTATGCTGCTATCCTAGGTAATATTGGTATATCTTTAGCATCAGTTGCAGTTCTTAGAGATTAATGAATCATTCATTTAATTTATTTTTTATAAATTAAAGTTGTACCTATTTTGGATAGCTAATTTTTTATTGTAAATGCTTAAATATTTAAGAAATTATATATCTATATTTATCATTATAGGTATATACGTCTCTGATATAGCAGCAGATAGTTTTGAGTATAACTCTTATAATAATCATGGAGTTATTGGTTTAATCAATATACCATCAGCCCGATTTTATGAAGAAGGCTCTTATGGAATCTCAATTTATAAGGGAACCCCAGACCAGAAAATTACTTTGACTTCATCTCCATACGACTGGTTGGAGGCTTCACTTTTTTATGCAAACATAGACAATAATCCCACAGGATGTAATTTTAGAACCTGCTATAAAGATAAAGGCTTTAATATCAAAATTAAGGTTAAAGAAGAAGGTCGTCTTCCAGCTATTGCTATTGGGATGAATGATATTGCTGGAACTGGTCTTTATAATTCAGAATATGTAGTTGCAAGTTATGGAATCAATAATTTAGATATGCATTTTGGTTTGGGTTGGGGAGCTCTAAATGGAGAATCGACCTTCAAAAATCCCTTAGGTTATATTAGTGATAGCTTTAAAATTAGACCTCCAAGGGATGATCAGGGTGGATCATTTCAACCAGAATGGTATTTTTCGGGAGATTCTGTTACACCTTTTTATGGTATTTCATATTTAGCATTACCAAATCTACTTATGAAAATTGAGCATGATCCAACACTTACTCCAGGAAGTAGAATTGGTTATGAAATCCCAAAATCTAGAACTAGCTTTGGCTTAGAGTATTTTTTAAATAGTAATTTTAGTATTGGTCTTTCTGCTGAAAGAGATAACTATATTTCTTTGAGATTAGCATTCAAACAAAATCTACTTACAAGCAAAAAAGCATATGAGTACAAGAAAGTTGAAAGAAAAGATGGAGATAACAAGATTACAAATCTCATAGCTAATCTTGAATCAAACGGCCTAGGTGTTAATAAGATTATTGAGAGTTCTGAAACTATTGGTGTTGAAATTACTCAATTCTCTTATCCAAATCTAGATATTGTTGAAGAAATAATAAGAACTGCTAAAGGTAACAGTGGTGTTAAAAAAGAAGTTCAAGTGGATTATAGAATTGCTGAGTTGAAAGCTTACTCAGATTTTGATGAAGATTTGGTTAAAAATTCTGAGTTAATTTACGAAAGAAAAAAAACAAGTAATTTTAATACATATACAAGATTTACAGTAAGACCGTTTATTGCAGCTAGAGAAGATTTTATTAAACTGGCTGTACTTCTTGAAAACGACAGTGAATATATTATTAAAGATAATTTTTTCTTCTCTATAAATACAAAGTATTCTGTTTGGAATAATTTTGATGATCTAAGTTATCCTGCTCCAGATACATATCCAGCTCAAGTTAGATCAGATGTTAAAGACTATTTAAATAATTTCGATAAAGGCCTCATAATTGGGAGAGCCCAATTTGACTATCATTTAACCCCAAAGAAAAATAATCATTTAATGTTCACTGCAGGAATCTTAGAGGAAATGTTCTCTGGTTTTGGTTTTGAATATCTTTATTTTAAAAGTAAAAATAATTATGCCCTCGGTTTTGAGATTTTTGATGTTGTTAAAAGAGATTATGAGATGCGGTTTAAAACACGAGATTATAAAAATACAGTAGGTTCGATAAATCTATATTATAGGAACTCTCAAATCATACCTTTTGATGCAAAAATTTCTTATGGAGAATACTTAGCAGGAGATAGGGGGGCTACATTTGAAATTTCAAGATCTTATTTAAATGGCACAAAATTTGGCATATTTGCAAGCTTTACTGATGTAACTGCAGATCAATTTGGAGAAGGCTCTTTTGACAAAGGCATATTCTTTACAATCCCTATATACAGGAATTTAGCAAACTATACCTGGAGACCATTAACAAAAGATCCAGGAGCTAAATTAAATAGAAAATATACCTTACATGACTTATTAGTCAAATTTAAACCGTATAGCAATTAGTTAATATCTTTGTCAATCATTGAACCATTATCACAAATAGAAAGATTAATAATATGTTCAAAAGTTTTACATATATAAAAAAAACTCTATAATCCTCTATGAACAAAAGTTTTACATATTAAAATAAAGCTCTATAATTAAATGCTAAGCTAATTTAAGTACAAACTTTAATGTTTAAGTTAAGTAATTTTTAGTGATAAAAACAGGAAACAAAATGAAAAGCAACATAATTTTTTTAACAGCCTTAGTCTCCATAACATCTTTTATAGCATTAGATGTTAATTCTCAAGAGAACCTAGTTTCTCAAGACAAGTTAATAGAAATTGAAAAAAGGATCAATAATATGCCTTCTTTTCAATTAAATGCACAAAAATCTAAC
>Ga0315315_10003544_pt1 | contig 14323 bp, 11 predicted proteins | sample M140m3416metaG_FD_203699 | JGI IMG/M metagenome (GOLD analysis project Ga0315315, IMG submission 203699) | Ammonia-oxidizing marine archaeal communities from Monterey Bay, California, United States - M1 40m 3416 | ecosystem: Environmental > Aquatic > Marine > Intertidal zone | place: USA...
TAAATCTAAAGCCATCATGAACGCTCTTACCACACAATCATTTTTTTCTGATTTTGCTAACTCACTTTGTGATGTTGAGATGACATGTGAATCTTTAAAGAAACCATCTTTGATTTTCTTTTTAGTAATGTCGTTTCCGTAATAATCTTTTTGTGTTGTCGTTTCGATGATGTTCATATTTCTCTTTTTGTATACTACAAATATACGGAATATAATTGAAACTACAAAATTAATTTTATGTTATCTTGGAAACATTACTCTCTTTTCGGACTGTGATTGTTTGGTCACACCACTCTTTTACTAGGGGATTGTGGGATATGACAAATATCCTTTCAAAGTAATCTTTAATCTTTGTAAAGAACCTACCAACTAGTTCTAAGTTCTCGTCACTCACCTTACCAAACGCTTCGTCAAAACAAACTATATTAGGTTTAGGTAATGCACATACTTTAGATAACACAGCACGTAATGCTAGTGAAGCTATAGTCTTTTCATATCCACTCCCTGTAGACATTAACTTTTCTACTCCAGTTCCATTGTCTACCATCCAAAACTCTAGTTCATTTTTATCATTAATTCTAAGTTGTAATGTGAACTCACAACTATCAGATAGTAATCTATTTAACTCACTGTTAAGATATGGTATAGTATTCTTTAAAATTAATTTAGATATACCATTCTTACCATAAGCTATTAGATAAGATTTAAATATTTTATCTACTTCTTCTTCTTTTTTAATTTCAGTAATCTTAGTAGTCTTATCAACTATCTCTTCTTCTTTTTGTGTTATGGTAGAAGTGTTGGAAGTTATTTGACTTTTAAGTTGGTCTCTTTCCGCAGTTATAGTTTCTATTAGAGTTCTTGCTGAAACTAACTTCTTTTCTATTTTCCTATTTTCTTCCAATTTATTTTTATTGGTTTCCCATTCTTTAAGTAGAATTGTTTTTTCTTTTTGGGATATGTTATTCTCTTTAATATCTAATTCTACTTTTATCTTTTTTAAAGACTCTTTATCATACTCGGACCAACTACTTTTAATATTTTCATGTTCATCAATAACCTTTTCACTCTCTGTTAGTTTTTCAGTCAGTTCACTTAGTTTTTGATTAAAGTCTTTAAGTTTTTGTTGGTTATGTTTGATTTCTTGGGTATTATCAACATCCTTTAAAGGTTGTTTACATAAAGAACATGTCTCACCTTCTTCTAAATTCTTAATTAATTTAGTTATATTTTTTATTTCTGATTTAATTTCTAAATCATCACTAGTTAAAGTTTTGTTTTCTTTAATTAAAGTTTTATGTTCTTCTTCCTCATACGGTTTTTCAGGTTTTACCAAAGTAATTAAGTTTAATTTGTCTTTTAATATATCACCTTCTTCTATTACTTTTTCTATTTCTTCTCTTAAGGTTTCTGGATTAACTTTAACCAGGTCAGGGTTAATGTCGTTGTGTTGTGAAGATATTAATTTCTCTTTGTATTCAATTCCTGCTTTGTTCCTTTCTTCTAAAGTTTCTATTTCTTTATTTGATATGTTATTACTGTTTTTTAACTCTACAATCTCTTCTTTTAAATTTTCAATGTCTGTGGTTAAATCATTAATATTATAGTGATTAGAAATAATTTTTTTACTCCACTCAGTGTAAATTTCTTTACAGTTTTGTTCTTTCTTTTTTAATTTTTCTAATCCTATAAATCTGGTGAGTATCTGTCCTCGTTGGGTGGGTTTTGCTTCTAGTAAATTTTCAAGATTATTTGCAGTTGTTAAAATGGTAAGAAGGAAATCATCCATTGTCCCTATCGAATTTTTTAAAAATTCTTCTGTCTCTCTTCTTTGTTCTCCTTGTAAATTTTGTAGAGAACCGTCACTTAATCTTTTACTTAGATTTAATTCCGTCCTCACTGACCAGTCACCTTTTTTTGTTTGTCTACGTATTACTCCTCTTTCTATAATAAAACTATCCCCATCAATCTCTACTTCCCCACAAACTAAAACTCTATTTTTGTCTGTAAATCTATTAAAGACTTCAATAGCTTTTGAGGATTTAGTGGTAACATTAAAAAATAAGAATAGAAGTAAGTCAACGGTTAAGGTAGTTTTACCTCCAAAATTAGCTGGGTTAGAATCAATTGCTGTGATACCAGGATACTTAGTAAAATCTATTTTGTTATCTTCACCAAAAGATAAAAAATTACTGAACTCAATCCATTTTACAAACCATTTTTTATTAGCTGTATTATCTTCTTCTTGAATATTTGACTCCACTCTATTGTCAAGTCTAACAAATTTATCCCAATCAATGGTGACATCTTGTTCTTTTAAGAATTCTTTTACTAATTTCTTCTGGTACTCTTTGTCTATGACGTTTTCTGTGACTTCCTGGGGACTATTAGGTGCATTTATACCTGTTACCCTAGTTAGGACATTGACTCTCTCAGAATTGTACTTTTTCTTAAAGTAACTTTTGAGTCTTTTAATTTTTTCTTGGGTAAAATTTTCTGGGGTATCCTCCCATATTACCTTTATAAAAGGATTAGTTAACTCGTCTTTATTTACCATAATACTAGTCTTCTTTTTCTGGACGATTTTGTTCAAACCATTCTACTATAGCATTGATTGCCCAAACACCCCCACTAGCTAACATACCATCAAAGAATATGTTGGTGTAAGGTAAACACAAATCAAACTGTATCGTTGGTGACCAAAGTACTAAGGAGAAAAAGAACCCTACCCAAGTAGAAGTACACATCATACACCCTAATAAGTCTCCAAAAAATTTAGACTTTCTTGTTATCCAATCTCTTGGTTTGTCAAAAATACTCCCATATACTAATATCTGGGACATTCCGTAAGCGGCTAATAGCCAAATTAATAATTCCATTTTTTAATCTTTATATAAGTTATCGTTTAATCTAGAAGATTTAAGATGTGTGGCTTTACTACCACTAAATCGTCTAAAATGATTTAACACATCTTCATACTCTTCTACTTTATTTTTTAAGGTTTTTATTTCGTTTTGTAAAGTGTTTATTTGAGTTTTGTCTTCTACTTTTATTGTAACCTCTTTAGGTTTTATTTTTAATTTATCTTCTAATTTTTGTATCTTACTAAGTAGATTCTTAATTTCAGTATCGTCAGTAATGTACTCAGTTTTGGTTACTATTTTTTCCACTTCTACTGGTACTTCCTTAATTACTTCTTTCTCTACCTCTATTACCTTTTCAACCTCTTTAATCACTTCTCTTTCCACTTCTTTTTCTACAATTTCTTTACCTACTTTTATAGGTGTCCTACCAAATTTTTCAATCGCGAAACCCCCTTTTAAACATCCAAGTAAAAATTGATTAGGGTTATCTATTTTGTTTAGGTCACAAAACATTTCTATTTCTTTTAATAAGTCTTTGGGGATACTAGAAGTTGGTGATTTTTTCTTTTCCATTTTCAATGTCAGTTATATCTTTTATTTTAAAATTTAAATACGGTGAAGAGTTACTTACTTCAATGAATTTATAATCATCTTCTTTAATGTTGTAAATTCCGTATCCGTGTTTGCGTACATTTTCTCCAAAATTTTGTTGTATTAGAGACCCCACCATATATGCTTTTTTACCGTTAGGTATGTCTAATACTTGGTGTTTGTGTATGTCTCCCGCTAATACTAAGTCACAACCTCTAAATTCATTAGTATTATAACCATCATCAAAAGCAAATCCCATATCAGTAACTAAACCTTGTATGGGTCCATGAAACAAACCTATGTTTACTTTATCTGGGTCTGGTTTAAAATCGGGTCTTTTGTTGTGGTCCATAAGGGAGTATACAATCCAATTTACATTCTCATCTTCTTCCACTCCTGGAGACTTAAAATACATAATATCTGGATTATCCATAGTGTTAATTATGGGTGAGATAGCATCCACTCTATCTAAATTATTTTCAAGAAAATCGTGATTCCCTATTAATATTATCGTGGGACATATAACACTACATTGTGAAAGGACCCAGGTGACCATATTAATCAACTCTGGGGTCATTTGATTTTTAGAGTGTACTAAGTCACCTGTAAAAACTATTCTGTCGGGTTTTAACTCTACCCACTCTTTAAAACACCTAGATAATATCTCTTGATACTGTTGGTGGTCTTTATATAGTTTTATATGTAAATCAGAAAAATGTATTATTTTTTCAATCATAATGTTTTATTAAATTCTTCTATTAACGATACAACTTCTTCTCTATAATCTCTACACTTTATAGGTTCGTATGTTTCATTCTTTTCATTAAACCACACTATATAAGAGTCTCCTAGTTTTAAATTAGTATTTTTTTCTATCAAATATTTGTATAAGGATAATTGTAATGAATAGGTGTTAAATTCACAAACATCCAAATGTGATATTGGGTCTTTAAATTGTTGCCATCTATTATTTCTCTTTATCTCTTTGTTGGTTTTCCAATCCCAAATTTGTAATTCGTCTGCTTTATTATTCCAAAATAACTGGTCGACCATTCCACATATTTTAAATCCTTCGTCTCCAACAATAACCTCTGACTTAATAGGTATAAGTTTTCCGTAACAATCATCATAAAACTTATGAAACATATCTCTGATTTTATCAAAATCTTTTTTAACGTCTTCTTCCCCTTCTCCTAATAATTTTTTAATTCTACTATTATCGTAAGGGAATATTTTGTTGTTTAAATAGTTCTCCGCATATTCATGAAATAAAGTACCTTTTTCACAGGAATAATCTGATTTATATTTCCATTCAGCGAGAATTTCATCTTTACCTATACCTCTTTCTTTTGCTTTTTTTTCTGACCAATAATCACTGTCAAATTTTTGTTTAAACATTCCTATAACTCTTGTCACAGAATTCATTTCCTCACCATCTATATAATATTTGTGTGGTTCGTCAAAATATTTTATATTGTTAAACACGCTTAATTCTACACTTATATCCATATCATTTATGTAATTCTAATATATTTTCTTTTTTTATTTCCCCCTTTAAATCTGCAATATCTTTACCGTAAGGTAATTTAACAACTTTAACCCTACCACGTAATTTACCACCATTTATTTTTTCATACAATTTAACAGAATCTTCCCACGCGTCACCATCTAAACAAATTATGATGTCTTTTTCACATTCTTTGTATAACCTTTGCCATAAATTATCACTAATGACTTTACCTAACAGGGGTATACTATTAGGTAAAAAAAACATATCAAACACACCCTCCACTAAATAAACATCTTTATTCCACTCTAGGTGAGGTTCATTAAATATTATTTCACTTTTTTGTTGTTCGGGGTTTTTATATTTTAATTTGGTGTTAACGTAACTTCTAGCTATAAAAAATTGTAAATCTCCATGTAGATTATAAGATGGCACTATTAGACGAAATTTGTATTCACCTTCAGTGGTGAACCCTATTTCATATTTCTCTACAATATCTCTACCTATATTTCTTTTTTTAAGATAATTCCACGCTTGTCTAGCATTTAAATCGTATTCAGAGCAATCTATTAGTTTAGTATACCCATAAGGTAGTTTAATATCTTTATTGTATTTTTTATCGGTATATTCAAATTCGTCTGGATTGACTAACTGAAAATTTTTGAATTGTGTGGGGTTACCCCATTGTTTAACTAACTTGCCCACTCTACCTTTAGTGTAGTGAGTTTCTGAGCATGCCCAACATTTGTAGACACCCATTTTATAATTTACTTCTAAATTACCCTTACCGTCTCCACAATCTAAACCTTTTAGGTCATATGAACATACAGGGCAATCAAAAGCTATTTGGCCTTTACCTGGGTGATGTCTATAAGAATCACCTAGAATGTCCTCTAAAATTTCAATAATAAGATTGTGGTCTTCCATCCCCTAAGTATAAGAAGTTAATGGGGAAATGTCAATTACCAAATAGATTCTTGTTTCATCAAACCTCTAACACATGTATAAGCGTCAGACATATCGTAACATTCTTTTTTTAATTTACCTGTCCTACCTAACGGCCAAACAATATGAGGTTCTAATATTTTTACTTGTTCCCACACTAAATGTTTTTTATCACATCCTTTGGGTTGTCCCCCAAATAAAACTTTTTTTCCTTTATCATTATAAGTGTATAAGGACTCATGTGCAAATTTTCTAGAATTATACGTTGATATAAATTGTGGTACGACACCTAATATGTCATATACAGTTTTAACTATCATAGAATTATACCTTAGTAGGCTACCCACGGTATAAATGTTGTTGGAGGTTAATAAGGGTTCCTCAATGATAACTTTAACAATACCCAAATCTTTAACTCCTTTTAGTTTTTCTTCAAAAGCGGTAGCTTTTTTAAGGTGTTCTTCTATTTTGTCTTCAGGTCTAGGGGTAACTCGAGGTGAAAAATGTGTTAACTCTAATAACTTTTTACTTTTAGTTCCAAATAAGGCCCAACCTATAGTTTTAGTTGATATGTCTAGTCCCAATACTTTGGGTTCATTTTTTAATTCCATTAAAATTTAAATTTAAGGTTAAAATACGTTGGGGAACTTCTATATTTTTCTACTGGTCTATCAGGTTTAGCTATTGCCAACATATTTCCACTAGAATCATACAACCCAACTTCACTAATGTAAACAGGTTTATTAACACTATCCAAATTATATTCACCAGCAGCGTTAACGGTTGGATTTAAATCTGCTGCTGTTGGGTTTTTAGTAAAATAAAATTCGTCACTTTCTGCTCTACACATAACATTTAAACACCATTGTTTTTCAAAACTATAAAAAGTAGCTGAAGAATCACTAGCAAAACTTACTTGGGTTAAAGCACTGTATGTGTAAGCACTCCCCGCAGTGGAAGCGGACCAATTTATACTTTGTGTTACTCCAGTATTTGTTAACACTATAAAACCTTTATCTAAGTAACATATCCCAATAGGTTCGTCTAATCCTGTAGTTGCTCCAGAAGATGATTGTGCAACTACCTTAGTATTAGAAAAACTAAAATCAGTGGTACCATCAGGATAACCAGCAGGTGGGTTAGAAGTTGTAAACCCATCAGACCAACTACCTCCATTAACTGGAGCTCCGAACTGGTCCGAGAATAAGAAAGATACGTTAGTGCTAGGTGTTTCAATATCAGGTACAGTACCTAAATTCAAAGCCGAAGTATGTCCAAAGTATTCAGCTTCTACACTAGGGTCACTAGAAGCATTATAAGATGAATAATATGAACTATAACAGTCAAAAGTTCCACCCGTAACATGTGGTAAGGTTAATTTGATAGTTCTACCATCTATTAGTTCACCATATGAATTTTTAGGTATCTCTATTACCACAACATCACTATCGTTTTCTAAATCTTGTAATGCATTACTACTCCACTCTATATCCCAAGAATTTACAATAAAATTTGCTGCTGGTAAATTAAATGAGGAATACAGATTTGAATATGGTCTTCCGTTATTCGGGTTACGTTGAGCAACAGTAAGTAATAAATTATTGTTGGTAACTTCGTTATACCCGTTAAATGCGGGATTTAATGTACCAAAGGGTACTATTTCACTTTCTACTGTCTTATCGGGTCCTAAAATTGGTTTGAAATCCATTTTGTTTTATTTTTATGTTTAATATCCTCCGCTTCCTCCACCAATTGAAGTACTAGGGGTTTGTCTTGTAGTACTAGAACTTTGTAAAGGAGTTAAAGAATTTTTAGTTTTATTATATGTGAGAAATTGTAAATCTGGATAATCAAATTTTAAAAAAGCTCTGGGGTCTGTTATTCCATTCTGAGTAGTTTCGTAATTTATGGCTTTAGGACTATAAGATACCCACATCACACCACCACCACTAGGTAGTTCATCTAAAGGTTTATTTACTACTGAAATATAGTAAGTCTTAACTAAATTAGTGGAACTTTTTTCACCCGCTGTGTGGTTATTTTGAGGAGCCGATTTAGCTTCAATACTATTAGATTTATCACTATAAGATGTACCTGCGCCGTATTTGACTGGTGTTACTCCCCCTGGAGTGTTACCAAATGTAGCTATAAAAACGTTAACTATATCTATTTTATCTATTTTTTGTATTGCCATTATGTTGCTATGTTTTTAATAAATGTTTCTACTCCAGTACTAGATGTTTTACTATCTAATGGATTAGTTGTAAATCCAGCTGAACCATCACCATAAAATTTATTAGTAGGTTTATTTTCATCCCAAACCAATACTTGTGCTTTATTTTGTCCTGTAGCTGTAACGTATGTATAATTTTCAAATAAGGCATTTAAATCTAAACTTAGATTTAATGTAATGTTGGCAGATTTAACATCCTCTCTAGAAGCATGACATACTTGAAATGTTAAGGGAAGATTATAAACTGCTTTAAATCCTGTACCTGTTTTTGTAACTACATTACTAGTTAATGGGTCTACAGTAAGAGCTTCAAAGAAATTAATTACCTCTTGTATTAACCAAGCTAAACCAGTCTGTGGTTCTCTTAATTCACCCGCTAGTCTTACTGGTGTAAATGTTTTATCGAAAGTTCTCCCACCATTTCTAAGTGTCGCTAATGCGGTTCCACTCATAAACTGAGACCAAGTGGATAATGGTGCTGTACCTTGTGTTAAGTTACTACCTACAGCGTTACCTGTTTCAGAAACGAAATTAGTATTGGCGTTACTATTAATTTGGGTAGTACCTAAAGTCATATACCCATTAGTATTAGGGTTGTTTATGAACTCCGCTCTCGCCGCAGGTATTAATGATTCTAGTATTGGACCTCTACCTTCTTTGAGTTGGGAAGAAAAACTGGGGTTTTGCATATCTATCTGATTGTAGAATCCACCAACCTCATCAAAAATACCGAACTCTTGGTAGTAGGCTGTATTTTCAATTAGTGAACCAACCATATAACCAAAGTCTATAACTGGCCACATACTGAATGTACCTGGGCCAGCTCCAGCATAAGTCCTTCCACTATCATCAACATGGGTGTTATTAGCAAAAGTAAATGGGGAGACTACTTTACTAGCTTGTCTTTTTAAACCTCTAGTGACTCCTTCATCACTAACCTCCCTATTTTCGGAAGTAACGTAAGCTCCACCAAAAATGTGAGGAAAAATTCTAGCGGTATCCCCAACTAACTTAATTTGGGTGGGAGCTCCGTTGTAAGAATTTTTTTCTTTTACAAAGATGTTGTCGAATATTTTTATCCCTACTGTTTTACCTTGTGATTCTAGTTTTTCAAAAAATCCTGGTATGTTTAAAGAAACAGATTTGCCATTACTATCAGTTATACTATTGAAATAGTCAGTAAATGTGGTTTGTACTAAGTCTGTCCAGTTGTGATGTCGTATGTTATCGAAAGCTGAAACTCTAAACAGAGTTAATATATCATGTAAGTAAATATTAGATGTTAGATTAGTTGTCCAATCTTCTTCTCCACTACCTGGATTGGTATAACCTATATACATCTGTGCACTATTCTGTTGTGATTTTAGTACTTGTCCACCCCCTTCTACCCAGGTAATTTTATCCCTTAATTCATAACCATCATTAACACCAAAAATACAATTTAAGTGACTACCAGTCACATCAGGTACAAAACCTGATGGTAAATTTTGTCCATTTCTATAATCTTTATCTACATCACTTAAAGCAAACTGTGTAATTTGGTCTGCCAAACTTCCTTGTAGGAGGAATTTTCTCCCTCTTGCGGTCATGTGGAGGTCAATGTATGTAGTAGTTGCACTTGTTATATATCCCATTTTTAGTTTGTTGTTATTATATAATTATCTTAATTTTTATTTCTTGAATGTAAACCATTAAGACTTTATATTTATGCGGTATCCCGCGTCTGTTCCTGTTATTACGAACCTTTTAGTTTTCTTCAATACCTTACCTAAATATTTATAAGCCATAGTAACACAAAACTCATAACTAGTTTCTCCCCTATATTCACTTTTATAATTCAAAGCGTTTTCACTATTTTCGTCCCAATAACCTTTTAAGAATGATATATTCACACCTTTATAAGACCTTTTATTCTCCTTAATTAAAGAATAGGAAGGACTTTTACAAGCTTGTGTTATTTTAGGATTTCTTTGGGTTAAGGCATATCCTGGTGTTAGTACCCAATAGAATTCTGCACCATCTCCCTCTTCTAATATTTTACTACCGTACTGAGAGGTGCTTGTAAATTTAACATCCCAATTAACTTTACCATTATCTTCTAAGAATTGATTTAATGTAATATTAAAATCTATACTATATTTAGATGAATATTCTCCAGATATTGATTTTGTATTTATTGGTGGTTCATTAGTTTTAACATTCCTATCAAACTGTGCACTTCGTCTATTTAGTGATGGGAACGGTCTAGGAACTACAGAACCTGGACTACTAAAGTCAGGTAATTTGTCTGGCCGTCCAATAGAACCATTTTGATTTAAACTACCACCAGGTTTTATAATAGGTTCTCTTTCTGGTAAAGGTCCACATATCCCATAAATTGGTTCTTCGGGACCTGGTGGGTCACCCTCACAACACTTGGGGCTATACGTACCATCGGGACATAAACAACCCTCATCATCATCGTCTATCACAATACTAGGTCCTTTTTTATTTATAAAAACTGCGGGTAAACATTGACATTCGGTACAAGCCGTGGTTGTTACTGTTATAAAGTAACTAGAACCTGTCACAAAACTGTCTAAATCGGTTTGAAAAGTCCCTCCACTAAATATGTCCCCTACGTTACAAGGTAAAGAGGAACAACCTACGGTGGGGTTAAACCTCCACCCCCAGTTCATTAACCCTTTGGTGTATGGAAATAACGGGGTTATCGAGTCTAATTGTGTAAACTGGGAGGAATCGAATGGTTCCCAATTATAGTTACTGTTTTGACTCATTTGAGTTACCCCATTAACATTGTATGTAACGGGAATTAATGTATCATAATTATTGGTAATAGTACAAGCGGATAATGTACCACCTCTAGCTATCACTGTAGGGTTATCTTGAAATTCAGATAATGGTACAACGTTTCCGTATAAAGCACCATATAAATGAAGTGGGAAAACCATTTTAGCACTAGTGGTGTCCCCAACTGGGTCAGCTAAAGGAACTACTGGATAAACAAATCCTTGAAAGTTTTCATATAATCCGTGTGTTTTTAAAAATAAGTCTTGAGAATATTTCCAATCTTCGGTTGGTTGTTGTTGTCTTGCTTGAATTTGACTACCTGGAAGGTATATACCCCAGTTATCAGTTAGGGTTGGTGGTTCACCTATATCAAGGTTACCATGATATCCTGTATTATCATTGACTTGCCAAGTCGCCGATAGTTCCCCACCAAGGTCTCCTAATGTAGTTGAAACAACGTTTCCAGCATTTCCATCAGTACCATTATAATAAGTTTTTCTACCCAATGGTAATATTCCTGCACTTCTAGGGTTCGTTCCTCCAGCGGGAGATTGGTCCATCCCTCCTTGAGTTTCGTCGAATACGTCCACTATCAACACATTACGGTCCATACCCCTATACTTGACACAGTCAGCTATGCTTTCATACATTAATAAATCCATAGTTCCTCCACTAGTACTTCCACTTATAAAGTCCCAAGAAGTACCTTTATTAATATATCTGTAAATAAAACCATTAGTTATTGTATTATCAAACGGACTACACTCTTGGCACCCAAATAAACCTGGCCCACTGTAACCCAAATCGGGATAATTAGATGGGCAACAATTATCCTCACACGCATTTAACTCTAAAATTCCAAACAACGTATTGCTAGAACCTCCGGGAGGTAAACCATAAGGTGTGGTAACAATAAAATCGTTGGGTGTGTATGCACTAAAAATAGTGCCTGTAAAAGCGGTTGTAGCAAATACAAAATTTGTTCCATCTGTTGTAAAAGGAATATTCAGAACCAAACCCTCATAATTAGAGTTGTAGTCATATTGTGGAGAACGTGAGTTTACTAATGTACATCCAGTAGTCCAGAATTCGGCCCTTCCACCAGTATCTGTTGAAATTGCGTTGGGTGGTAAGGCATTAAATCCGGTCCAATCACCTGTTAATATACCACTAACAGTACCATTAGTTGCTTGTGTATATAAACCAGTTACAGGTTCTGGATAAGTATAAATGTCTATTTCTGGATTGGTAGTGTCTGGGGTTGTAGGCCCTGAAACTCCACCTAAAAAAGTAGAACTGTTATTCCCACAAGGTGCTCCAACGTAACCATTACCACATGGTGTCCAATCCCAAGTATCTAATTTACCATTCCAAGGATACCAACTTGTATTAACCCATCTTTCACCAAAAACAGCAATATGAAATAATTTACCACTATAGTTAGGTGTGGTGGCAGTCAAAGTACTGAACCAAGACTCTAAACCTATTTTAGCAGCATCTGCATCACTTCTATTTACGGATGTGACATCATAAAAAGCGTAAATATTAGTACATGCTCTAACTCCTTCAGTTTGACCCGTATCACTATAACAATTCTCAATTATTCTTCCTCTATCTCCCCTAACGTCAGGCATATCATACCAACAATCACCAGAAAGAGGTGCACAATTAGTCCCATCACATGACCTACAATCGTTATTAACACTTAAATTATCAAACCAAAGTGGGCCCCCAGTATTGTTACTTAGGGACTGAGTGGTACCATAAGGTAATAAACTACCGTCTGGTATAGGAGATATCCCATCTACCCATACATTACTTGTTCTTCGGTAATCATAATCTTTATCATCTAAAGAAAATTGTGCAATTAGGTCGAATAACCCTAAACCATTTTCTTTAAGCATTAACTCCTTTCCTTTGTCCGTGAGGAAAAGTTCAAGAGTCTTGATTTTATCTAAATTACCTAAATATCCCATCTAGTGATTATTAAAAGTCAATTTTTATCTGGAATGTCTGTGCCCCAAGTCTTTTAGTTGGGTTTTTAAGTTTTGCTATTGCCATTAAATCATTTGTATTGTCGTATAATCCTATTTCAGTTATCCTAACTAAATTATTACTATCCCAACTAGGGTTAAGTGAGGTATTGAATTGCCCAGGAGCTAAGGTAACCCCATATCTCATTTCATATATAGTAGCCATAATATCTGTATTTAAATTACCATAAAAGAAATACTCATCACCAAACTGTAAATTATTAGGTTCTTGCTCATTATTTAATGATATATTAATGTAATCATGTAAATTATATGTTGTAGCACTTAATAACGTATCACACGTCAACGTAAATGTACTAGTGGTTAATCCACTCGCCTGAATAGGTTGTCCCACTGTATGACCATTTATTTCTGAAGTCATATCTATTTTTTGCCATAAAGTAGGGTCAGGTGCGGCTCCATTAGCGGTTTTTTGGTACAGAACTGAAAATTTATCTATTTGTACTCCAGACCCAGAATATGGTACACACAATGTGTTATCGTATGGTCTTATATAAGGGAATTCTTTACCAAATTGTACCTGTACGTCTTGTGCTCCCGTACTAGTATCTCCCACAATCGAAGGGTAGTAATTACAATGTAATCCTGTTGTATAACCAGAAGTACTTTCTAATAAATAACTTACCCAAACCTTTTCACTATTAGGTATGTTAATACCGTTATTATTGAAGAACCCGTCAGTACAAGTAGCTGGTGATGGACATGCACAAGTTCCTTCAGGTAAGAGTTCTAACTTAGGCATTGGTAGTGTCCAGTTTCTATTAGATTTATAACTCATCGCAGCTATTAATTCTTGGTCATCTATAGTTATCATTTGTAAGTCTGGGAAAACTTTACCTACTCGATTAGGTACTGATGTACTTCCAGACGTAGAAGCTAAATTGTCGTCCCATAGATGATAGTATCTTAAACCTGGTTCGTTCATATCAGTGTTAAGGGTAGATGCGATATATTGTACTTGTGCTACATTATCATAACCTGGAGGTTTAACGTAAAATGTTTGTCCTATGACACATTCATCACCAAGACCAGTTCCAGTTCCGTTTGAATAGTTACCAGCTTTTTTCTTATGCCACATTAAAGTTGGCATTTCTATTTTAAAGTTTTGCATTTCACCCACACCGTTAGCACCTCCTTGACCTGTTTCCATTAAGGCAAATTTTTCACCATAAAAATTAGAGATTGTAAGATTACTATAATGAAGTATAGCTACACATCTCTGGTCTTCGGGCACAATAGTTCTTATTCTACCAAAAGAATCTCTAACAAACGTTCCAGAATATTCAGGAGAATAACCTGGTACTGGAATAGAACCATAATAATCTTCTACATTAGTACT
>Ga0315315_10003547_pt1 | contig 14315 bp, 19 predicted proteins | sample M140m3416metaG_FD_203699 | JGI IMG/M metagenome (GOLD analysis project Ga0315315, IMG submission 203699) | Ammonia-oxidizing marine archaeal communities from Monterey Bay, California, United States - M1 40m 3416 | ecosystem: Environmental > Aquatic > Marine > Intertidal zone | place: USA...
ACACAACAGATGGCCCAAGATGCCGACACAAAGATAGGAGAACGTAAAGAGGAGGCCATCCTACAACAACTCAGAGACTTCAAGGACACCTATTACAAGTCACACAATAATAAAAGCACATATACATCATGGATATAAAGACTGTTAACGAAATTATAACGATGCTTGAGGAATACCGCGATAGTGGCCTTAGGATGGATTCTGAGCGGGTTTTGGATGGACCGGTAGGTGAGCCTAACAAACAACGCCTAGTGCTCGCTGTGGGGCATTCTAGGGCCAACGACAAGGGAGCAGTGAGCTGGGATGGGACTTACACCGAGTGGGCCTACAATCGAACCCTTGCCCACTTTATCAATCTTTACCTAGATGAGGCCATTGATGTTACCATTATCGACAAATACAAAGGGGACTCCTACACCGAAGCTATGGCTAACCTTAAGCTTGGCGTTGATCCCCTTGGGGCGGACCTTGTGGTCGAACTACACTTCAACGCCTACAAGTCCCAAGAGGCCAACGGATACGAAGCCCTTTACTGGCACACCTCCAAACACGGCAAACAAGCCTCCGAAGCCTTTATCGACTCAATGTCCTCCGCTTTTCCCAACAACCTCAACCGTGGACCCAAAGCCATCAAGGATAACTCCGAAAGAGGCGCACGGTTCCTCAGAATGCTTAAAGCACCTTGTGTTATCCTTGAGCCATTCTTCGGAACCAACAAAAAGGAATGGACCATGTTCCAAGAATCATACGGAAAACAACAACTCGGAAAAGCAATAGCCACGTCTATTAACAAGTGTTTTTTAGATTGGGCTAAGTAGTTGAATAACAATCCTTTACAAATAAGACCCATAATAGGGAGGAAGGGAATATAAGCCTATCTTAGGATAGCCCCGAAGGTGGATGGTCTAAGGCTTGATAATAACATCCTCCTCATTCTCTATCTTAGAATTACCCCGAAGGTGAGTCTTATCTAAGGATTAATAATATCATCCTCATTATCCTCCACCTAAGGAGATCTTATAATATCTTAGAATAAGGGAGGACTTAAGGTAGTCTTAGAATAGCTCTAAGAGGAGGAGAAGAAGGATACCTATATAGAACCAACCTATCAGTGTTTAATGCAACATAACTCCAACATCCATCACCAAGAGATACCTGAGGTCTCCCTAGACAACCTAGAGCATGCCTTAGCTATCTTACAGGAACACTTTGATGATGTGGTTGTAGCTGTGCATCACCAGGACACCAGGAACATTAAGGTAACATCATCTAATCCTTATGCTGGCTTAGGGATGCTACCGACCATCCAAACGAAGCTTAGGGGTGCCATAGAACACGCCGAGATGACCCAGTTGATTCATGAGGAATCCTATGAGATCGAGGATGACGATAGGCTGTAGGTTTTAGTTACAAAAATGTGAAGGGGTAACGTTATATCGACGAATCGATTTTACCCCCGAGCCCCCTCGAAAACGTCACAATAAGAGGCTAATTGCATATAAATAAGCAAGGGGGGTGCCTTTATGGTGGCTAGTCGCTTTATTAATAGCAAGGTGTGAAGACTTATTGAATGTTTTTGATCATGCTTTGATTGTTATATCGACCAAGGGGACTCTTGTTTGTTATTGCAAGTGAGTTGCATTTGTCCGTTTTTTTGTTGTCACCCCCCTTTTGACTTTTAACAACCTAGAGACAACCTAGAGACAACCTAGAGACAACCTAGAGACATCGGAGCTTACACTTTTCGATAATACTGCAAGCACCTCATAAAAACACGTGAAAACTTTTTTGTTTTTTATGATAGACAACCAAGGAAACCTACAGTAGAAGTAAGCATGTTCAAAAACATATTCAACAGAAAGCCGGTAACACTCAGAGAAACCAAAGAGTGGAAAGTGTTATTCAATGAGCTTCTCAAGCTTCAAAACTCAGCCCATCACGCGCACCAAGACATCTTGACCATTACGGGATTCATGAAGACTCTTGAAGAGCTAGAAGCACACGTGAAAAGAAACCGTAGATAGAAACAAGACAATGAACATCCTAGAAAACCTAACAGGCCCGCTCTTTATTATCCTTCTCTTGTGCGTATTGTTAATCCTCGCATACGCTTGCGTGGTTGTTAACTACGCCAAAAGCGCAAAGCGATACAAGCGCATGAAGGATCAGGCGGAATCCAAAAGATCCCGCGAAGATTTCCGACTCTAGTGCGCGTTAATTCCTAAAGCTCCTCTCGTTACATGCGCGGGGGGCTTTATGGAGTAAATGAACTCCGATTATGATTATGAAAAAACAACCAAAAGAAGAAAAGCAAACCCTAGTGATCCAAGAGATTGACAGGGTGTTCCAAGGCAACACTTACGCGTTAGGATGTCGCGCCTTTGATATTGACGAAAGAAAGGAAGTTAAGGTTTTGTTAAACTTTGACTTTAAAGAGCTTCTCTATGTCGTTGCGACTGGAGAAACTTACGAGGAGACCTTAAATAAGGAGGAAACGAAATGAGCAACAATTACCCAAAAGGAAGAACAACGCAATTGATCAAGGATACTCTTGGCGTATCTTTTACAGTGTTTGAAGTTGAGGCTTTACTTGCCAAGCTTGAAAATCAATCACGTTTACAAGCTCCATTTTTTGAGGGAAGGTTATTAGATAAGATTGAGCTTCTCAAAACCGCTTTGGGAAAGAATGTTAACTTGAAAGGAATTGCGAAACGATGAAACTCTTAAACAGCGGTAACGCAAAAACTGTAAAAGGTGAAAAGCTAGGCTTTAAGACTTACGGAGTTCACCTTTCGCCATTTAACAAGTCAGGATTCCAAGTTTGCAAATGGGCAAGCAAAGGGTGTGCAAGAGCTTGCTTGGATACAGCGGGGCGTGGTGTCATGTCAAACGTGCAACGATCACGCATTAACAAGACTAAGTTTCTTTTTGAAGATCGAAACGGTTTCTTGGATCAACTACGAGCGGAAATCAAGAGCGCCATTCGATCAAGCGAAAAGAAAGGACTTGTTCCTTGTTTTCGTCTCAATCTGACATCGGATTTTAAATGGGAGGAAACTGGAATATTCGAGGAATTCCCAGAAGTCCAATGTTACGACTACACCAAGGGGAAAAACCGAATGATTGAATACTTGGAGGGAAACCTTCCTCCAAACTATCATTTGACTTATTCCCGCAGTGAAAAGAAAGGCGATGACATCCATTCGAAAGCTTTCCTAAAATCCGGGGGAAATGTTGCGGTTGTTTTCCGTGGAAAGCTTCCTAAAACTTGGAATGGTTTTGACGTTATCGATGGCGACGAAAGCGATCTAAGATTTTTAGATGGCACGGGAAAGGTTGTGGGCTTGGTTGAGAAAGGCCTTGCCAAGAAAGACGAAACTGGATTTGTAGTGGAAGCGTAATGAAGTCACATTTTTACAAAGTCTCTGACGGGGAAAGTTCATTTCGCCTAAAAGACTATGATTTGACGGTTTCAGCTTTGCGTAAAAAACCGCAATGGATTCAAGAGCTTGCAAAATCTGCGGATTCCATGCCGAACGTGTGGGTTTCCTCTTTCAAGTTTAGCATGAAAAGAATTGATCCATGAACAAATTCGAAGAAATCCTATGGCTTTTATTCTCGCTCCTTTCTGCTTTCCTAGCGTGGGAGTTATTTCGAGGAGGTAATTAGCCACATCACACCAAACAACACCGCAAGAGCGCCCCTTGGATCACCTTGGGGCGCTTTTTTTGTTACCATTGGAAAAAACATCTTTACACGATCAGAGTTTTCGTCTAATCGTTGGACATGGCTACAAAAACAATAGAAGAGCTTTTCGAAATTACCTTTATCAATCGTTGGGCCGAAAAAGCCCGCGCGGAGGTAGAAAGTCGGAACATTAAATTCTGGCTTAAGATGTTACCCAAGACCACAAGGGGTTTATCGTTGGGCGTAATCGACAAGGTGATCCTTAGCGAGGTCAAGAAGGGTAACAAACCTTCAACCATTAACAGTAAACTACAGACACTTAAAACCACCCTGGATTTCACACGGGAGCGAGGGTTGCATGATGTTAACTTTAAGATCCCACGCCTAAAGCAACCCAGCGACGCTAGGATGTCGTTCTTTAGTGAATCCGATCAAGAGGCCATCGAGGCTTTGATTGATGACAACGGCTTTCGGTTGTTCTTCGTGTGGTCTATTGAGACTGGGCTTCGTCCATCCGAATCGTTGGGCCTAAAGTCCTCCATGATCCGCCGTGATCCAGTCGTTGGGCCGGTGATCGACATAATCAAGACAAAGAACGGGGAGCCACGGACAATCCCATTAACAACCAAAGCACTGGAGGCCCTTGAGACCGTTGGGGAGTGGAAGCGATACACGTCCTACCGGATCACAAGGGAGTGGGCAAGGCTACGTCGAAAAGACCCGGAGGTAATGAAGGACTTTGTGTTCTATTCCTGTCGCCATACGTGTGCCACTAGGTTGTTATCCAAAGGTGTTAACATCAAGGTTGTGCAATCTTGGATGGGCCACAAGGACATCAACATGACCCTTCGGTATGCCAAGCTCGTTCCGAGTGATCTTGCAGCAGCCCGTGACATCCTAGAAAAATGAAGCACTTATTACTAATGACCGAGACGTTCCGTCGGGCTGGGATCACCACAATGTATCGGGCATCCCTTTGCATTGCTGTTGTGTCTAGACCTGGAATCACTAACACCCAGCTTGCGGCCTTGCTTCAAACCAGCCGGGATTCCATACAGGTAGCGTTGCGAAACTTAATCAAGGAGAACCTCGTTCACGTCACCAAGATAATTGACAAGGAAACCAACCGAGCAAAGGAAACCAAGGTTTTTCCCACTCCCTATCTCAAAGATATTATCAACCAAACTAAACACCAGATATGAACAGAGAACAAGAAATGAAAATTATGGAGGCAGTCCGCTTGTTGGATGATGCCGGGGCTATCTTTATCCTTGCGTATGGGTTCCCCAACAAAACAGAAGTGATGGTAGAAGGACGAGGGGACTCTCATAAAGAGCACCAAGCCAATTTCCTTCGCGCCCTCGTTCAGCATTGGAAGGAGGATAACTCATTCCCTCAAGTATAACTAACCCACCATATGAGAATACAAAGAAAATACCTAAGCCACCGGGACCAAATAAAAGTGCAAATTCTTGAAGATGAATGCTTGATGTTATCCCAGCGCATTGCTAGGATCGTCAAGAAGCGAGATCGCTTGATGCGGAAACGCGACAAGATTCTTGATAAGGGACTAGAATCGTAGGGAGAACCTCGGGCGCGGTTGCTTGTTTACCGTCATTGAACACCCTTATCAACTTCTTCACATATGGAACAAAACGAACTCAACCAAGAGATGTTAGATCTTGGGGTCCAACGGTATCGAAAGAACCGGACGACCAACAAAGGTTCCCTTACCAACGCCGGAAGACGTATTATGCGTGAAGGTGTGGAGCCGGTAGCGGTCGGGTTAGCTGAATTGATAGTAACAATAACTAAAATAAAGAACAAGTCACAGTGGCAACGCTGTTTAGTGGATGTTAAAGACTTTCGTCCCATAGCCTTGATAGCTGTTAAAGCTACCTTAGATGTCCTCGACGAGCCTCGTTCCTATGCTAGTGTGTGTTTTCGCTTAGGACGGGCCGTCGAGGACCAACTGCTATCCGACGATTTCATACGTAACCATGAGTTCGGGTCTCGGTTAGTCAAACGCATGCAAGACTTAGCGAGCCGGGGACCAGCCACCCAAAGCGCCTATCTGCACAAGACCGCCCGGAGTGAGGACATGGAGTGGACCGATTGGACACGCCGGGATCGCATCTCGTGTGGCTCCATGCTGTTGGAGATTGTCCATGATCGCACTGGGCTTATTAAGTTTACTGACAAGGTCCAACGCAGAAGACGACACTACAAGCCGATGCGTATGGTGGAGATCTCTGATGTTACGCGTGAGTGGATCAATGAATACGACACCTATCGTGAGTTATTGTTACCGTTCTGGCTACCGATGGTGGAAAGCCCGGAGCCGTGGCAGAAGGTGTTTGGTGGAGGCTACGGTATCAACAAAGACCAAGGACTACCTGTGCTTCCGTTCATTCGCTGCTCTGATCGCAACGTTTTACGCATGGCACCTGACATGCCCCAGGTTTACAACGCGGTCAACCTCATCCAAGAGACACCCTATGCCATCAACAACCGAGTCCTTGAGGTGCTTGAGTGGGCGTGGGATAACGACTTACAGATTGGGTTACCACCTAGGAACGACCTAGAGCTACCGGAGTGGCCCGGTGATCACATGTCGGTGGAGGAGACAAGGAACTGGCGGGACGACAAGCGCGAGCGAGCGGCTTATAACACCTCGTTGGGTTCACAAAGAATCCTTATCTCTAAGATCTTGATGTTATCACGTAAGTTCCGCAAAGAGCGTATGTTCATGCCGTCATCGTGTGACTTTCGGGGTCGAGTCTATCAGGTGCCAAGCTATCTTAACTACCAAGGCCCGGACCACTGTCGAGGATTGTTACAGTTTCACCGAGGTAACCCCATCAAGTCCGACGACGACCTAAGATGGCTAGGCATACACGGTGCTAACTGTTTCGGTAACGACAAGTGCGACTTTGAAACACGCCTAAAGTGGGCCGACGGTTTCACACGGGATGCAATACGAATCGCTAACGACCCGAAGTCCAACCGAGAATGGGCCGATGCGGATGAGCCTTGGCAAGCGTTGGCTTGGTGCTTTGAGTGGGCGGAGTATCACACAAAACGGTCGAAAAATTTTAGAACGTTCCTTCCGTGTGCAATGGACGCAACCAACAGTGGCCTTCAGCTTCTGTCATTGTTAAGTAGAGATGAGGAAGGATGCTTTGCAACTAACGTGTCACCCACTGACACCCCTCAGGACATCTATCGGTTGGTTGCGGACCACACGTTGGGTAAGCTCAAGCAAGATGCAGCCAAGGGAAGGGACTACGCACGGCTTTGGGTTGAGTTCGGGATCGATAGAAAGACCTGCAAAAGACCGTGCATGACGGTTTCTTACGGCCTAACTCCTTACTCCAACAGGGATTACGTAGCTGACTGGTATGACACCACCCGAAGAGAGCGTGGGATTGACTGTGTGTTTGGTCGGAGCCACATGTATCCAGCTATTAAATATCTTGGTGACACCCTGTGGGACAGTATTCAAACTTTGTTAACCAAACCTAAGCAAGTGATGAACTGGTTCCAAGATGTCTCTCGATTGATGACAAGACAGGAGCTACCGTTAACGTGGACAACACCCAGTGGGTTCCGGGTCAGCCAAGATTATCGCAAGCAAGTGAGTCGAAAGGTCAGCACGTGGTTGAACGGATCGTTAACATCGGTGCGCTTCAAGGATGCTACGGACGACCTCGACCCAAGACGACAGAGCAATGGTGTAGCCCCTAATGTTGTGCATTCCTTGGATGCGGCTGGCTTGGTCCTGAGTGTTAACGAAAGTTGGAAGCGTGGCCTGTATGATTTCGCCATGATCCACGACAGCTTCGCCACCCACAGTAACAACTGCGAGACACTTGCGTCATCACTCCGCGACAGCTTCAGCGAGATGTTCACAAAAGATATTCTTGCAGAGTTAGCTGAAGCGTGGCAAAACGAATCTTACGAGGAGCTACCAAGCCTACCTGACTACGGAACCTTTGATGTTAACACCCTCCGAGACTCTAAATACTTTTTCAGTTGAAGCTGAGAAAAACAAAGAAACCAAAACTATAAAGATAATGAAACAACTGACAACGCCTATAGGCACCGCGTATTACCCGAAGCTAACACAACCGGACACCAAGTTCAACTCGGACGGAGTGTATAGCTGTAAGCTGATTCTTTCAAAGGACGACTTTGAGAAGTTCTCGGCCATCATTGATCCGTGGTTTGAAAAGGAATACGAGCGATTGGTAAAGGAGTCCGGCAAGAAAAAGCTGGATCGCAGCCCAAAGCTACCGTTAAAGCTGAACAACGACAACGAATACGAGGTGTTCGCAAAGCAAGTAGCCCAGCGTGAGACCAGTAAGGGATTGCTTAAGTTCGATGTGGCCTTGTTCGATTCGTCTGGAAAGAAAATTAACAACCCACCGAACATTGGCTCGGGCTCTAAGCTGCGCCTTGGTGTGGAGCCGTCGGCCTGGTTCAGTCCTATGATGGGAGTGGGATACACGCTTCGTCTCAAAGCAGCCCAGATCATTGAGCTTAAGGAGTATGAAGGTGGAGCCGGTGGCTTCTCGTTCGACGCTCAAGAAGGCGGCTTCGTGTCCGAGGATCTTGGTGACGCATTTGAAAACGACAGTAAGGATGCCTCGATTCCGTTCTAAATTCGAACAAAGGCTGGCTCTTGCAATGAAACGTGCGGGAGTCAGCTTTACATACGAGTCCCAACGGATCAAGTATGTTAAGAACCACCACTACACCCCGGACTTTGTCCTTGATAATGGTGTTATCCTTGAGGCTAAAGGTCGCTTCATGTCGTCCGACCGGGCAAAGCATTTGTTAATTCAGAAGCAACACCCGGACCTCGACATACGCTTCGTCTTTATGCGAGCAAGTAACACCCTCAACAAGAGGAGCAAGACAACCTATGGTGACTGGTGTGACAAGCACGGCATCATGTGGTGCGAGAAGTCCATACCTAGGTCGTGGTTCGACTAATGTAAAATAACAAAAGACAAGATGTATATAGCAACCCACCAGCCGTGCGATAAGTGCGGTGCATCGGATGCGTTGTGTGTTAACGAAGACCTTTCGACGTTCTGTCATTCGTGTAATACCTATGACAGAGCCGAGGCTACACCAACGCCGCCACAACAAACCAATATGAAAATAACAAGACCCCTTCACTCCGACTCAGACAAGTTCTTGACCGGACGATACAGTGACATTCCAGCACGTCACATAACACTCGACACCTGTAAACACATGCGGTATCGAATCGGAGATTACAACGGACGCGCATGTCACATCGCTGACTACTACGACGACGACCGGAAGCTCCAAGGCCAGAAGCTACGCTTCGAAGGCAAACAATTTATGATCCTTGGTGACATATCGGATCGCTTCTATGGACAACACCTACACCCTATGGGGGGAAGGAAGCTTGTTGTTACCGAGGGGGAGGTTGATGCGTTAAGCGTCAGTCAGATGCAAGAGAACAAGTATGCCTGTGTGTCTTTACCGACAGGTGCTGCGAGTGCTGCCAAGGTATTCAAGCAGAACCTCAAGTGGCTCGACAAATGGGACGAGGTGATACTTATGTTTGATGAGGATGAGCATGGACGGAAAGCAGTTGAGGACGTAGTCGGTATCCTTCCCAGTGGTAAAGCTAAGGTCGCCCGGTTGCCGTTGAAGGATGCCAACGAATGTCTCATCAACAAGCGAAGCAAGGATGTTATCCACGCCATCTTCCAAGCCAACGAATGGAGACCGGACGCTATCGTCTCAGGAACGGACATCCACGACAGATTAATAAATCCAAAGAACACGGAAAGCATTCCGTATCCGTTCGACGGTCTTAACACCATGACACGTGGTATTCGTAAAGGGGAGATTGTTACCTTCTGTGCAGGATCGGGCATCGGTAAGTCACAGGTGTGTCGCATCATTGCTCATCACATCCTGACTACCACGGAACACAGTGTAGGTTACATAGCCTTGGAAGAATCTATTGAGCGCACAGCACTCGGCATCGTAGGTCTTGAGATGGGTAAACTTCTTCACCTTGATCCAGAGATTAATTACGCTGACACTAACTTCGATGAAGCCTATATCAACACGGTTGGGTCGGGGCGCATGTGGTTATATGATCACTGGGGTAGTCTTGACCCTGATCGTTTGTTATCCCACATCATGCACATGGCGAAGGCATTGGATGTCGAGTATATTGTGTTAGATCATATCTCACTGTGTATCAGCGGTTTACAGGATGGAGACGAACGCAGAATAATCGACAACGTAATGACCAAGCTGCGGTCGCTTGTTGAGGAGTGCGGTATCGCATTGATCCTGGTGTCACACCTAAAGCGTCCATCGGAAGGCCGAGGCCACGAAGAGGGTAACAAAACTTCCCTTGCTCATCTTAGGGGATCGGCGGCGATTGCCCAGCTATCAGACCTTTGCATAGGACTAGAGCGCAACCAGCAAGACCCTGAGCATAAGCATGTTACAACGGTTCGTGTGTTAAAGAATAGATTCTCAGGTGACACAGGAGTGGCAACGAACCTTGCATTTAATACTGTCACTGGTCGCATGAGTGAGTATACTTTTGAAGACTTTAATGGCTAGGTAACCTACTCCCTCTTCCTTTGGACGAAGTAAAACAAACCATGACAGCCGGGAACAGACCGGCAACCAACATTAACAACAAATAAGAATGAAAAAACATAAGATACTCTATTTCGATATAGAGACCAACGCTATCGACTTCTGGCCTACCCTAGCTGGGTTAAAAGATCTCCACTGTATCTCCATCTACGACCCGGATGCACGTAAGATGCACTCGTTTAGTTCTAACGCTAACAACCTGGATGAAGGTGTAGCCATGTTGAACGCCGCGCATAACATCTGTGGCCACAACGCAATCAACTTTGATGCACCGGCCCTCCGAAAGCTAGGCTATGAGATAACAGCACGGGTGGTTGACACCAAGGTCATGTCACAGGTCATACACCCTGATCTCTTTACGGAAGACTGTAGACGTGGCGAAGAGTTTCCCAAGAACCTACGTGGACGACACAGCTTGAAGGCATGGGGTCTTCGCTTGGGTAACGAAAAGGATGATCACGGTGCGACAGAGGACTGGACTAAGTGGAGCCAAGAGATGCAAGACTATTGTGAGCAGGACGTTCGGGTGGTTGTGGATCTGTTCCTTCATTTTATGTCCGGTAAGCCATCCGCAGATATGTTATTTCTTGAGCATGACTTCGCGGAGTTGATGACTCAACAGGAGATGAACGGGTGGCCCTTCGATGTGGATAAAGCTAACGAGCTTGCTGAAGAACTTATGGCACGTCGGGCTGAACTACGTGACCAACTCCAAGACATGTTCCCGTCAACCACCGAGGAGATGAAGACACCCAAGGGTTGGCAAGTTGAGGTAGACGGTAAGACTTACACGGCTGCAACCAAGGGTGGGCTTAAGCTAGTCCTCAAGGAGAATAAGTTGAAGCAAGTTCTTGCAGACAAGGCAGTCAAGACTGGTAACAAAACCAAGACCATTCCATTCAACCCGAACAGCCGGGACCAGATAGCAGAACGCTTGATGAAGATGGGGTGGGAGCCAGAGGCTTACGAAGGGAAGCGACCTAAGATTGATGAGGCAGTCCTTAAGGAGATCGATAAGCCGGAGGCTAAGTTGTTATTGGAGTATCTCCTTATTAGTAAACGCTTAGGACAGGTAGCCGAAGGTCGCCAAGGGTGGTTAACATTAGTCAAGGACGGACGCATCCACGGTGAGGTCAATACAAACGGAGCAGTCAGCGGACGATGCACTCACAGTAAGCCTAACGTAGCCCAAGTGCCAGCACCGCGAGCGGTTTACGGTTCCCAGTGTAGAGATTTGTTTACAGCACCGGAGGGGAAAGTGTTAGTTGGTGCAGATGCTTCTTCAGCAGAATTGAGGTGCCTTGCCCATTACCTCTGCCCTTACGACAAGGGGATGTATGCACAGACAATCGTTGAGGGAGACATTCACGCGTTGAATCAACAGGCCGCTGGTTTGCCTGACAGATCAAGCGCAAAGCGTTTCATCTTCGCATTTTTATATGGCGGAGGGGACGCGCTTATAGGTAAAATTGTGGGAGGGGGTAGACGAGAAGGGAAACGGATCAAGGAAGAGTTCATGCGTAAGACACCAGCCATTAAACGTCTACACAAAGACATCGAGCAAGCTCTCAAAGGTAAGCAGTGGCTTGGGGGGTTGGATGGAAGACGACTCCCGGTTCGCTCGGCACACTCTGCTCTTAATCTTTTACTGCAAAGTGCATGCGCTGTCCTTATGAAGAAGGCACTCATTGTATTTAACGAGGACGCACCTCACCCCTACGAGCTACACGGTAACATCCACGATGAGGTTCAGTTCAGTTGCCTTGAGGAACATGCGGATAAACTAGGTCAACTCTTCTGTGACTCACTAGCACGGGCTGGTAAGTTGTTACGCTTCCGATGCCCACTCGACGGTGAGTATAGCATTGGTAAAACCTGGAAGGACACACACTAATCATTATGAAAAAAATATACATAGACGGCGACATGCTTCTTTACCGTGCTGCCTTTGCAGCCGAGAAGGAGATCCGATGGGACGATGACATCTTCACAGTCCACGCTGACTTCAGTGACCTCAAGGATTCCTTTATCATGGTGACTGATTGTATCTGTGAGATCCTTGACGCATACGAAGACAACGGTGATGAGATAACAATGGTGTTCTCGGATCGTTACACCTACCGCCATGAGCTTAACCCACTCTACAAAGCCCACCGCCGGGACAAGCGATCCCCCTTAGGCATCAACGATCTTCGTGAGTGGGCCTGTGATGAGTGGAAGTATCTTCGGGTGGACCGCTTGGAAGCTGACGATGTCCTAGGTATCATTGGTAGCCGTGACCCCGATGGTTCGATTATTGTTAGTGGTGACAAGGACTTCGCGACTGTGCCTTGCACTTGGTATAACTTCCTTAAGGACGACCTACGAAAGATAACAAAAGAGGAAGCCGACTTCCAACACCTAGTGCAGACCCTTGCTGGTGACGCAACCGATGGATACTTTGGTGTCCCAAGGGTGGGCCTAAAGACAGCCGAAAAGATTCTTAACAAGGACGGTGCCGAGTGGCAGACTGTTGTTAACACCTACGAGAAATCTGGGATGACCGAGGAGGATGCCCTACTCAATGCCCGGATGGCCTTCATCCTTAGAGATGGATACTACAACAAAGAAACAAAGGAGATAAAGCTATGGACCCCAACACAATAACAATCGAAGGCACCGCCGAGGAGCGCAAACAGATCCCATTGTATCGTGGGTTGATGTGTTATTTTCCCCACGCCTTGGTGGAAGTAGCCAAACAAAGTTACCAAGGTAACATCCAACACCACCCCGAAGATGAGATATGGTGGGACATGAGTAAGTCCAAGGATGAGCTTGATGCCATGCTCCGACACATGCTTGAGGGCGAGTGGGCGGCTGTTGCTTGGCGTGCTTTGGCCCACCTTGAACGCAGTTGTATAGCTAATAAGGACCATAGTAGGAAAGTCCAACATGAATGATTACATTCCGAGTATACCAGATGACCTTATAAAGTTCTTGGACGAACGCGTGCCGAGCAAAGATTTCTCCCCTAGCGATTCGCTTCGGGAGATTGATTTTTATATGGGGAAGCGGGAGATTGTTAACTTTCTAAAAACCCTTCATGAAGACCAGTTAGAGAACCAATTCCTTACCCCCGAATAACCCATGTGCATGAGCCCAAAAATCCCCAAGCAGGAGCCTCCCGCATCTCCACCACCCCCAACAGCCGTAGCTGAAACAGTTAAACAACCTGAGCAAGAGGCCCCGATGAAAAAGAAGAGACGTGGTGCGGCATCCCTTGTGGTTCGTAGGCCGACTATGGGTGGCTTAGGAACAGCCTCAAGCACTGGCATTAACACCTCTAACTACTAACAACACGATATGCCAAACTTTAGCACAGACATAACAATCGCCAACTCCAACCTAAGCGGTGGTGCTGGTACCTTTGATTCAACAACCACACCCGCAGTTAACACTAGCACCGGGACACCTAGTGGATTCTTTGTAGCCGGGACATTCGACGGAGCCACCGTCAGCCTTGAGCAAAAGATCGGGACCACTTATGTTGCCCTAGGTGACGACACAACTCTCACTGGTAACGGTGGTGGATTGTTCACTACTCCCTTGTCAGACATCCGCGTAAATGTTACAGGTGCCGGTAGCTCCTTCAGTGTGAAGGTTGTTATCAAACCAATCTATCTCTAGGGAATATGTCGAAGAAGAAGGACAGCTTGAAGCCTTGGCTAAGTAGGCCCACCATTAACAGGAGTGTTACGCTTCCGTTAACCAGGCCGTTTACGCAGAGGTTAAGTAACTTGAATGAGTTTCACCCCAACGAGCTGGACCCCTTCCTTCTTTTTGACGCTCGGGATTCCATGATTGGAACCCTTGAGAACCCAACACTAGACCTAGACCCAAGCAAGCCGGATACGCTTAATGTTATCACAGCGACCCGCGCAGGAACCGCCACGTTCACAGATGTCAACGGTCTCATAGCGTCA
>Ga0315315_10003549_pt1 | contig 14310 bp, 15 predicted proteins | sample M140m3416metaG_FD_203699 | JGI IMG/M metagenome (GOLD analysis project Ga0315315, IMG submission 203699) | Ammonia-oxidizing marine archaeal communities from Monterey Bay, California, United States - M1 40m 3416 | ecosystem: Environmental > Aquatic > Marine > Intertidal zone | place: USA...
TTCGATGCGCCCATCTGAATGGGTTTGCCTGTTCTGGGGTCTCTGGCTACGTAATCACGTGAAATTCATATTCCCCCTTGGTGCGCGCAGAAGGCCGGTTCAAAAGAAACTATTGTATCCACGGACTATTTTCTAATCTAGGTATTATCAAGTATATACACCTAGATTGAAAAACAGTCACCCCCTATACTAATTATGGCGGATGCAGATGTTGATGATGTCTGCAGAGTTTTAGCAGTCTGTTTTCGACATGGGAATTCCCTTTCCGACCTGGATATCGAAAGAATATTATCATTTGATATGGGCTGGCTTTCGCCTGAAGAAGCAAGTATTGCAGTTCACTCATTAGTGGATTCAGGTTGGTTGATTGGAAATGAAGATTCATTAGAGCCTGTAATCAAAAATAACTCAATTACGACTCCCCTTGGCTGGTTTCCTAGACCTTCTAGATTGATTAGTCCAGTTCGTTATGATTCGAAATTGTCTACTCCAGACTTAGCCACTAATAGTGAGCCGGTTAAGTTGGAAGTAAAGAAATCTGAAATAAAGCCTAAAATTGCAACTGATATTGAAACAATTAGTAAAGACCCTCGTGCAAAAATTGAGAGAAGATTGAAACGATTCGTTGCTAAACAATCAAAACTTGATATTGAAGAAATCGAGAGACGCGTTTTACGAAAGAAAAGTGCATTGGGTTTCGTAACAGCGTGGATGTGCATTGCATTGGTTGCACGTGAACAAGGGCTGGAAATGGAAGATATTACTCAAGCCCTTTCTGGAAATTAAGCTAAATCATCCAACTGTGGTTCGAACTCTTTTTCGATGACTTGTTCTTCTTTACTTCTCGCTGAAAGTTCCATTACTACCGGCAATAGCACCAATGCTAGAAGTAGTGAGAAAAATACAGTTATTGCGGTAATTAAACCGAAGTCTTGAATCACCGGCATTGGAGAAAACATCAGTACTAAAAATCCTAGAGCAGTAGTTAGGGCACTCATAATCAAGGCAACACCAGTAGTTGAGATTGAAGCTCTTAATGCGTCCCAGTGATTATTTCGCCTCGCCAACTCTACTTCGAAACGACGCCACATGTGTATTGAATAATCTATACCAATTCCTAATGTTAGCGCTGTCACCATTACAGTCAAAACATTCCATTTCAAACCTATAACAGCCATCGAACCAACTACCCAAAGAGATGCAACACCTACCGGGAATAGAATCACCACCGCAGGTAAGATTCTTCTGGTTAGTGAAATTAGAACAATAAAAGATACAATGAGTGAAATTGCAGTAGATTTAATCTGAGAAATTGAAATGCCGTCAAGAACTGATTGAAGCATTGCTAAATCTCCGGTCACGTATAGTTCCGAATTTGAAGCAAGATTATATCTCAAAGTACCAGATTTAGATTCGTCGCCTAGCATTGTTTCAAAGTCCTTCACAACTTGTTCGGACTGAACTGAAGTTGAGGCTTCTACTCTAACCTCATTACGGAGATAAATGATGTTTGAATCTTCTAAGTAAACGCTACTTTGAACTCTTTGAGACCAGGTTTCACCACTTATTGCATCTGCAATAGTATAGTTTTGTATCAATGACTGGAAAGCAACTCCAAGGTCACAACCCCTGCTATAATTATCGACATAAACACCGCCATCTGCAAAAACTTCTAGATTGTGTTCCTCGCCAAACGCAACATCTCTTAAAATAGCATCTCTAAGAATAACATAAGGTCCTTCGTAAGATGGAGATGGTAATTTACCATCTGTTCCAACTACATCGTGATTAGATTCCAAGTCACCATGTAAACCCCTTAATTCAGTCAGTAGGTCTGAGTCACCTTCAATGTATACTTTTTCATCTACTGGTTCGAACAATACATAAATTATTTTCCAGCCGGCGCTGTCATAGTTTTCTGATAAATCTTCTCTGACACCCATGATTTCCATATCAGGATCTACGAAATCCCCAAGGTCGAAATCGGTATCAAGTGAAGCCGCTCCAAGTATTGAAATACCGGAAAGAAGTAAAACGACAAGGAAAATACTGACTTGTTGTTTCTGTTGAATCTTGACGAGATTATTGGTGAATGCTGGCATTGTAATTGCATTGGAGCTCTTTGCAACTTTAGATGAGTCAAATAATACGTGTAGTGCACCTACAACAACTGTCGAGGTTATGAAAGCACAAATTACACCGAACGCCAAGGCCAAACCAAAAGTTGTCAATGGTGGCAAAGGAGAAATGATATTTGCAAGGAATGCTGAAACAGTAGTAATTACTGCGAGGGAAAGAGGAACAGAAAGTTTAGCACAGGCGCGTAACCATGATTCAGCAGGGTCAGAATACTGCTCTCTCAAGGTGGCTTGTGCTCTCTGCAAATGAATGGCGTAGTCAATACCTAGACCAAGAACAAGAGGTGCTACAGCAACTTCTAGCGCCGTGAATTTTACATTGAATAAGTTAAGTGCCCCGTATGTCCAAATCAAAGCGCAAGATAAACCGACAAGTGGGAAAGCAACATCTCTTACTGAACGGAAAGTGAATATCAGCAAAACTACTACAACTACTAGTGCAAGTACTACAAGTAAAGCTAGATTATCAAAAGTCCCACTATCGATATCATGAGATAGTAAATCAAGTGATACAACACCATAGTCTAATTCGGAGTCATCAGAAAGTTCACTGAATTTATTCCTTAACTCAACTTGAACTTCTTTTCTTTTTTCTTCACTGATATCTGGATCTATTTCTAATACCCATAGTGTAGAACTAGCTACAGGAGTACCATCACCAGTTCCGTCTGAAAGATAATCACATGTTGGCGAAAAGTCTAGATCCGTGTTTAGCAATGCCGATGATGCATAAGTTGCTGCAGAAAGAAATTGGTCATCATTAGTCAAACGACATTCTATATCTTCATCAACAATTTCATCCAATAATTGGTTCCATGATGCAAGTTGAGTAAGATTGGTGCCATTAGACTCTTCGTCTAAAGCTAATTGGAGAATGCTTGGAGTTGTTGTCCAAACCACTACTGAATCTCCATCAGCCATAGAAATCTGTTCAATTTCCACGAGGTGTTGTTGCATCAATAAAATATTTTCAAAACTTAAAACATTACCTCCATCGTTTCTTTCAACATCGATGAAAAGAGGCCGAGTTTCATTTGGGAAATATTCGTGAATTCTATCATGTGCATCTTTTGATTCTGATTCTGGCGAAAAAGCATCTAAGTCTGTGTTAAATTGAGGTGGAGAGGAAAATAAATTTGCTAGTAAAATGACCGTAATTAGGCTCGTAACGACTAAAATCGGCACTGAAATCTTACGGAATTTATCTGCATGAGAGGCCATAGCCTCCTCTAACTTTGCAGTGTCCATAGAAAGGCGACATGGAATCAGTAAAAAAGTAAAGGGGTTAATAGTTCTAAAATATGGTAGATTTATAATTTCATTACTACTATTCAAAGGATAACTTCAAAACAAGTAGTCGGCACGACAGACCGTTCGCTATGCCAGTAAAAGTACTTATCATGGAAAAAAATGAGCTAAGATTGAGAATTATTGGTGAAAGCCATACCGCTCTTCAAATGCTTCGTGAGCGCTTGAATGGGCATAAAAATGTCGAATATGCAAACTATTTCCCTGGACATCCCGAATTGGATGACCCTGAATTTTACATCCGTATCACAGGTAAGAGTTCAGTTGAAAAAATGCTAAAAGAAATCGTTGATGGAATCTCAAAGGATTTCTCCGCAATAAGCCTCTGAAGGGGCTGTAAAGATGACTTTTTCTGACCCGTTGTCTAAATTGATTGGGCTAGAAGGTTATGCGACTGAAACCAATGGAATTGGCGGTTTACTAAAATCTAGAGTTTCAGACTTTAGAGTTGAAGAAATCTCTACACCATTACACTTAGACCCTAGAGGACGGTTTACTGTAGCCAAAATCACATTAACTAATTGGGAGACAAATAGATTTTGTACAAATCTAGCAAGGAATCTAAAAATCCCAAGAAATAGAATCTTTTTCGCTGGGACTAAAGACAAAAGAGCCGTTACTCAACAGTTATTTGTCATAGATGCGAAACAAAATAAAGTAGCAGAAGTAGAAATGCCAGATGTTGAAATAGAAATCTTAGGTCGAACACATCAAAAAATAGGGTTTGGCAACCATAGAGGCAATAGGTTCACCATTATCGCTAGAGGATGTAGCCATAAAGATGGAACGCCGATGACTGAAAAAGAGGCTCTAGATGAAGTTGAATTAATTAAGAATAAGTTAGATCAGTCTCTAGGTAGTAACCTATTCCCAAACTGGATTGGCCCGCAAAGATTCGGTTCGGGAAGGCCTGTTACAGCAGAAGTTGGCAAACATATTATCGCAAATAGATGGGAAGAAGCAGCAATGGCATACATTTCTATGCAAGGAATATCTGAAAAAGAAGATGTTGAAGAATTCCGAAAGTTTGTTCGAGAAAATGGACCTGTTGAAGAAGCGCTAGAAATAATCCCTCAGTGGTTAGGCTTCGAAAAGCGAATGTTAGAACAATTGGTTAGAAAGCCAGAGGATTGGGTCGGTGCGATTCTAAAACTTCCTAACAATCTACAACTTATGACCATTCATGCTCTTCAATCAGTCGTATTCAATAAATCATTAAATTCACGTATCAAGGCAAAACTGCCAATTTCAAAACCAGTAATTGGAGACCTAGTAGGCCGGATTGATGAAAAGGGACAATTAGATGCCGCTAGTTGTATAATGGTTGAAGAAAGAACTTTACCAAGGGTTGAGAGAAACTGTGTGTTAGGAAGATTAACACCCACAGGTCCACTGCCTGGAAGCGATATTTCAACCTGTGAAGGTGAAAGCGGAGAAATAGAAAAGCAAGCAATCCGTGATATGGATTTAGAAGATGCAAATTGGAATATTGAAAGAATTCCTAGACTTTCAACAAAGGGTACAAGACGAGCACTAGTCACAACATTTGGTGATTTCCATGTCGACACCGTTCCAATCGTTGATGACGATACACTGGGGACAAAATGGAAGCAAGGACCGGGAGAAGATGGACGATGGAATCCAGAGGGAGCATGTATCAGATTTAGATTCACTCTTCCATCAGGCAGCTACGCTACCACTTTGCTTAGAGAATTTATGCAGTGTCCATTAAGACAGTTGTGAATGAATCAAAGAAGTCCCATTGAAAGAACTTCGATTTCACCAACGCCGTGAATTATAGACATTTTTTCTTCAAATTCGTCGGATAGACCGCCGACTCTGTCAGACATTACTACATGAACTTGAACAAACTTTAGTCCAAAAGCAAGAGGCTTTACATCGACTGCTTGGACATCGTACACATCACTAGCCAGTGATTGGACTGCTTCAGCAATAGCCTCAGCGTTTACATCCTCGACTTCAGAGTTAGGATTCAACTTGTATGTCATTGCTACCATACCCATAGTATCACCTCAGGGCCCCTGGTATCCACACTTGGAACAGACGTACAAAACGCCTTGGTTTCTGCATCTTGGACTACGTCCAATTGAATTTTCGTCACATCCAGGGCAAGGGAAAGTGGTTGAACCGCCCTCTACCAATGGAACGCCAGATGATGTACAATTTGCTGCTCTCTCACTCATGAATATACCTCAGGAACAAAGCCCCCCACGCCCTACCCTTCTTTATGGTTGCGTGAGATAATCAATGTTGAAAATACAACATTATACGTCTAAATTACCGGTCAATCACCGTTATTTGTCCGGTCAAGCCCGTACTTACCACTAGTTCGCCGTCTCTTTGTGTACACCAACCGGACTGAATACGAACTATATCGCCAATCCTAATTCTTTCGATCTGTTCTCCCCATAAAATAAGACCGATTAATCCAGTTTCATCTCGGCCGCATGCAGCAGCTAATGGACCGTTATACTTCTTCGAATGTATTATTCTACGTGGATACACTCTAAGTATTACTAATTCAAGTCTCTTGACAACCGTTTCCGCCTTGAGTTCACGTACAAATTGTCGTTGATACTGTTTCTTTCTTCGCCCTAATTTTCTAATGTATGGTTTTCTTGCCATACATTAAGATTTCAATTCAATGTTAATCAAACATTGGCTCAATTCAATCTTTTTTCTTTCTCACTTGAAATGAAGAAAATACTTCATCGGGCCCATCGTCGATTTCATTACCGCTGAGTTTTGGCTCGAGTAATTCCTCATATGTGTCCCTAATTTTAACATTTTTATTCAACATCCAAGGCATGAAGTTCCTACATACTAGATATACCTCTGAAGAAGAATTTCTCGAAGCATCAGGAGAGAATCTTCTAACAGTTGAGAAGTACGGTTTAACTGCCTTAATTAGTTCTTCAACTCCTACACCTTGAAATAACTTAGTAGTAAAAGAACCCCCTTTACACAATAATTTCATAGAAAAATCAAAAACATCTGCGACTAAAGTCATCGCGACTGTTTGGTCAACGTCCCACTTACCTGTGATATCTGGAGATATGTCTGAGATTATGGTATTTATTGGTCGACCTTCCAATTCTTCTAAAATTCTTTCTTGAGTCAAATCTTCAGTAATATCGCCTACAAGAAGAGTAGCACCTTCAACCGGCTGGCAAGGCTCTAAGTCAACTCCGATTACAGCACCTTCGTCACCTATTAATTCAACAGCGACTTGTGCCCAACCACCAGGATGACAGCCAACATCTAATACAACATCACCCTCACGAATCAACTTGAATCTCTTCTGGATTTGAAGTAACTTAAACGCCGATCGTGCACGATAACCACTAGCTTTGGCTTGGCGACGCCAAGTGTCTCGCTTGTGATTCTCAATCCAATGGTCTGCCATTAACCCTCACCTAAACCATACTAGAAGTTCATGCAATTGAAACCTCTTATTATAATTCATGAATACATAGGGATGAATAGGGTCCACCGCTTGGGCCGACTATGGCAAAGAGGTTCATGGCAGTAAACATCCTGCCATCCTCTAATCATTTAATCGCTATTCTTGTTTTTATTATAATTTCACTACCCTCTTCCAGCGCCATTGTAATTGATGCAAGGAATAATTGGGAGGGCCCATATGAAGCCTCAGGAGGGAGAACTCTGCTTGTCGAGGAACTGAGTGCGACATGGTGTCCAAGTTGTACTGAAATTGACCCCTACCTAATGGAAGTTGCAGACTCCCATGGTTCTAGAATATCGATTGTCACTTACCATCCATCTGATGATGTAGATGCTTTCCAGCCTGAAGCATCACAGCATCGAATTGACCGCTTAAAGGCTACTCACCCTGATATTGGCTCAACTCCTAGTTTCATTGTAGATGGGGGAATAATGAGAGTCGGCCCTGAGTCATGGCCAGATGTTCAAAAGGATATATTGACAAAAGAAGTAAACAACCCTAATCCAAGTACGATTAAATTTGATATCAAAAAAGTGGATGGTTACATACAAGCCTCAGTAAAGGAATTCGAAAACAATGGAAATGGAGATAATATGTCACAATTGACTTTCATACTCGCACAGCATTCCCTTTCCGTCCCGGATGGTTTTGAAAATCCTGGCAAGGATACACGAGATAGAGTGGTTACAGCCGTTGCTGAATGTAATTTACAGAATAACTCGATCCAGTATTCTAGTGGATTTGATGATACTACTATCATTGGAAACTCATGTCAATCGGGCTTTAGCGTGACATTATCTCAAGATGTTTCTCAATTCAGTTTGGTTTTAGTTCATGAAAGATTATATGATAATCTCACCACTCAAAGTACCTCACTAAACACTTACGGCGTTGTAGAATTCTCATATCGTGATATTGAGATAGCTGATTCTTGGAATAATTTAATGGCAATACTAATTGGATTCACCATTATTGGTTTTTTGTGGCATTACTACCAAAGAACGAATAAATAAGACTTAAAATTACTTTTTAGGTAAATTTATTTCACTTTTCCGGCGACAATTGAACATATGACCGCAGACTTCATAACCTCTCGCGAGAATATTATATCATGGAAAAGACATGGGAGGATGTTGAGTGGCAGGGAGATGAACCGTTGAAAGAATGGTATGTAGAATATATTGCAATAGTTAACGATGAGAAATACCATCATATGTCAGTGCTGTATGGAGAAGATTACTCTGATGTACAAAGAAGTCTACTTCACGAAGTTAGACGAACATATACCGTAAATGATAGAATCGATGTTACTATCATCAAGATACATGAAACAGATGAGAAAACCGACGCGTCTTTATTTGAAGGAATGTTCGTGCCTTGATCACTTCTCTTGATATCTTATTTCGATAATATCACTAGTGTTAACTAATAAATAATCATCATATTGATTGATTTGTTGACCTCCAACTGTCATTATCAATTCATGTGTTTCATTAACAGTATAATTGAAGATACCATTCTCATCAAAGTGATGACCCCAAATATCGAAAAATACACCTATAGGGATATCAATATCTTCATTAGATTCAATATGTAATCGACCGGAACTGTCGTGAGTATGTACAGCATGCATCTCTTCTCCATCTTTATTACAAATATCAGTCAAAATGCCTACATTAGCAGGAATAGGTTCTTCATCACCATTGATGAAGATTTTCAGTACCGCATGATCATGTCTTGCAAGACCACTATGGTTTAGACAATCTTGAGAAATAGGGTCGGGGTCTGTTGAGGAATTATATGAGTCGCTTGACTCTTCTGATATCTCATTAGAAGAGTTATCAATTGAATCATCATTTGAAGAGAAAAACGTGCTAAGAGAAATATCATTCTCTTTGGCCAGAAGTGCGAGCAATAAAATTAGAGAAACTAAAGTAACTGTTGCCCATGCCTTACTCTCTTTATTCAAAAAAGCACCTCACTACTTGTTCCATTCATCTCTATTTTCATGTAGTTTTCTTAGGCGGAAGAAACCAACAAATGCTGCTAAATTAGCAATGTGAGCAGTGGTACAGTAGAGACATATTTTCTCTTCCTGAATCTCATAAGAGACTAATAATCCAATAACCAAAATACCAATACCGGTTGTTAAAAGACCCATACTTACAAATCGCTCAGATAGTGGGTGATTATGATCTTGCTTCAATACTAATACGATGAATAGTAGTAATGCAAAAGTAGCCATTCCAATGAGACCCCATGACAATCCAAATAACGGGTCGACATTCAGGTCACTATTTCCAAGTAAGTCATCACAGGAAAAAGTTGATGTTGAAGAACAGAAATTTCCTCCTTCACTAATCTTAGAAGAAATCCAAAGAGTTTGAGTCGAAACTGCAAAACCAGCAATTGAAATCAACTGTAAGCCCGAAAGCAATCTTCCTCTTGCAGTTTGTAATGAGGGAAACTTTTCAGCCATTGTTGAGGTTAGTAGATTACCCCATGGAGAAACTATCAGGAATCCGATTAATGTAGGTATTAGATATACTGCTACCAAAACATTGGATGACAAATCAAGCACTCTCCCTTGGGACTAATCTTACAATTGCATCGCTTACCTTTTCGTCAGCATGCTCTGAAGAAGACCAAGCAATTATTCCATCAGGCTGAATCAAGAAATAATTAGGCGTACCAGGAATCCCCCATTCTTCCATGTTATCTTGATCTAAATCATCGATATAAGGGAAGTTATGGCCATAGTCAGAACGGAATTTTTCAATTTCTGCTCTATCGGAATCATGCCCTTGAATACTAAGTTCAGTAGCACTAGCTAAAAAGTTAACATGAGGGCCATTCCAATCAGGGTTATTGACGCTGAATGCGTTTGCGAATTGACCATATTCCTCAGCAGTTTGTTGACAGTATGGACAATCTGTATCCATGAATTCTATTACTACCCACTGGCCACTAACATCGTCTTCTTGCCAAGAAGTATTGAAATAACTGCCAAAATCAAATTCAGTCCATCCTGAACCATTGTAGAACTTACCTTCAATGTTAGGCGCTCTTTGCCCCTCATTAGTACCGACTGATATAGGATTAGCCGTAAAAGCAATAATCATAATGCCAATGAAAAACAGTGACATGACCTTGATTAATGCATTCCCAACTGCTGTTGCATTTTCATCTTCTATAACCTTAATATTCATAATTTCACAGTCCTATTTCCTCGATTAAGCATTTAGCCGTATGGCGTATAGCATCCTCGCTGTTATATCGCACATCATATCCTGTTGAAAGCATTTTGTCAATTCCGAGCATTGCTCTAGGGATATCTCCTGCCCAACCACGATCTCCACCAGTATACTCGATATTAGCATCGATACACTTTGTTTCTTCGACAACAATCTCAGCAATTCGAGTCACTGAAGCAGTATCATGACTTCCTAAATTGAATAGATTAAGACTCTCATTGGAATTTTCCATCACGTGTAAGATTCCATCAACACAATCTCCAACTTCCATGTAGGACTTCTCTTGAAGTCCATTACCTAGAACTTCGAGACGTGATGGGTCTGCCTTGAGTTTATGGATGAAATCAAAAATAACTCCATGAGTACCTCGGTGACCAATGATATTTGCGAATCTAAAAATCCATGCTTGAAGGCCAAAAGTACCAACCCAACTGCTGATTAATCCTTCTCCAGCCTGTTTACTGGCACCATATAGAGAAATAGGCATACAAGGGCCATGATTTTCGGGAGTGGGCATAGGAGCATTTTCACCGTAAACCACAGATGAAGATGCAAAAGCTATCTTTTTGACACCGCATCTTCTCATTGATTCAACAATGTTGTAGGTAGCGATTGTACCCTGTTTCAAATCTGTATCTGTTATCTTTGTCCCTAATCGAATATCAGGATTAGCTGCCAAGTGAAAAACACAATCTATTCCGTCCATAGCACCATACACATCATCAAAATTGGTGATGTCTCCTTCGATTAATTCTACAGAACCTGAGTCAATATGTGCTTGAATAAATTCGATTTTACCACTGGATAAATTATCTAAAACAACGACTTTATCGCCTCTAGAAATCAATCTATCGATAAGATGTGAACCAATAAATCCGGCCCCGCCAGTCACAAGTGCTCGCATAGTTCAACCAACAAACGCATGCGTATAAGGAGAATGGTTTTCTTGATGGGACCAAATGACGAGTTTGATAACCTTTGAAAATAAGAGAGATATTTCCTGCTGGCCCAGTCAGCAAGGTTGTGAGAAAATGGTAAAACAAAAAATAGAAAAAATAGAAAATAGAAACAGGAATGAAGAAATGGAAGATAACAAAAGCCTACTGGTAGGCTATGTCAGAAAAAGTAATGCAGGTGGGGCACTAAAAGTCTCCATCAATAGTGATGCTTTTTCTGACTGTTCAACATATGTGACTAGCGATGGTCAAACATATGTTCCATTGGTCATATCTCTAAATGCCCTAAATAGAGTAATTGAAGGCGATAGAGCGGTGACAACGATCAGTCAAATGCTAGATTAATCATTTAATTAAAAACTGCAAGCCTTGGATGAGTTCAAGGCATAAAAAACGCCTGCAACCGCTCTAAGGAGTGGTTGTGGGCCTTAGTAAGTAATTCTAAACTAAATCTATTATTACATCAATACCAATATATAGTCACGGATAACCCGATAAAATGTGGAAATGGGTGATGCACACACCGATGAAACAAAACGTTTCATCGTGGCAGGAATGCCAATGTACAATGAAGAGGAGACTATTGGTACTGTAGTTACAATGGCTCTAAGATATGTCGATGCCGTTATTTGTATCGATGATGGTTCTTCAGACTCCAGCGCTAGAATTGCCGAGAAGTGTGGTGCAATAGTAATTAGACACAGAGTAAATCGTGGCTATGGCGGAGCGCTGAAATCACTTTTCATAAAAGCCAAAGAAATCAATGCTGATGCTCTTGTGGTACTGGATAGCGATGGACAACACGAAACCTCTGACATTCCTAATTTGCTCGAACCGATTTTATCTGGTCAAGCGGATTTCACTATTGGTTCTCGTTTCATAAACGGTGGCGGCGGAACTGATATGCCGGCATATAGAAGACTAGGAATAAAAGTCATAACTGCTGCAAGTAATCTTTCTAGTGATTTAGGAATTAAAGATACACAATCAGGATTTAGAGCCTTTTCGCGCTCAGCAATAGAAAGGTTGAGATTTGACTCTGAAGGAATGGAATTATCTCTTGAGATGCTTGAAGATGCTCATGATAAAAATCTAATAATTCAAGAAGTGCCTACAATCATTCGCTATGATGTACCTAAAGGGTCCAATTTTACTGCGGTATCTCATGGATTTACTGTACTATCATGGGCATTACTATCACTTTCACAAAAGAAGCCACTCTTGGTTTTGGGAATTCCGGGACTTGGTTTGTTAGCAACTGGTGCTGCTATGGGGCTAAATTTAGCTCAAGGCATAACCGGTCAAATTGATAATTACATTGGTACAGGACTTTCAGCCGTATGGATTGGAGTATTGGGTCTATCTCTAATGGCCACTGGCTTAGTATTGCAAAGTGCCCGTGGGTTCTTGAAACACCTTCTTGTCAAAGAATTTGGTTTAGATTAAACGCCGAGTAGTAAATTACGCTAAATTCGTTTATTCGAACCACTGAGAATAGTATGGTTCAAGACCCTACTATATTTCGACTAATCATGAGCGAAAGGAGCGGACCTATACGGGACGTCTTCAATAATGTGTCAGAGCAATTCGCCACCATCCGTAGAAGAGTCGGCGAATCTACCACAAAAAAACTCGATTCAATGTATGGAAATATTCTTTCATCACCTGCCACAGTAGTTATTCTGCTAGTAATTATTGCAGCATTTTTTGCCCAACAAGGAATGGCATTTCAAGACCAAATAGATGATGACGTCGAAATTTTCTTGCCTGACGGCGCACCATCGACTGAACTTTTACTAGAGGTCAGAGAAGAATGGTCTACCGATATCACAGTAATATATATTCAATCGAATAACGCTGACCCTAAACTAGACGAAAATGGCCAACCCATGTGGGTACAAGGAGAAGACAACATTACCGACAAGGCAATTCTTGAAGAAATTAGTTGGGTTGAAGGCGATGACAGAAATATTGGTGGTGACTCCATTAGCAGGGGTATTGACTACGATAAGGACGACCATGGAAGAAATGATGGAGTTCTATGGATTATATCTCCTGCTCAGATAATCAAAGAAATTAATTCAGCAGATGGGCGATTTAACAGTTCTTTTTGTGAAAATATTGTCGACACACGTGACCCTGCCAACATAATTGGATTCAACATACCTTGCGAAATGCTACCACCGGGCGGCGAATATGCTATTCCTGAACAAGCGCAAATCGACCGTATTATTGAGGAATCAAACGGGAGTTTTGGAGCTCTAATAAAAGACACTAATGACATGGACCCGTTTTATGATAGTGATGGGGATGGAGATCCAACAAATGATATGGATGGAGATGGAATATGGGATACTACCGCTATAATCGTAGGCATGAGTCAAGACTTTGACCAAATGGAAGATTATGCAGATTTCAAGGAATTAATGGAACATTTCGAAGAGGTTGTAGAGAATAGAGATGCCGATGGGGAGGCGGAATTAGAAGTAATGGTCGTCACTGGATTAAACAAAGTTCTCGAAGATATTTCCGAAGAAATTTACAAAGATTTGATCATGATTCTACCTTACTCTGTACTATTTACTATTATAATAATTACAATTCTTCACCGCTCACTAAAAGTCGTACTAATAACAGGCCTTCCAATTGTAATGGCATTAGCAGTTACCTTTGGAACATCCGTTATTCTTGATATTACTCTAACACCAATGATTGTTGCAACCTTCCCCATTCTGATAGGTTTAGGAGTTGATTATGCCCTCCACATGGTAAATAGAATCGAAGAAGTGCGGCGAAAAGAATTGACAAGGATTCACGATGAAAACGAACGAAGAAGGCGGAAAGGTAAGACTCTAAACCCAGTTCCCGACTTATGGGACTTAGAATTTTACAAAAAATGTGTACTTGAGATGACCAGTTCAACGGGAGTTGCTGTTCTACTTTCGGCTATGACTACTATAGTTGGCTTTTCTGTACTTATTGCACCCCAAATCGTCTCTGTCTCTCCTATCCGTTCAGTTGGTGTAACTCTGGTTATTGGAATCGCTTCAACTCTCGTCTTCAGTATTATTCTTGTTCCTACTTTGGCATGGATGTCAGGATTCCATAAACGTTCAAATCTCATTAATTGGAAAAATATTGGTAAGTGGCCAGTTAAAGGATTTTTA
>Ga0315315_10003550_pt1 | contig 14309 bp, 11 predicted proteins | sample M140m3416metaG_FD_203699 | JGI IMG/M metagenome (GOLD analysis project Ga0315315, IMG submission 203699) | Ammonia-oxidizing marine archaeal communities from Monterey Bay, California, United States - M1 40m 3416 | ecosystem: Environmental > Aquatic > Marine > Intertidal zone | place: USA...
AATATCATAATCCTTAACACTTTAGGTAATCAACTTTTATCAGTTGAAAACAATAGTAACGACTACATCAAGTCAGAAATTGATTTAACTACATTTGCTAAAGGAATTTATTTCATTCAAGTTGAACAAAATAATCAGATTATGAATTACAGAATTGTACTTCAATAATTTTTTATAATTTGGCAATCTATAAAAGAAAAAAAAATAAGATGATAAAAAGAATCATATTTTCACTAGCAATAATCGTTTCTACGACAAATATTTTCGCTTCAATCTCAGCTATTGACACCTCATATACAAAAGGAATTACAGCCTTTGACTGGAGTCCTATATCTGATGTAGAAAAGATTTTGCAATACGAAAATCAAAAAGATATTTCAAAGCGAACAATTGACCAAACAAAGAAAGCTGGAGAGCATTATGTTGCAGCTTTTGAATTGATGAAAAATAAAGAATATAATGCTGCTTTAATTGAGTTTAAGGCAGCTATGAAGCGCTACAAAAGAGCAAAATTAACTCCAGATGCCTTAAACTACATACACGCAAACATGGCTCTTTCTTATGCAAAAACAGGAAACAAGGAGGATTTAGCAGTAGCAAATAGGTATTTAAATTTAATTACATCAAAAGCTTTTACTGACAATAAGTGGACTTACAATATTGCTATGGGCCATTATTTTTCAGGAAATAAAAATGAAGCCGCTTCATTATTAAGTGCCTTAATTCGTAAAGCTGAATTTAACTTTCAAGCATATATAACTTTGGAAGCAATTTATAGAAATTCTGGAAATGATGATGATGCAGATAGAGTTAATGATAGAATGCAAACAGCTATTAAAAAACTTGATAAAAAAAACAAGAAAACAAAATCTAAAGCAGCAGAGGTTGTTAAAACTAATAATACCAAACGTGCTATTGTGCCGAAAGGTAAGAAGCCAGATGTAACTAATTTACAAATTATAAGAAAAGATGATCACTTACAATTTGATAAAGTTAGTAAGATTGATGATAGAAGTATGATTCAAATTCAAGAAGGAATTGGAGAGTATAATTTAGGAGCAAAAGCTCTTGCTGATAAAGATTATAAATCAGCTCAAAAAAATCTTAAAAATGCAGAAAAAAGATTAAAAAGAGGGAAAATATCTGAAGATGGGCTAAACTTCTCTAGAGCAAATTTAGCAATTTCATACCTTGCATTGCAAGATAAAAGAGGATTAGGTCAAGCGAAGAGATACTTAAAAGCAATCACATCAAAAATATATAGCAACCAAAAATGGACATATAATCTTGCTGTCGCTTATGCTGATTTTTCAGCAAGATCTGCTCGTAAAAATAGAGATGGTAGTGTAAAACACACAACTGCCTCTTCTTTAAATTTAAAAGAAGCTATCAAACTATTTAAGAAATCAATAAAACAAGAAAGATTATTCTTGCCTGCTTATGTGAATTTAATATACATCTACAAAACTGAAGGAGAAGACAAAAAAGCTCTTAGTGTTCATAAATCTTACCTAAGAGCTCGAAATAACTTAATGCGGTCATTCAGTAAGGAGGACCAAATAGCGCAAGGAGGGGCTCCTTATATCTTCAGATTAAATCTTGGTAATTTTGGAGATTTTGATACACCTGCATCATTATTTAATGAAGAGCATGTTATCACAATCCCTATTGATGAGAGGAAAACAGCTTACTTAGCTGGGCTATTTTATAACTTAAATGAGGCAGAGCAATTTCAAGAAAAAATGAGAAGGAAAGGTTACACTAACTCCTTTATAGTTGCCTATAAAGATGGAGAAAAATTAGAATTTTAATAATCAGTAAAAGTTGAGAATGGGAAAGTTCTCAATCCTATAGAATAAAATAAAGAAGTCTGATCTACTAGTACAGAATTCTTACTTTTATAGAAAACTGAACCAAAAATATCAAGCCCCTTATAATCATAAGAGATTTCAGTATATATAGAGTTTAGTTTAGTTAAAAATCCTTGGCCGTTAAAGTTCCCATAAGAATATTGACCTCCTGTACTTGCTTCATAATCTGATTCAAAGATATTCTGTCCATAATGAGTATCTAACGAATCCAAACCAACTTTTACAGTTGTAACTTTAATGCTATACATCCATTTATCTTTTTTATAATTGGCCATCAAAACTACTTCCTTAAAGTTTGCCCCTAAAGGATGTGCTAATGCTTGGTTCATATGAGAATAATTTTGCAATATTGTTCTATGCCCATAAGTAAAAGGTTGAACTTGATTGTACTCAGCTAAAAAATCAACTCCTTTATATTTAGTTTTTACTCCAATCTGAAACCCAAACTTATTTTGAAAAAACCCTTCTTCATAATCTTCTTCATCACTATCTTTTTGGCGCGAAATATTCAAATCATCAAGCATTGTTTGCCCATATATAACAGTTGTATTGAAAATAGCATTAAAATTAGCACCCATCAAAGCATTGCCTTTACTAGACTGTTTTGAAAACTCCACCGGACGATAAAAAATGATAGGATTAAGATACGCAAACTCAAAGCCTTTATTAACTTCTTCTGATTTTGATTGCCATAGAATGCTTTCAAAAACTCCAAAGTGAATGTTATCAGATAGAGCAAAATCTAAAAAATGAATAGTTGCGTGTTTCTTTCTTCCAAAAACACTTTGATTAGGATTTATAAAAGTTGTATATAAATTATAATACTTAACTCTACCAAATTCTGTAGTTAATTTTAAGAAAGGATATGGTGTCTGATTATCAGATAATAAAAGAGAACGATAACCATTTCCAATAAAATGCCTGCCTTTTCCAAAATCTGCAGTTATAAACTTATTAACCTTATACTTAAAATTAAATTGCCATCTAAACCTTTTATCTCCATAATTAGGGAAATATAAATCTAGAGAGTCGGTAAGATACTGATTTAATGGATGGAAATCACCAATTAGATAATCGAGATTAGAATTAAGTGTAATCTTATTTCTAAGATTAGATGAGAAAACTTTACCAACAAGTAAACTACTATACATCTTATTATCATGATGAGAAATCTTAGAGTTGATTCTTGATCCTAACTTAATATGCTGATTTGTATCAGAATCAAAAAAGGTAATCGTATCTGATGAAAAGTAGTTTGAGAGTTGTTTGTATGGATAAGATTCAAAGGTAGAAATCTGACCAATCAAACAAAAAGGAAAGAAAACTAAAAAAAGTAATTTAATATGCTTTTTCATCACCTTTTAAAGCATTCCAAACCGTATGAAAAATTATATTTATATCCAGTGACAAAGACCAGTTCTCAATATACCAAACATCTAAACGCACACGTCCCTCCATATCTTCCAATTCTCTAGTTTCTCCTCTATACCCTTTTACTTGAGCAGCCCCAGTTATACCAGGTTTTACCAATTGTCTAACCATGTATGTCTGTATCAAAGCTGAATACTCTTCAGTATGTTTTAGCATATGGGGCCTAGGACCAACAATGGACATATCCCCAATAAATACATTAAAAAACTGAGGAAACTCATCCAATGATGATTTTCTGAGAAATGCACCAACCTTTGTTATTCGCACATCCCCTTTTGTAGCTTGTTTAGTATCTGCATCTTCACTCATTGTCATTGAGCGAAATTTATAACACAAAAATTCTTCATTATTTACTCCAGAACGAGATTGCTTAAAAAGAACAGGTCCTTTTGATGATAATTTAATTAATATAGCTATAATAGGATAAAGCCAACTCAACACAAAAACAATAGTAAGTAATGAGACTATCAAATCAAATACTCTTTTTGTAAATCTATTAATAAAATCAGTAAGAGGTTCTTCTCTCAGAGTAATTACTGGAACATCATTAAAAAAATCAATATTTACACGTTTAAATATAAAACCTCTAAAATCAGGAACTACTTTAAATCTTATCATATATTTATCACAGAAATTAACTAATACTTTAATTTTTTTAGTATACGTTAAAGGCATAGTATAGAAAATCTCATCAATATCATTTTTCAATGCAAACTGCTCTAAATTATCTAATGCTCCTGTTTTGACACTATCTTTTATCTCAAAAGAAGCATGAGAATCAGAGAACACACCTAATAATCTTACTCCTAGAACATCATCAGAATTAAAATAGTCATTTAATTGTTTAGCTACTTCTCCACCTCCAACTATAACAACCCTCCTATAATTATATCCTGATTTTCTATAAAGTTTAATTAATTTAATTGATAAATATCTCCAACACATTATTAAACCAAACAACATTAAGTATGTTGCATACAAATGCTCTCTTGAGAATTCAGACTTTTTTAAAGAAAAAAGAACAGCTGTAATTATCAAAACATTAAATCCAAATGCTTTGAATAGATTGAACAAAACTTTATCTAACCTCATGATTCTATTCAACTCATAAAGCTTTAACATCAGTGCAACTAATATCCAGTTTGCATTGAAAATAATCAGCAAAAAACGATACTTATCTGAAAAATCTATAGAATCAAATTTTAGATAATACATTAAGATAAAAGCAATATTGATACATAAAATATCACCAATAAAATGAATGAACCAAAAATATTTAGAATAACCTTTCATTAAAGCAAAAGTAAGAAAAAGTAAAGAACATTTTTATTCTGAAAGATACCAAGTATACATCTTTTCAACACCCTTTTCAAGTGTCACTTTATGTTTCCAACCTAATGCATTTAATTTAGAAACATCTGTCAGTTTTTGCATAGTACCATCTGGTTTTGATGAATTAAAAACAAAACTACCTTTATATCCAATCACAGACTTAATTTCTTCAGCAAGTTCTTTAATTGAAATATCAACTCCAGTTCCAATGTTAATATGAGTATTTCTAATTTCAGTTTGTGTACTATCAAAAGTATCATTAAAATTCTTATTTTCTAGCAAATACACACAAGCATCAGCCATATCCTCTGACCATAAAAAATCCCTTTTAGGTTTTCCGCTGCCCCAAATCTCAATTGAATCTTCTTTAATACCATATTTTGACAAGATATCTCTAATCTGGCCTTTATTTGAAGACCCTTTAATCCCTTTAATTGGGTTTTTATCTATGTCTGATTTAATATAATTCCAGTTATTCTGCTTCAAACATTTCCCTAAATAAATTTTACGAATTAAAGCAGGCAAGACATGGGAATGTTCTAAATCAAAATTATCGTTCGGACCATATAAATTAGTTGGCATTACTGAAACAAAGTTCGTTCCATATTGCAAATTATAACTCTCACACATTTTTATTCCTGCTATCTTAGCAATTGCATAAGGTTCATTAGTATATTCTAATTCAGAAGTCAATAGACTTTCTTCAACCATAGGCTGATCAGTATCTCTTGGATAAATACAAGTACTTCCTAAAAACAAAAGCTTCTTAACACCTTGCAAATATGATTGGTGAATCACATTATTCTGAATCATAATATTTTCATAAATGAAATCAGCTCTATATCTATTATTAGATATAATTCCCCCCACTTTTGCAGCTGCTAAAATTACAAATTCAGGTTGTTCTATCTGAAAGAATTTTTTAACATTCTCTTGGTTCGTTAAATCTAATTCTGAATGAGTGCGATAAACAAGATTAATATAGCCTTTTGCTTTTAAATTTTCCATAATTGCAGAGCCAACCAAACCTCTATGACCAGCAATATAGATTTTACTATCTTTTATCATTTTACTCAAAATAATTCATAATGTTATAACCCCCATCCTTCAAGTACTGATCTTTCGTCATCAATTTCAAATCTGATTGCATCATTTCATTTATCAATTGTTCCAACTTATATTCTGGAATCCAACCTAATTGAGTAGTTGCTTTTGTAGGATCGCCAATCAATAAATCAACCTCAGTTGGTCTGAAATAGTTTGGATCAACAGCAACTACCTCTTTTCCTAGCTCAACTTGATATTTAGGATTAGAACAAGACACAACAATACCTTTCTCATCTTTACCTTCACCTTTAAATGCTAATTCTACACCTACATAAGCAAAAGACATTTTTACAAAATCACGAACTGTAGTCGTTTTACCTGTTGCAATTACCCAATCTTCAGCAACTTCTGTTTGTAATATCATCCACATCATACGTACATAATCCTTAGCATGCCCCCAATCCCTTTTGGCATCTAAATTTCCTAAGTATAATTTATCTTGCAATCCTAATACAATTTTTGATGCAGCACGAGTAATTTTACGAGTAACAAAAGTTTCCCCTCTAACGGGCGACTCATGGTTGAATAAAATCCCATTACAAGCAAACATACCATAGGACTCACGATAATTAACTGTAATCCAATAGCCATACATCTTTGCAACTCCATAAGGACTTCTAGGGTAAAAAGGAGTTGATTCAGACTGAGGAACTTCTTGTGCTTTTCCAAATAACTCAGAAGTTGAGGCTTGATAAACTTTTGTTTTCTCCGTTAAATCCAATAGTCGAATAGCCTCTAAAATTCTTAATGTACCTATACCATCCGTATTTGCAACATACTCAGGAATTTGAAAAGAAACATGCACATGACTCATGGCTGCCAGATTATAAATTTCATCTGGCTGCACTTCCTTAATAATTTTTGTCAAATTCATGGAATCTGTCATATCACCATAATGCAAAATCAAATTCCTATTTTCAATATGCGGGTCTTGATATAAATGCTCAATCCTATCTGTATTAAAAGAAGATGCTCTTCTTTTTATTCCATGAACTTTATATCCTTTCTTTAATAAGAACTCGGCCAGATAAGAACCATCTTGTCCTGTTATACCTGTGATAAGTGCTATTTTACTTTTCATTTTCTAAAATTTGATGTAAAGGTAGGGAATATTATTTAGCCCTGAAAAATTCTTTAACAACTAACAAAATAAACTTTGTATTTCCAATTAAATAACGTTTCCACATTCTTTTTGGTTCTTGAATAACTCGATACAACCATTCCATTCCAAAGTTTTGCATCCATAATGGCGCACGCTTCACCTTTCCAGCAATAACATCAAAACTACCCCCTACTCCCATTATAAAATTTACATTTTGTAACTGATTCTTATATGTATTTAAAAATATTTCCTTTTTAGGGGATGTGATAGCAACAAATAACATATTTGCTCCACTATCTGATATTTCTTTGGCAATCTGATCTTCCTCATTTTTCTCAAAATAACCATTTCTATATCCTACAATTATGCCATCAGAGTACTGCTCTTTATAAATCTCTACTAATCTATTTACCACATTCTGGGTTGCTCCTAAGAAAAAACATTTATATCCTTTTTCAAATGAGCGCTTAACCAGTTCTTCCATTAAATCAATTCCAGAAACACGCTCAGGCAATGTTTGACCTAACAGATTTGCTGCCCAGACTATCGCTTGTCCATCAGCATTTATGATATCAGCTTCTACTACACTTTTTTCTAATTCCTTATCTGTCTGCATAAGGACTATTTTGCCTGCATTTACAACAGTATGATGTATTTGATTTTTATCTGCAATTGCTTTTTCTACTCTCTGCAAAGTTTCTTGCATTGAAATTGCATCAATAAAAATATTAAGGAAATGTATTTTTTTATCCATTGTAATTTGAGAAAGTAGTAAAAAGACTATCATTCCATCTTTTACTGATGAAAGTCTCTAAGGAATTTAATGAAAAAGGAGTGAATGCCTTTGGGTGTCCAATTAACACTAATTGTTCTTTATTTTGTTTTGCACATCTGTTTAATAAAGATGCTTTATAGCCATCAATAGAGGCAACAGAATAGGATGGCTTAAGCAATAGTTCTAATATTTGTTTTTTAGAGTTAGTTATTGCAGAACCATCTCCTATTGCTTTGTGATTGTCTCCTCCAAATAACTTATGAAAAATAAATTTAAAATAAAAGAAAGGAGTTGTTTTCACTGCTGAAATTGGGATTTCTAAAAAACATCCATCTTCCTCTTCAATTAATGGATCGCTAGAAAATCTCCAATTATCTTTTTGTGAGGCATCAGTAAAATCAAATGATTTTTCGGGAGTAGTATTTTTACCATTATAATAAACTGTACTATCGATACGGATTCCATACTTTTTTAGAGCATTCGCCATTTTATCAAATGGCTGAATACACCAACCTCCCGCCCTGAATACTGTAGGCTTTATATTTGTGATTTCTTCTAGAACAATACTGTACCGCCTTACAACATCATCAATTTCTATTTCAGAGAAATCAGATAATTTATACCGATTAGTATTAAAAACCCATTGTTTCCCATCATAAATACTATCTTCCCAATGGGGGTGAATATGCAATTGAATATCATGTCCTTCTTTTGATAATTTTTTAATTTGCTGAGTAATCAAATCATAATCTTTTTTTAAAACATCAAAATTTTGCATGTATTCTTTTAGCTTTAAGATATAACCTGAATCTACAAAAAAAGATACTTTGATATTGTGTTTATCTAAAATTGAAAGCAGTCTTTCAGTTGGTTCAACAATACATTTATCAATTGTACCTGATTTCCCAAAAAACAACTCATAATCTAATGTGATTAATATCTTTCTCAAAACTTATATCTATTTAAGATCATAATTGGTGCAGCTAATATATAATAGATTATTCTATCAACCCAACTAAAATTTTTCTTCCATGAAACATCTTTTCTAAAATAAATTTCTTTATTTTTTTTCAATCTATTTCCCCCAACAATATGACCAATTTCGAATGCTTTTTGTCTTTCAACGTTACCTTTAACATCTTGCAAATTCAGATTAAGAAAACTTTCTAATCTATCAAAAAGTGAATTGGGATTATTTATCAAATCTTCATATCTAATTTGAATAACCTTCTTTCGGAATATAAATCGTGAAATAAATTCTGCAACTAAATTAATTAATGAATAATAGACAATTGTACTAAGTGGAGACTTTGAAGTTTGGACTTTCTTAGAGAAAGAATTAATAACCCCTCTTACATCTCGAACAACATAAATGATTTTTAACTCAATGTTATCTAACTTATTTAATGCTAAGGCTCTTCCAATATACTTAGAAGAATCAAGTAAAGTAGATTTTTCACTGTCAGATTGGATTGAATCCAAAATTGATTGATGGAGTTCAATATATCTTTCACATTCTATATTACTAAAACTATTTAGGAGATGCTTAATAATACTTGAATGAGACTCCATCTTTTCTGATAGTTTTCTGCTATTTTCGAGAGATTCTTGAGTGAGACAATCTATTTTACTTCTCCAAAATTCACAGTCATTTAATAACTTGCCACAAGAACATTCTTTTTCATCTACTATATATTTAAAATATTGATGCATTTCTCCCAAATTAAGAATTTCACTACTATTTCCTAAAAATGTAGCTAATGCTGTAGTCCCACTTCTACCAGAACCCATTATATAGATTAAAGTTTTTTTAGTTATCATTATAAAAATTTTCTAACCAATAATAAATACAAACTAACTGATAAATCTGTTTCTCAAGATTTACTTTACCAGATCTATGAATTTCAAAATATCGCTTAATTTGTGTCGGATTAAAAGTTTCTCCAAAAATATTCTGATTATTTACCATTAAAAATTCTAATTGCTTACCAAGGCCTTCTCTAAACCATTTTTTTCTTGGAGTAGCAAAATGTTTTTTCTTTCTATAAATAATTTCTTTTGGAAGATATTTCTCTGCAAGTTTCTTATGTAAATACTTATTATTATTTCTCCCCACCTTAAACTTAGAAGGTATAGTTTCTATTGCCTTTATTAGCTCTATATCTAAAAAAGGAACACGAACTTCTAATGAATGATTCATTGATATTTTATCTGTATAAGTCAACAAATCATCAGACAAATTCATTCTAGTATCAAAAGACATTAGTGAAGACACAGGGCTTCTATCTGCTAAATCATAGGTTTTAAAAATACTCTTAAAATGAGAATAAACTACTTCTTCATGGTTTAGATAGTTTTTATCTGAAAACAAGTCTTTAAGCTGATAGTCATCTAATACAGAGCATGTTTCAACAAATCTTTTTATTCTATCAGGTTCAGAAATTGAGTTTAGGCCTCTCCGAAATTTATCACCTTTTGCTAAATTTCTCAAAAAAGAAGACTTATTATAAGGAAGGTTTGGAATAGATTCAAAATAATTTTGAAAGTTATATTTTGGATAACCACCCCATGGCTCATCTACTCCTTGACCAGAAAAAACTACTTTAAAACCTGCATTCTTTATAGCCTCTGATAAATAAAACATTGGAAATATAGATTGAGACCCTAAGGGTTCCTCAATGATATTAATAAATTTAGGCAAATATTCTAAAAAATCTTTTTCTTCAATAATAACTTCAGTGTGGTTAGTGCCTAAAAAATCAGAAGATATTTTAGCGTCTTCTAATTCATTAACTTCAGAATCAAAAGAATATCCAGCAGTAAATGAATCAAAACCTGTTTCACCAGAAACTTTATTAGCTAATTGAGTAATCAATGCAGAATCAACTCCTCCACTCAATAAAATTGAAATAGGAACGTCTGACATTAATTGCCTTTCAACAGCTTTTAGTAATTTCTCTTCATATAATTCTAAAGCGGCCATTTCAGACATCTTTACTTCTTTATGAGGTTTCTCAGCATATAATTTTTGCTCTGATAATTTCATTGAATTTAAATCAAGCTCTAAGAAATGGCCAGGTTTCATCTTAAAAACATCTTTAAATAAAGTTTGAGGTGATGGGTTATATCTTAGTTTCATAAATGTATACAGACTCTCCTGTGATATCTTTTTATTCGGAATATGTTTTGTAACAAACTTTAATTCAGAAGAAAAAAGAAAATGTTTACCATCAAAATAATAATATAATGGCTTTACACCAAAAGGGTCTCTTGCAAGTATTAACTTATTTTTCTTTTTATCCAAGAAACAAAAAGAAAATATACCATTAAATAATTGCATTGCTTCACAACCTTTTTCATCTAAAGCATACAAAACACTTTCAGTATCTGAATGGCTATTAAACTGTTCTTGATGAAGCTCTTTTCTGAAATCAAGATGATTATAAACTTCACCATTAAAAACAATTTCACTTGATAAATCTTGAGTAGCCATAGGTTGATTTCCTGCAGCAGAAAGGTCGACAATAGATAAGCGAGTATGCCCGAGAAAAACTTGTTGATTAGCTACCTCAAAAGATTTTAACTCTTGATAATCTGGACCTCTGTGAAGTAACATATCTAAATCTACTTTTTGTAATTTAATATTTACTGAGCCTAATATTCCACACATATATATAATGTTTTTTAACTATTTATTGTTTTATAAATACTTACTAATTGATTTGTAATATTAGATAGTTTATACTTTGCAGCATCCTTAATTCCATTTAAGGACATTTCTTTATAATTCACCTCACTTATTTTTAATTTCTCTTGAATAATTTTTGTTTGTTCAAGTGTGTTTTCTGTTGGAATAAAAAAACCATTTACCCGATTTTTTATTTGCTGAAGTGAACCATCTGTTTTTGTAGCAATCACGGGTGTCCCGCAAGACATGCTTTCAGCAATAACTAAACCAAAACTCTCCATTCTTGATGTATTTATTAAATATCTTGTATTATAGTAATATTTGATAATTTCACTTTGGCACAGGTCATTAATTTTTGTTATTTTATGAAAAGACTTAATTTGGTTTATTAGATATTCTTGATCACCACTTCCTATAAAACATATATTTAATTGTAACTCTATATTTTTCAAGATCTTAATAAGAATATCAAACCCTTTATCTGCTTTATAAAATGATCCGACATAAAGCAAATCATATTCTCTATTAGCCAATGATTTAAACCTTTTCTCTGGTTTGAAATCATTCATAATCCCTGCACTAATCGTTAAAACTTCTCCTTTATAAAATGAACTTATTTTCTTTGACAGATTATCACTAACTCCAATCGCTAAATCAATATATTTCAATGGTAATTTATAAAATATTGTTTTTTTAGTAAAATCTACATCAGCACCATGAAAAGTAACAATAATTTTAACTTCACTATTAAAAATAAACTTATACAAAAGAGCAATATAAATTGTGGGATAATAATAATGTACATGCACAATATCATACTTTTTTCTTTTTTCTAAAATAAAAAATGGGAACTTTACAAAAAATAACATATACTTAATAACTGAGCCTAAGAAGTTGGTCATTGTTCTTTTCATATAGAAAAAATCAATATCCTCATTACCATTTAATTGTGATTTTAATTCATTAAATTGATTAAGAACAAATAAGCCAGAATATTTCTTTTCCACAGAAGGATACATATTTGAAACTATTAGAATATTCATAATATAGATCTTTTAAAATATACAAAATCTGTATACAAAACATAAGCAGGATATATAATATAGTTAATAAAACTAGATTCCTCTTGTTGTGTAAACTTAGTTGCGAAATTATCAAATATTTTATCTTCAGTAATCAAATAAATACTATTCAATTGAGCTACATGTAATTTCTGATACCAAGGAGAACAATAACCCCAGTGATTTCTTAAATTTCTATTTGGATTGAGATCATATCTAGTCCAATTGCCTAAATCATACATTGGTAAAGTATTTTTTAAAGTTGATATTCCCTCTTCAAAATATTCTTTTGCAAGTATATTACTGTCTAAACACCATAAATCATATAAACCATATAGTGAATATATAAAGCCATTTAATACATGTGTAGAGTTACTTCCCATAGGATACTCTTCATAAAAAGCACCATACTTAGTATTAGTTCGCACTCCGCCTTCTGGTATAGTTTTAGCAAAAGATAATATTGCTTTTCTTGCAGTAACAATATATGTAGAATCATGAGTAGTTTTATACGCCCTAGTTAATACAGATAATGCTAGCCCTTGTGACATAGCAGAAGGCCAGGGGGCTTCTAATACTTCATTTCCTATTTGTTTGTTATGCATGGTCGGCCAATTGCCAGAACTATCAATATTTTCACACAACCAATCAGCATTTGCAATGAAAATTTTGTATTGCAAACTATCATCAGTTAATTTAAATGCTTGTAAACTTCTAAGTGCGCCCAGACCTATAGTTATAGGATAATAAGATTTTTGATTTAATACTCCTAAGGACTTGATCTTTGAATAGTCTACATAATAAATATTATTGCTGTCCAAGTGAATTGCTTCAGCTTCTTTTGAGTGGTGGAATTTCAAATAATAATCTGTTTCATCTATTAAACTAATATTTGAACTTGCATTAATTAATTCTTTTAAATTCACTGCTCTATAAATAATAGACATGAAGTAAAAAAATATAACTAATAATATTACTTTTTTAATTAGAGACATAAAATTCTTTATGGTACAATATCTGGAAATACATTATTATTACAACAGCCGAAACAGTGGGGCTATTTATAGCATGTCCTGCTAAAAAAGATTGAAAAATAAAAAGAAGCATCATGATTAGAATAGTAAAATTTAACAGTGTTCGTTTATAAATAAAATTAAAAGTTGATTTTACTAAAAAACTAACAGGAACTAATATAAAAATAAGACCTAAAACGATACCGTAAGCACCAATCATGTCATAAAGATCTTGCTCTACTAATTTTCCGTATTTTGAAAAATCTTTGCTAGAAGAATATTGCCTTGCTATATGTTTTGCAAAAGAAAGATATCCTTCACCAAATATATTATTTAGAAACCCTCTTTCTAAAATTCTATCACTAGCAATAGTTGTTAAACTATCTCTAGGTGATTGGGACGTTAATAGTACCATTTTATCTAACAAATACTTGTACTGAAGAAATATATTAAAATAAATATAATAGCCTGCAGAAAGAAAGACAAGAAGGCTAGATGAAATTATTAAACCCCTTTTTATTAATGATCTTTTTATTTCTTTTTTTGAAAATATTGCAAATGCAATGAGGAAAAATATTAAAGTTAATACAGTTCCTAATATTCCGGCCCTAGTACCAATCATCAATAATGCTAGAAAATTAATACCGAAAAATACTAATTTCTTATTATTCTTATAACTAATATATAAATATAAATTAATTACATTACTTAGCAGGATAACTAATGAAATATCATTCTGTGCTTTAAAAAATGATGTAGATCCATAAACACCAGAATAGGTTTCGTAGCCAAAACCAAATAAAAACGAAAAGATAATAGCAAGAGAAGAAAACAAACCATTATAACTCAAAAAGGAAAGAGCAGTCTGCAGTAACTCAGTCCTTTTCTTAAATAAATATATAATCATTCCAAGCAAAAAGTAAGGGTAT
>Ga0315315_10003551_pt1 | contig 14308 bp, 9 predicted proteins | sample M140m3416metaG_FD_203699 | JGI IMG/M metagenome (GOLD analysis project Ga0315315, IMG submission 203699) | Ammonia-oxidizing marine archaeal communities from Monterey Bay, California, United States - M1 40m 3416 | ecosystem: Environmental > Aquatic > Marine > Intertidal zone | place: USA...
GCATACAACTCAGCTCATCAGATGTTACTAGTTGATGAAATCAAAAGGATGGCAAAGTCGATAGATGTTAAGTTAGTAATAGTAGATTCACTAACTAGTCATTTCCGAGCAGAATACGTAGGTAGGGGGATGTTAGCTTCTAGACAACAGAAATTAAATAAGCATCTCAAAGAACTTAAACAATTATCAGATGTTCAAAATGCTCTGATATTAGTTACAAATCAAGTTATGTCAAACCCTGCAGCATTATGGGGTGATCCAACTAAAGCAATCGGAGGACATATCGTAGGCCACGCAAGCACATTCCGTCTCTATCTGAGAAAATCAAAGGGAGGTAGGCGCATTGCACGTCTTATTGACAGCCCTAATCTTCCAGAAGGAGAAGCGGTCTTTACCGTGACAGCCGAAGGTCTGAAAGATTAATTTCAGATCTCGGCTTGTCCGACGATTATTTAATCTCAGACATTGCAATCTTTACTTCATTAATCAATGAATTAAGATGATTTTCATCAAAACCAAGTTCTAATTCTGCTGCTGCAAAAAGATTCGGTAAAGTCTTGGTATTACCTAATTTCATAGCTCTAGAATAGTTTTCCAACGCTTTTTTTGGACTTTTCCGATGGGTTTGCCAAAGTTGTAATGCGCCTAATTGCGCTATACCATATTCTACGTAATAGAACGGTACTCCGTACAGATGTCCTTGTTGTTGCCAAGATAGTTCTCGGAATTTTTCATTATCTTCCCAATCCATATTAGATCCAAATCTTTCTCTTAATGATAACCAATATTCTTTCCTTTCATCTCTTGTATGATTTGGATTAGCGTATATCCAATGCTGAAATGAGTCTATTGTAGCAATCCAAGGTAGTAAGTATACAACTCCTTCCAAATGAGAAATTCTTGCTCTGCTAGCCTGATCAATATTTTCATAGAAGATTCCCCATTCATCCTGAGTTAATAATTCCATAGACATTGACGCAACTTCTGCGAATTCTATGGGATAGTTTCTTTCATCAATTAAATCTAAATGCCCACAGTATAACGAATGAAATGCATGACCTGATTCATGAATCATTGTTTCTAGGTCTCCTTGTAAACCTGCTGCATTCATGAAAATAAATGGGATTCGACTTTTTTCTAAATAATATTGATATCCCCCAGGAGCCTTACCTTTCCTGGTCTCTAAATCCAATGTGTCCATCTCTACCAGTTTATCAAATTTCTTTCCTAAATCATTAGACATATTATGGAATACCTGAGATAATTTTGTTACCATTTCTTGAACAGATTTGAATGGTTTCAGGGGGCTTTCTCCATTAATATCTGGGCCACTTCCCGATTTTTCATTTACATCCCAAGGAGATAGTCTTTCTAAACCAAAGGCAATTCTTCTTCTCTCATTAATTTCTCTAACTATTGGCATACAAACCTTTTCTATTGAGTCATGAAACGTCAAACAATCTTCTACAGAATAATCAAATCTATGCATAGCTTTGAACATATAATCTGTGTAGGAATTAAACCCTGCGTTAAGGGCAATCTGATGCCGTATTTTTATCAATTGATCATATATCTCTGATAGTTCTTCAGAATCTTCCATCCATCTATTTACCATTGTTTTCCAAGCTTTTTCTCTTTCATCTCTAGAATTAGATTCTAGAAAAGCCTTCATTTCAGGGAATGTTCTTTCCTGTCCTTGAAATTCCACCGTCATCGCTCCAGTAATTCCTTGGGCCTTAGTTACGAGTTTAGTTTGTTCAACACCGAGTGGTATATTTTCTGACCTAAATATCTCAATATCTGAAATTATCCCTCTAATCATCAAGTTATATCTCTCTGGCAAATTTCCTACCGCCGGATGACTAGCTATTCTTCTGTTTAGATTATCGGAAAATTCAGATAGTTTTGGCCTAATATTTTCTACAAAATATAAAAACTCATTTTTCTTATTTTCATCCTCAGTATCGCAGGTCATACCAATGTAGAGTAATGCTCCAGTTTCTGAAATATGTTCTGCAAGATTTGAAGTATCTGAGATTAACTTTTCTAGACAACTTGAGCAAGTTAATTCTCTATTGATTAAGTCATTAACATATGGCTCAATATTTCCCCATGATGACGCATCGAAATCATCAGGAACGAATGACAATTAATCACCTTTTATTGATTGACTTCGGTCCAACTGGGAGATGATACTCATCTTTTGAATACTTAGCAAGTTTCCAAACTTTAACTGCATTCTGAACTTTTTCTCTTATCGTTTCTAAATCTGGATGATCTGGATTTTCATGTTGAATCCAACATGCTGTACAGTACCTTTTCCTATTGTAATCAAGATAGTTACCTGGGGTGCAAACTATTCCACAATGTGAGCAATTTCTGTAGCCGTAGTACTTCGCCATAATCTATCTATTGGGTGCTCAGGTATTTTACATATCAGTTTGTCCCTCTAAATATTTCCCTTGGATTAGAGATTGGACGATATTAGGTGTAGAAGGAAGCATTCTTCTAATGATTTACTTTCTATGATTGCATTTTCATAAACTATTCTTTTGAGTCCTTCTAAAGTAGGGTTTGGCCTTTGTGAGATTAATGAACCATTCATTCGTTCAATCATATAAATTGCTTCTAATTCATGATTATTATATACTTCACGATTGATAAAATTATCTTCGACTTTTGGACTTAATTCAATATCAGGCAGTCTTATTATCCATGCAGAATGATCACTGTTTCTAATCCCAGCATTTTCGAATGCTATTCTTACCTGGTGTGTCCCTGCAATAATTCTCAGAAATTCTGCATCCGGACTATTTGCAATCATTTTTCCTTTTATTTGATTTCTTTTCATAGAATACCATGCTGTCCAAAGATGTTTTTCACTAGCGGCAACGTCAAATGCTAGTAATAGCCATTTTTCATCTGGCCTTAAACGATTGAAAGTTGTCAATGTTTCTTTAACATCTTCTATTTCTTTATCAAATTTGATTCCCCATGCAGGGAACCATGGCATCTGCTCTCGAATCACTGTATGAGGCGATGGACTCTAATTCAATAATGATTCTAATCATTTTGTACGATGACTGGCATCTATAGCATTTTTTACTATCTTATTTACTAATTTAATACTCCATCCTCTTAGTTCTGAAAGTTTGATCTTGTCATTTTCAGTTAATAATGCAATATCTTTGACATTAACTACTCCTAACTTTTCTACCATCTCTCTCGCTCTAACTCTACCTATTCCTCTTAATGAGACTAAGGAAATTAAATCTGATTTGCAACCGTATCTAGTTCTCCTGTGTGTTTCATCTATAGCCTCGAATAGCACACGGTGTGATTCCTTATTCATTCTTGATAATTCTTCATCTTCCATAAGAATAACTCTAGTAGAATAAAGTAACCATTCAGCTAAATCGACTCTACTTCTCAGGTCACCTGGCTGAACATTCCATTCAGTTTCTAAATCATTCATACTTGTCTCTTCAATCCATGATTGTAAAACTAAGGCGCCTTTCATTCTTCTTTCATCATCTAAATCTATACTCCGTGTCAGTAATTCTCTTTCATGTCCATAAAGTGCATCTTGAATTTTCTCTAAATCTTTCTTTTGGGGCCATAACGGTATGAAATCCGGCGTACACGTCACTAAATGCAATAAACTGAAAGGAGATATTTGTCTCTCTAAATCTATACCTGTTAAAATTTCCATTGCATTAGTTAATCCATCTTTTAGTATCTTACCTGAAACTGGATTTAGATACAATCTAGAAATTCTTAGTCCTAAAGAAGTTGCCGAATATACCATTGAGGGCGGATCTGGAACTTCAATTTCCTCAACTTCATAATTACTGGCTTTCTTGAATCCAAAAATTGCCGGCCCCTTTCTTGGAGTAACGTCTGAGAAATTATTCTGATAATTATTATTAAGATTCACTCCAGATATTTTTGTTGCAGATTCAGCCCAATTTGGGACTTCATCATCCCAATTTTCCTCAGATTTTTTCCCACTTTCTTCCTTTATTATTCTCTCTTTAACCCTCTTTGATTCCCCTTCCTTAGTAATCATATCATTATCGTAAAGCCATTTTATTACTCTGTCAATTTGATTCTCAAGATATTCAGATTCTAAATGTGTTGATAAGAAAGTTTTACTGAAAAATTTACCCAAAGCATCTCTATCATTCATGTCACTAGTAGCAATTAAGGAAAGAATATGTGTCAACATAGCAGGATCCTCTTCCGCAGTTTGAGCATTAGGATTTGCTAGTTTTGATGTTATTTCTTCTGGTTCGCTTAGTAAAAAATGTTCTACATTTTTTATTTCATCATCCAGATTTTTAGATATAATCCAGGCATCACCTCTCTTGTCATATTTCGGTCTCCCGGCTCTTCCTAACATTTGCTTTATTTCCATAATTGGCATAGGCATATTTCTACTAGCTGCGGCGCTCCATCTTTTCACATCTCTAATTATTACTCTCCTAGCCGGTAAATTGACTCCTTGTGCCAAAGTTGGTGTTGCCACTATACAAAATAAATCTCCGCTTTTGAATAATTCTTCTATATTTTTCCTCTGTTGATTACTCAAACCTGCATGGTGAAAGGCAATTCCTCCTTTTACAGAGTTTGATAATTTTTTCCCCAAAGGTGAGGAATTTTCGTTTTGATTAATAGATTCAGAAACTTTGTTTAATTTAACAAATCTATCTCCATTATCAAAATTTGGTTCATTTTTAACACGATTCAATATATGCTTTGATAACTCTCTTGCTTCTTTCTGGGAACTTTTTCTTGAATTTACAAAAATCAATAGTTGTCCATTATCTGATATAGTATCATCGAGCGCAGCATGTAAGACTTTTTTCTTTTCTCCATTTATTATTCTTGGCTCCGGCCATTTTTCATTGCCTTTTCCATCAATTCTGTGGACTTTTACTTGTAATTCAGTTAGAGTCCCTGAATGAAGACTTACTGGCCTCCATTCTGATTGAATTAATTCAGCCCCCAACCATTTAGCTAATTCTTCACTATTACCAACTGTGGCCGAAAGAGCAATAATTTGTGTATCTGGTTTTTTATGCCTTATCCTTGAAATCAATACTTCCAACGTTGGTCCCCTAGAATGATCATGTAATAAATGAAATTCATCACTAACAATTATTCCAATATTTGAAATTATATTTGATCTATTTCTCAATAATGAATCTAACCTCTCACTCGTACATACCAAAATATCTGAATCTTCTATAGAATTAATTTCTACAGACCTGTCACCTATAGCCAATGCTACCTTCAGCCCCACAACATCTGCAACTTCTTTTAATTCGTCATATTTTTCACTAGCTAACGCTTTCAGAGGGACTACATAAACTGCTTTTTGATTAATCAAATCATTTTTCAACCTATGAGCAATAGTCAAATGTGCTACAAGAGATTTTCCACTGGCAGTAGGAATCGTTAACATTAAATTTTTTCCACTTAGTGCATGCGGTAATGCTTCTTGCTGAGGAGGGTATAATTCTTTAATACCCCATTTCTCTCTCAATAAATTGACTATATCTGGAGATAAACCCAGCTGTTCAATAGTCTTTTTTGAGCCTCCGCCAGAGTGCGACACAAACATTCTCATAATCGGCCGTTCTAAAGGATGTCGCGTCGTTAGTTCCACCGGTGGTATGCTGGATGGCCTTGCTTAACTGCAACAAATAGCCCTTCTCCAGTAGCACAAATTTTTCCATTTGCTTCTAAAGTCATTTCGACGTTTGCTCTATCTTCGCTTAATTCGCTTACAATAGCTATAATTTCTAATTTAGAATCAAGAGGAGTTGGCCTTCTAAGCTTCAAACTAAATGTTGCAGTTACAGTGCATGGAGGAATTTCATCTTCATTTTGTTCCATTAACGCCATAGTCGCTGCCCAATTACCATGACAATCTAGCAAGGTACTAATAATTCCACCATTTATAATTCCAGGAAAGGCTTGATGCTCAATCTTTGTTTCAAACTCCATTTTGAGTCCTTTTTCGGTTTTAAATGACTTAATTTGTAATCCTTTTTTATTAGCGGGACCGCACCCAAAACAGATACTATTAGGCGCGTATTTATCTTGTACAGATATACTATGTTGATGCTCCATGCTTTCTCACAGAGGGTAAAGGGAATTGAATGATTCCATAAATCAGTCATCAGACTATCTTAATTCGAGAACCTCCTCCGAAGTTCGTTGTCTACCGCTGATGATGAAACTAAATCGCCGTCTTCGGCTAGTAAACAATCACCAGCGCCACGCAAAAATAGGCGTCGGCGTAAACCTCTCAAAGTAGCAAATCAGTTGTCTTTGAAGCGCCGTAAAGAGATTGAGAAGGCATTTGAGAAAAAATCTCCGTCTCCAAAGAAGTGGTCTAGAGAAAGTGGTCCCAAAACTCATCTATTCGATCGTAAAAGAATAAAACCTGGGAGTATTAGAAAAATTGATTTTAATCTTTTAGATGTTGAGATTGGAGATTCTTGGCCTATCCCAATCACAATTATTCATGGTTCAAGACCAGGGCCTGTAGTGACAATATTAGGGGCAGTCCACGGGAATGAACTTGTTGGTCCTTTAGCTTTGACATATCTTTGCGGTCCTAATTTCATGGGTCCTGGAGAAGAAATTGACCCTTCAATGTTATCTGGAACAATAAGGATAATTCCAATAATAAATATTCCAGGTTATCGTCGTCAAACTCGAAAATTTCCTGACGGTAGAGACTTGAATAGAAATTTTCCTGGTAACAGTGAAAGTAATACAACATCTAGGATAGCGAGCCGTATTTGGAAATCTATTATTCAAACTTCTGATCATATAGTCGATTTACATACTGCTGCACCAGGGAGAACTAATATGCCTCAAATTAGAGCCAATCTTGCTCATCCTGAGAGTAACAGAATCGCTAGATCTTTTGGTATAGAAACTATTCTAGATAATGAAGGACCAAAAGGCTCTCTTAGAAGGGCTGCAAATAAATCAGGAATTGGTTGCATAACCTACGAAGGGGGAGGTTCTAATGAGGCAGATCCTGAATCAGTACAAGTAGCAATTTATGGAGTTCTTAATGTTCTAAGAAGTTTAAGAATGATTCCGGGTTATCCGAATAGACCACATTTTAGAATTCTAGCATCTGGTTCTGTTTGGATTAGGTCCAATCAAGGAGGTTTACTGGATATATTAGCACCTGCGGGAAGTTTCGTAGATGAGGGGGAAGTAGTTGCTACAATCACCGATCCTGAAAGGCCAGGAATTAGTCATGATGTTTATTCTCCAAGTCGTGGTTTATTGATTTGTACCGCAACTCATCCATTTGTTACAGCCGGAACCCCGATAGGGCATTTGTTACCAATGAAAACTGGAATAAAGACTCTCCAAAAAAGGCTTGACGAAGAAGGTTGTTTGATAATCAGTGGTTCTGATGGGGAACCTCCATGGAGAGAAGATGATGATGTCGAAGATATTCCAGTTGAGGGCGAATGGTCTGGTGGAAATCCAGACGCTGAATGGGGACAAAACGAACAGCCATCTCCTGAAGAAGAATCATGAATTTTGTTCTTCGACGACTCTAGCTGGTAGGTTTAATAATTCTACTTCATCCTCAATTTTTTTACTTGGAATGGTTACTATTGGAATGGTTGCCGTTAAATTTGGTAGTGATTCTTCATAAGCATTATTTTGTATTTCTAATAATGACAGATCAGGTGCTGAAGGTAATTCTGTTTTCGTAAAAGAATAGTCATATTCAATTTTATTTGAAGGTATGCTGTATGCTGTATAGGCTTCTTCTAAGCGCTTTTTTTGCGTAATTCTGTAATTTACAAACACACCTGCTAAGAGAATTGTAATTACCATTCCGGATAAGAATAAGATACCTAATCCACTGGTGAGGAATGATATCAAATTATCAAATAACGTTGGGGGGGGGATCCAAACAACCATATCAATTTCCCAAATAAAATCAGTTGAGATTCCTGAGTCAACAATTGTAGCAGTAATTTGTTGCCGACTTGTCCCATTTGCACATAGCAATAAAGTCAAATTATCTTTATTTTTACCGCATTCTAATTCATTTATGACCAGTCTTGAACCTTGATTTGAGATATTTTCTGTCAAGTCGTAATCTCCAATATGCCATATAATTTCAGTATTTATTTGTGAAGGGATATTATTCAGACCAAAAATCAGGGTTTCATTTACAGAATCCCATTCATGAACAATCTGGGTTCTTGGTACTGTAAGAACTAGATTTTCTCTTCTCAAATTGTCATCGACTAAATCATTACAGTCATCATCTAAACCATTCCAAACTTCTATCGAACTAGGGTTAATTTCTGAATCCAAATCATTACAATCTTCAAAATCATAGTAATCATCATTATCATTATCGAAGTTAAATGTCAAAGGATCTGACATTTTAGTAAGAACTTCTAATCCATCATTAATTCCATCTCCATCTGTATCTTCATCATTATAATCAGAAGTTATGTTGTGGTACTCCTCAAAATCTGAAAGACCATCATTATCAGTATCAATTGTGTAGAAATCTTCGTCAATTTCTCCATCACAATCATTGTCTTTATTGTCTAGCATTTCAATTAACGAGGGTGAAATTTCAATGTCATTATCATTACAGTCTTGGAACCAGTACCAACCGTCGCCATCACTATCTTCATCGAATACTAGAGGGTTAGCGCCTAATTCAGCATATGTGTTTACTTCAATCCCATCTGGTAATCCATCATTATCGGTATCTCCATCATTGGGATTAGTAGAAATAAAATAATATTCGTCGTAATCAGATAGGCCATCTGCATCAGTATCTAAATCAATAAAATCTTCATCAATCTCATCATCACAATCATTGTCAATTGAATCCAAAGCTTCAGTCAGACCGGGCGATCTGAGAATATTATCATCATCACAGTCTTCAAACCAATACCATGTGTCACCATCCATATCTTCATCGAAAATTAATGGGTCTGCCCCTAAATCTGAGTATAGATTCACTTCCGAGCCATCATCTAATCCATCATTATCTGTATCTGCATCCCTATAGTCTGTGTTGTATATATGATATTCTGGCCAGTCTTTTAATCCATCATTATCTCTATCAGTAAAATTAAATCCTTCGTCAATATAATCATCACAATTATCATCAAATCCATTCAGTTTTTCTGGTTTTCCAGGGTTTATTTCTGCGTTCTGATCGTTACAATCATTGAAATGGTAGTACAAGTCAGAATCTTCATCTGCGTCATAAATTAATGGATTACTTTGCCAAAGATTAATTTCTGCGCCATCGTTTAGCCCATCTGAGTCAGTATCCTCATTGTTTGGATTTGTTTGATGAACTGAGATTTCAACTGAATCTGATAGCCCATCTAAATCAGAATCGGCCATTGTTGCATTTGTAAAATAAACAAATATCTCGTCATAATCATTTATCCCATCTGAGTCAGTATCTGAATTGTAAGGATCGGTTCCCCAGACCAGAGTTTCGTTTTCATTTGAGATTCCATCATCATCATAATCTAAATCAATGTTCATGCCGTGAATTATCATTTGCCATGAGTTTAATGTCCCTGATGTTCCAGCAGTCGTATCTCTTATTTTTAATTTCCAAGTTCCTAAGCTACTTTCATCCCAGTGATGAACCGTATTAAACATCCAATTAGAATAATCATTACCTCCATCATTATGTTCTTCAGCCAACCATGACTCAGTACCATTTGGAGATTGCAATACTATATCTAAATCGCCTCTATTCGAATGGTCAATATCAACTACTACATCTATGCTTTCTAAACTAATATCATCAGTAATTTGAACATCAAATTCACTCCAAGAATTTGTTGATGTCGGAATAGTGAATGACGGCGAGTAAGGTCCAAATGTTAGGTTTAATTCTTCATCTACATTAGTCCAATTTTCAGCTAAGGAGACTGCAGCACCAGCATCTATTGCTCCAAAACCATACTTATGAGACACATCATGTCCAGCATCATTAATCTCCCAACTTGAATCATTTGGGTCATTCATTCTTGCACTATTGACTAATATATGTTGGACATCTCTCCAAGTTAGGTTTTCATTCGCTTCTAATATCAGTGCTATTACACCTGCAGCCAGTGGAGTAGCACTGGAAGTTCCTCCAAAACTATTTGTCACATTCCCATTATCATAGCCTGCATCATCTGAAGTTATACTAGGGTCATCGTGAATATCAGTTGTAGTAATACCTTCACCATCGCCATTTGAATGGGCTGCCACTAAGATACTGGCTCCTGGTTCGGAATAATATGATTGTTCTCCATAATGAGTAATTGCAGATACTGCAATAGTAAATCTACTATTTGCCCATCCATCATAATTGGCATTATCATTGCTTGTAAGACCATTGCCTGCTGCCCAAGTGATGATATTTCCTAATCCGTTCCTCCCCTCATAAGCATCATTTTCGAATGCTGCTAGCATTAATGGGCCTGGGGCATCTAATGTCTGCCCATTATCACTTGGGCCCCAAGAGTTAGTGTAGATATGAGTCTCATTATTCATAAAGGATAATGCATTTGCTTCAGTAGAATCCCCTGCCCAGCATGCGATTAGAGTTGAACCTGCTAATGTTGCGTCATAAGCTGCACCGGCTACATGGATTGAATTATCTCCAGCAGCAGCAGCTACACCTCCTGCTGCTGTCCCATGTCCATTATTACTAGATGGAGTAGGGTCTGCGTCATTATTACACCAGTCATAGGAATGACTAGGTGAGTAATTAGGTGAAATATCGGGATGATCTTTGTCTAATCCATCATCGACGACACTGATTATAATACCATTACCTGTGTAAGAATTCCAAACCGAAGTAACATTTGCATCTTCTCCCGATGTTCCAGATGTTTGTCCCGTATTTTGTAAATGCCATTGATCATCAAAGACCTCATCATTAGGTATTGAACGTGTTATTTGCTGTTTCTTAATTAGAGGGGAGAAAGACTCAATATCTCCATTTTGAATTAGTTTTTTGAATTTTTCAATTTTTATTTCTGCTGGATCAAAATTCCATATATATGTTCCTTGCAATTGAGATGTCTCCTGAATAGATGTTACTTCCGGAATCATTTTCAATTGTTCATCTATATTATTTGTAGAAACTATCAACCATTCTTCAGCATTATCTAACTCTTCTTTAGAATATTGTTCTAAATCTGAGACTCTCTCAAATGCTAATTGTACTGCAACTGAATATGTAGGAAGTATCAAGTTTTGCTCCTCTTCTAGAGAATTTTGTTGACTTCCATTTTCAGCAGTAACTAATCCAGAAATCGGAGCGATAACTAATATAAAAACCGCAAATATCGCCGTTCGCATACCCTTGTCATGTTAGTAGGGGTTTTAGGTATTCGTTAATCATGCATTAACAATAAGTCGTTATTTTTGCCAATTTTTAATTGCTAAATGAACTTCTTCATCGTCCATTAATTTCCTTTGCTGTTTGGCTATATCGAAAAGATAAGCAACTAATTCATCTGTAATTTGATAATTATTTTTGCTCAGCCACCATGTGATATTTGAACGTCCACTCATGTGCCCAATTCGAATCACCTGTTCTAATCCATAATCTTGAGCAGGGACTCCTGAATAGATTCTATCTGCAAGCCAATGTTCTCCTTTTTTCATGGCTTTTACAACAGCACTTGCATGTACTCCTGTTCCAGTTTCAAATGCATCTTTCCCAAATACAGGATAGTTTCTTGGTAAAGCGACTTCAATATATTCATGCGCTTTGCGCATATAATCATTCAATGAGGTTAAATCATTATTGATAACTCCCATTAAACTCAGGTTCACTAAAGTTTGATCCAAAGGTGCATTACCTGCTCTCTCACCAACTCCAAGAGCAGTTCCATGTATTACGTCTGCACCTGCTTCAACCGCTGCTAAGTTGTTTGCAACCCCTAGTCCTCTATCCTGGTGTCCATGCCAGTTTACTTCGATATCTCTTCTTTTAACTCCTGAGTCTGGAATCACTTCTTTTTGAATAAAATCAAGTAATTTTCTAACCCCATTAGGGGTGACATGTCCGCATGTATCGCAGACACATATTCTGTCAGCACCTAATTCAATTGCTCTGGTATAAACTTGTTTTATTTCTTCAGGTTTACTCCTAGTAGTATCTTCAGTGACAAACATTACTGGTATGTCATTATCGACTGCGAACGTTACAGCCTTCTCAGCAGTTGAAAGAATTCTATCCATATCCCAACCCTCGGTATATTGACGGATTGGACTAGTTCCCAGAAATGCACTTGCCTGGATTTGTCTTTCATGTTTAGCTTGTAAATCAACTAGAGGTCTAATATCGTCAACAACAGTTCTAACTGCACATCCTGGTCTCAATTCGTAGGAATTTTCGGTCATGTGTGTTAGCATGGAATCAATGTGTTTGACATGAAATGGGCCTGCTCCTGGTAATCCTAAATCCACTTTCTGAATTCCCAACTTCTCCATATAATCAATTAATTCAATTTTTTCATCAATGGTAGGATTTCTAGCACTTGGACTCTGTAAACCATCTCTTAGAGTTTCATCATCAAACCATACATCGTGTGGATGATTTGAAGATTTTCTCTCGATCTCATAGTCAACAGCGTTCCAATCAAAAATTAAGTCCTTCTCATCCATCAGGCTACCTCCTATTTTGCTCTTCAACTATCTGTCAAGTGCTTGAATCCATCGGGAAAGAATCCCTAATTATTCTTTTCCACCCCTTTTTCTGAAAATTATGTATAGGATAAATACAGTGCTTATTATTGTCCCATTTATGATGTAATTACTACTAGTTAATACTAATATTATGAACATTACAGCCAGATAAGTTAGAGATACGAAAAATGAATGTGAGGCAGTAGGCATCCTATTATTTTCATCATTATTTTCCTTAGTATTTATTTTCCATACTGTTGCCCCATACCAAATACTCAAAATTAAACTATTGACTATTACAAGAAAGATATTTAAATCCAAATTTGGGAGTTCCGACCAGTTGTTTTGCTCCTGATATGCTAATGGTGTTGTTAATGATAAAATAATCAATAATATAGTATATATTTTCATTTCAATTAATGTTCTCTCTTTACCTTTAACGTTGGGCATCATGGGTACTCCAACCTTTTCATATTCTTCTGATCTGTACAATGCTAAAGCCCAAAAATGTGGTGGGGTCCATAAAAATATTAGTAGAAACATGAACCAAGGCATGTACCCTCCAATGTTAACAATAGAATCAATAAAATTCCCTGCTGTATCAAATGCTAAATCAAGTTCCCCTTCTGCAGCTGCCCATCCAATTACTGGAGGTGTGGAACCAGCAATACCTCCAATAACTATATTCTGAACACTGGTTCTTTTTAGCCAAATTGTATAGATAAAAACATAAAATAGAATACTGAATAATGCCCAGAATGCAGCAACCTCATTTGCCATTTCTAGTAACCATAAAGTTCCAATGATAGAGATTGAAATTCCAAATAAAAGAGCTTTCTGTGGACTAATTTCTCCAACAGACAAGGGTCTTTTAGATGTTCTAATCATAATTGGGTCAATATCTCTATCATACCACATATTGATACAATTCGCGCCTCCAGCAGTCAGATATCCTCCAATAAATACAATAAACATAATTTCTAATGTGTTTCGATTAATCTTGTTAGATTCTATTAAATCATGACATAGAATTGCACACATAGCTGTTATTTGTAATAGCACAACCACCCTTGGTTTTGTCAAAGAAAAGAGCGACTTTACCAGTGCCCTTGTCTCTGACATATTCACTCCTATTGCTAATAGTCTTTGAAAGTCATTGAGCAATAGTATCATTCATTACATGCTTTTTCTCATGTAGAGTAACTACCTGAATAGTCAATAGTATACCTGTAATTGTGATGAATACTAATGATGCAAGCATCAGATGAACTAATGATAGCAGTTCAAAATAGATAATTTCAAACCCTTCTATTTTAGCAGAAAGCACGTATAGGCCACCCAATCCTACATTTATTAGATATAGAATAGATGATGACCAAATCCATTTACATAATAAGGAACCGTATTCTCCTTCTTTATTTTCTTTCCAAATAATATAGCATGTAAAAATTAGAATTACTCCAACTATACTGACCAATAATCTATGTAAGATTTGAGACTGAGCCTCAAAGTCTACCACTTTCTCATATATTGAGTTGTTACATAAGGGCCAAGATTCTGGGAACCCTGAAAC
>Ga0315315_10003552_pt1 | contig 14308 bp, 14 predicted proteins | sample M140m3416metaG_FD_203699 | JGI IMG/M metagenome (GOLD analysis project Ga0315315, IMG submission 203699) | Ammonia-oxidizing marine archaeal communities from Monterey Bay, California, United States - M1 40m 3416 | ecosystem: Environmental > Aquatic > Marine > Intertidal zone | place: USA...
TGCGCTTTGGTGAAAGTGCTGAAAGCATCGGGTTCACTATGGGACAATTTTTATCACTGCCAATGATTGTATTTGGAACGATCTTTCTGTTTTATGCCCATCGCAAATGACTGCACTTAACAATATTCTCTTGCGCCAGATTGCCCGCCTAGGCCCTATGACAGTGTCAGAATTTATGGCCCAGTGCCTTTATCATCCTGAACATGGTTATTACACCGGCGCCAACCCGTTAGGCACAAAGGGTGATTTCACAACGGCCCCAGAGATCAGCCAAATGTTTGGCGAGTTGGTAGGCTTGTCACTTGCACAGACTTGGCTTGATCAAGGTGCCCCTGCCCCGTTTTGCCTTGCCGAGCTCGGCCCAGGCTCAGGTCAATTAATGTCTGATATTCTCCGAGTCACCAAATCAGTTTCAGGGTTTACCGACGCATTGCAGCTGTATCTATGTGAGGTCAACGCAAACCTAAAGGCACAGCAAGCGGAACGCCTGCCAAATCCCATTTGGATACGGGACACAACAGAGCTTCCAGATTTGCCATTATTCCTTATCGGAAACGAATTCTTTGATTGTTTGCCCATCAACCAATATGTCGCACGCGAGGACGGATGGGATGAAGTCATCATTGCCGTCAAAAAGGGTTTTCTTACCTTTGGTCGGCGCCCTGCAGGTGCAATAGAGACAGAACTACCCAAAGCCCCTGCTGGGACTATAATTGAGCTGTCACCAGCCGCAAACTCTATTGCACAAGACATTGCAAAAATTATTGCCAAAAACGGTGGTTGTGCACTCATTTTTGATTATAGCAGCCTAGATGGTGGGGATACATTGCAAGCCTTGCAACAACATAGAAAGGTCGATCCATTGTACGATGTTGGCGCATCTGATCTCACTGCGCACGTGAATTTTGCGGCATTAAGTGACACGCTGACGGGAGTGCAAATAGCAGGCCCCGATCCGCAAGGTGCGTTTCTCGAACGGCTCGGCATCACGCATCGTGCGCAGCAACTAGCCCAAAATCTCTCGGGAAAAGCGCTCGAATCGCACATAATGGCGCACCGGCGCTTGACGCATCCTGACGAAATGGGTCAACTCTTCAAAGCATTTGCCATTACAGCAATTGGCGCACCAACACCCGCAGGTTTCCAACAATGACATTAGATGTGATTACTTCGTCTAGCCTAACGCCTAAACACGGATATTTCTGTCGCGCAGGTGGGATTTCACAGGGGATTTATGCAGGACTAAACGTGGGCCTTGGTTCTGATGACAATCGTTCGAACGTACTCCACAATCGCAGCCTTGTCGCAGAACATCTGGGCGTCACGCTCGAAACACTTGGAGGAGTGAATCAAATTCACTCGCCAAATGTGCACATCGCCACCCTGGAAAATATTTGTGATCGACCACCAGCGGATGCGCTAGTTACTAACCAAACGGGTCTAGCACTCAGCGTTTTAGCGGCTGATTGTGCACCAGTCTTATTTGCGGACAACGACTCGGGCGTGATCGGTGCGGCGCACTCGGGCTGGAAAGGCGCGTTGAGCGGGATTCTGCAATGCACTATCGCAGAAATGATCAAACTTGGGGCCAAACGCGAAAACATAACGGCTGTAATCGGCCCTTGCATTTCCCAAGTCAATTACGAAGTTGGACCAGATTTTATGGAACAATTCACGCATGAAAACCCAGACTTCACAGGTTTCTTTATAAATGGATTAGGCGATCGCTTTTTATTCGACTTGCCCCGTTTTTGTTTGCATCAATTGCGCTCCAATAACATAGGTCAAGCTGATTGGGTTGGTCATTGCACTTATGCCGATGAGAAGCGATTTTATTCTTACCGTCGCACAACACATCGCGACGAAGCAGACTATGGGCGGATGATTTCAGCGATCGTATTATGATCTTGCGCTTCTCAAAAATCTTGGAACCATAATATTGGGAACGTGCAAAGTTTCTGTGCTAGACTAGGACGTATATTAGGAAATATTTTTATGCCAAATTAATTGCCATTCAACAGAAAACAATAAGCGCGTACCCTCTTTTATCTAAAAACGGAAGTAATCGAAAACTCATACTTCTGCCACACAAGGTTTTTCTGCGTGAAAGAGTTTGTCATTAGCGTCCTGACCGTTCTTCCAGAACGCTAAATGGAACGCCTGGCGCATCTTTGGCCCCGCGAATTACTAGCGATGTTTTAACGCTTGCAACGTTATCCGCCGCAGTAAGTCCATTGGTTAAAAAAGTTTGAAATGACGTAAGATCAGGAGCAACACACTTCAAAATAAAATCAATTTCACCATTCAGCATGTGACATTCGCGCACTAGAGGCCATTCACAGCAACGCTCTTCAAATGCGCTAAGATCCGCTTCAGCCTGACGATTTAAAGCCACCATCACAAAAACTTGAACTTCAAAGCCCAACTCTCGAGCATCCACATCAGCGTGATAACCGCGAATAAAACCACTTTCTTCCAGTGTACGAACACGACGCAAGCAAGGGGGAGCAGAAATCCCCACACGCTTTGCCAGTTCAACATTGGTCATGCGGCCATCAGTTTGCAGTTCTGCTAGAATCTTCCTATCAATTGGATCAAGCTTAATAGTTGGCATGGTTCCTCCAATAATGGACGCCTACTGATGATCTCCATCACAGTTAAGGCAAATTACGCAAAACCCTAGCTTTGCGCAATAATATTTCACTCTTGAGCAATATTATTTCTTTGCGACTAATAAATTTCTCAATTTGAGGAAAAAATCCGTCCCTTTCCCTCCACTAAAACGACACGTATACAGACATAATTTAAAAGGCTGCTAAGGATTCCAACTCATGTCTAACACCCGTTACACCCGACTTTTGATTATAGGTTCTGGTCCTGCCGGCTACACCGCTGGCGTTTACGGCTCACGCGCAATGCTAGAGCCAATTCTCGTCCAAGGCATTGAACCAGGCGGTCAATTAACTACCACGACCGAAGTTGAAAACTGGCCAGGCGACAACGAGGTGCAGGGTCCAGAGCTGATGACACGCATGGAAGCTCACGCCACGGCAGTGGGTACTGAAATTATTGGCGATATAATTAATAGTTTAGACCTTTCCAGCCGCCCATTCACAGCAAAAGGCGACAGCGGAACAATCTACATGGCTGACGCAGTAATTCTTGCTACAGGCGCACGTGCCAAATGGCTAGGCCTGCCATCAGAAGAAAAGTTTAAAGGTTTTGGAGTATCTGCGTGCGCAACCTGTGATGGCTTCTTCTACCGCGGGCAGGAAATAGTGGTCATCGGCGGTGGTAACACCGCCGTGGAGGAAGCGCTGTTTCTCACCAACTTTGCATCCAAAGTAACTCTGATCCACCGCCGTGATGAATTACGCTCTGAAAAAATCCTCGAAGATAGGCTAATGAAAAACCCAAAAATTGAACCTCTATGGTTTCATGAACTAGAAGAAGTGGTCGGCAGTTCCAACCCCCTTGGTGTTGAGGCGGTTCGTGTTAAACATACAAAAACGGGAAAGATCACAGAGGTTCCTTGCAAGGGTGTGTTTGTGGCAATAGGCCACGCTCCAGCCAACGAGTTAGTTGCTGATAAGCTGGAAACACACAAGGGTGGTTATGTAGTCACGAAGCCTGACAGCACCGAAACATCAATCCCAGGTGTGTTCGCAGCAGGTGATTTGACCGATCACAAATATCGCCAAGCAGTCACATCTGCAGGCATGGGCTGTATGGCTGCACTGGAAGCGGAGCGTTTCTTGGCAGAAAACAAGTAAGTTTTCAATCAAATTTTCAGTACTTTGCCTTGAAATCGTTGCAATTTTTAACCTTCAATTCCCAATAATTTGGGAGGTACTGGCTTTTGATTTGATCAAAAGGCACATTGTAGATTCAATTCAAACACTTAAATTGAAAAACAGTGCGAGATAATTCTCTTTGTATGATCAGGTATTCCAGTTATTGGTTCGTCAAAAGACATTTCTTTATTTGTAAGTGGAAACGGTACTAGCCAAAAAAGCTAAATTGGATGCCAAAGATCAGCTCTTCAAGTCACTTCACCAACTTGCTCTAGGCTTTTATACTTCAAGGCACACTTTGAGAAAAACGATTGGCTAGCTACAAGGATAAATGGATGCATTGATGACGTGACAACAATCGACTCAGGCCACCTCATTATTAACGAATACGATGGGCACAACAAATGGTTGCGATTGGCATGCTCCTTCATAATACGCGGCGGTACTGGAAAACTTGTTCTTACAGACAGATTTCTGACCTGAGAGTTTGCTCGGTACGAGGCAGCGTATGCTGACTCAATAGTAACCACTAGCAGATTTGTTCTTCCTAAAAATAGGATAAATATGATGATAAATAATCTAGCGCCAATCCCCGAATTATTCATATCGCACGATAGTGCGCAAACAATGAAAATTGAAGCCGCTAATCTTGTAAGCCACGATCTAACTCAGCGCCAGATCTGCGATCTTGAACTGCTGATGAATGGCGGCTTCAACCCACTAAAAGGCTTTCTTAGCGAAGACGATTATGACAGTGTCGTAAACACGATGCGTCTTAAAGATGGCTCTTTGTGGCCAATACCCATCACGCTTGATGTATCTGAAGAATTCTCCAAAAAGCTGGAAATTGGCCAACAAATTGCACTGCGAGACCAAGAGGGCTTAATTTTAGGGACAATGACAATCACCCATCTTTGGGAACCAAACAAATCTCACGAAGCCAAGATGGTGTTTGGTACAAATGATGAAACCCACCCTGCAGTGAACTATCTACATAACACAGCAGGAAAAGTGTATCTTGGTGGGCCTATAACAGGTATTCAACAGCCCACACATTATGATTTCCGTAGTCGTCGCAACACGCCAAATGAACTGCGTACCTATTTCCGCAAAATGGGGTGGCGAAAAGTAGTGGCGTTTCAAACCCGCAACCCATTGCACCGCGCGCACCAAGAACTAACATTGCGCGCAGCAAAAGAATCACAGGCAAACTTGTTGATTCATCCAGTAGTCGGTATGGGCAAACCAAGTGATATCGATCATTTTACCCGCGTACGCTGTTACGAAGCCATAATGCATCAATATCCTCGTTCAACGACGGCTATGTCATTGCTGAACCTGGCAATGCGTATGGCAGGCCCACGCGAGGCCGTCTGGCACGGCTTGATAAGAAAAAATCACGGCTGCACCCATTTGATTATAGGCCGAGATCATGCTGGCCCAGGTGTTAATTCCAAGGGTGAGGACTTCTATGGCCCATATGATGCACATGACTTGTTCCGCCAGCATCAGGAAGAAATAGGTATCGAAATGGTAGACTTTAAGCAGATGGTCTACGTGCAAGAGCGTGCACAATACAAACCGTTGAATGAAATTGAAAATGAAAAAAACATCACCATCTTGAGTATTTCAGGCACAGAACTGCGTCGTCGTTTGGCCAGAGGTCTGGAAATTCCTGAATGGTTCTCCTTCCCATCTGTAGTCTCTGAACTACGCAAAACCAACCTACCTCGCGCAAAACAAGGTTTCACCGTTTTTTTTACGGGCTTTTCTGGCTCGGGCAAATCCACAATCGCGAATGCACTGATGGTTAAACTAATGGAAATGGGTGGCCGTCCAACCACCCTTCTCGATGGGGACATTGTTCGTAAGAATCTATCTTCCGAATTGGGCTTTTCAAAAGAACACCGCGATCTTAACATTCGTCGTATTGGTTTTGTTGCATCTGAGATAACCAAAAATGGTGGCGTCGCTATTTGCGCACCAATTGCACCATATGCTGCCACGCGCAACGCTGTTCGCGAGGACATCGAACAATATGGGGCCTTTTTGGAAATTCATGTGGCAACGTCTATTGAAGAATGTGAACGCCGCGATCGAAAAGGTCTTTATAGGCTTGCGCGTGAAGGCAAGATAAAGGAATTCACGGGTATTTCGGACCCTTATGAAGCTCCAGAACACCCTGAGCTGCGTGTGGAAACGGAAAATGCCAACGTAGACAACTGTGCACACCAAATTTTACTTAAATTAGAAAGCATGGGCCTTATCGCTACATAATTTTCAAGAAGAAATTTAAAAGATACCCACCAAAATGCGCATTTTTGTGTCAGAGAGCACGATCTTGGGCTTAATTTGCGCCAACGGAATGTAAAACCTCTTCATAAGCCAAACCTACAATTCATTTAGCTGCATCTATTAAACAAAAAATCTAAGAATCCCAGTCGGGATCCTATTCCTTTGTGATTAGTGCACGCTGACTGGTGAAAACTCGTTAGATCGTGCAAGCGCAAAAGCAACATCACGATCTTTTGTAAGCGCAACTTGCTCTCCATCTTCGGAATGGATTGAATAAACATGTCCACCTTCGGGTACTTGAGCGCGCACGTCGGCCGGCAGCTTGGACACCTCCACAGCGCGAACATACACAACTCGATCTAATTTTTCTTGGTCAAAATTAAATTTCACATCCATTAGAAATTCCCTTAACTCTTTGAAATCTTGATATTTTGCACAACAGTCTCGGGCGCAGCACGCCGTAAATCAATATGTAGAAGGCCGTTTTCCATCGATGCCCCCCCAACTTCGACCCCGTCAGCTAACACAAATGAGCGCTGAAACTGACGCGCAGCAATGCCGCGATGCAAAAACAGGCGGCCTTCATCTTCGTCCACTTGACGACCTCGGATAACAAGCTGCGCATTTTCTAAAGTGATCGAAAGATCCTCTTCACGAAACCCAGCAACAGCAAGCGTAATCCGGTACACATTTTCAGAGCTTTGTTCGATATTGTAGGGGGGATAGCCATCGTTCCCAGATTTTGCGGTGCGCTCAACTAATCGATCTAATTGTTCAAAACCAAGCAAAAATGGATGAGATGCAAAAGATATCTTTGACATGTTAAGCCCTTTGTCAGCGACTTCAGTGTGAGGCCCCGTTTGGCAACCTTGCTCTTTAATATGGGAGCTTAGAACCAGATACTCAAGAACTTATTGATCAACACTCTGTCACCCAATAGCAAATTAAGCTATTTTAGAAACGTAAGCTGCGCAAAAGGGCGTCCAAACCGATGATGAAATTCCCTCAAATGGAACGCAAAGAGGTTCTGCGTGTGAAATTAGCCACTATACGCGAAGAACATCGTGATCTCGACGAGGCAATTCATGCTCTACACGAAAAGGGCCGTGTGGATACGTTGACGCTAAAGCGCCTTAAGCGACAAAAACTGTTTCTCAAAGACGAAATCCGTCGCCTTGAGGACGAAATAACACCAGACATCATTGCTTAAGAGTACCACAGGCCTATAGTAAGGCTTGTGAAGAAAAGATGGGATGACGATGTCTCAGATCAAAGTTGGAATTGTTATGGGCAGCCAGTCCGATTGGCCCACAATGAAACAAGCCGCCAAGATTTTGGAGGAACTGAATGTAAACTATGAAAGCAAAATCGTCTCTGCCCACCGCACGCCAGATCGACTATGGTCTTATGCTGAAACTGCGGTAGAGCGCGGCCTACAAGTGATCATTGCGGGCGCAGGTGGGGCTGCTCATTTACCAGGAATGCTGTCATCCAAAACACGAGTTCCCGTACTCGGCGTCCCTGTCCAAACTAAAGCCTTATCAGGCGTTGATAGTCTCTATTCCATTGTACAAATGCCAAAGGGATACCCTGTTGGGACTATGGCGATCGGTGCCTCAGGAGCCGCTAATGCCGGCCTAATGGCCGCTGCAATTCTCGCCAATCATGATACTGATCTTGCGTCACGCCTTGATATATGGCGTCACGCCCTCAGCGCTTCTATTCCAGACGAGCCATATGATGAATAATCCTCTGTCTCCAAATTCAACGATAGGCATTCTGGGCGGTGGCCAACTCGGGCGAATGCTCTCAATAGCAGCCTCTCGGCTTGGTCTGAAAACACACATCTTTGAACCAGGCGAAAACGCGCCTGCAGGCCAAGTAGCCAATACTGTTACAACAGCTAAATATGATGATTATCCCGCCCTTATCAAATTTGCCGAGAGCGTGGATATCATCACGTATGAGTTCGAAAACATTCCCACTGACGCGTTAAATGTTATCGAAGCAATTTGCCCTGTCATGCCAAATCGCAGATCTCTTGGAACGTCGCAGGATCGTTTAATCGAAAAAGACTTTTTAACCTCCCTAGGCCTGCAGTGTGCTCCCTACGCAAATGTAGAAACCGCGGAGGACCTCGCGACAGCAGTTGCGAAAATTGGTACACCAAGTATCCTTAAAACTCGCCGCTTTGGATATGATGGTAAGGGGCAAGGATGGTTAAAAGCCGACACAAATCCAACATCTGCATGGGCAGAATTGAACGAAACTTCCTGCATACTTGAAGGTTTCGTCGATTTCACTCACGAAATCTCTGTCATCGGCGCACGCTCAAGATCAGGTGAAGTAGTGTGTTTTGATCCAGGCGAAAACGTTCACCGCGATGGTATTTTACACACAACTACCCTACCCGCACGCCTCTCAAAAACTCAACATATGGACGCCATCCTTGCAACAGGGAAAATTCTCAATGCTCTTGATTACATTGGTGTCATGGGCTTAGAGCTCTTTGTCACGCCACAGGATTTGATCATCAACGAAATAGCGCCACGCGTGCACAACTCTGGTCACTGGACACAAAATGGTTGTATCATTGACCAATTTGAACAACACATACGAGCCGTTGCGGGATGGCCACTCGGAGATGGCAGACGCCATTCCAATGTCACGATGACAAACATTATTGGCTCAGAAGTGTACGATCTTGACACTCTTTCCAAGGATACATCCGTCGGTCTGCACTTTTACGGAAAAGCCGATGTAAAAGAAGGTCGTAAAATGGGGCACATGAACAAAATTACAGGCCCCGCTTGACTTCCTTTAAGCCGAAAAATTTGGTTAACAGTGATAAATAGAAGTGTTGTAAAAACCATTTATTAATCTCGTTTAAAAGAGCCAAAGCGCAAAAATATCAAAACCTGTTCAATTACGTTTGGATTATTCATCATAAATGTATGGGTAACGGGCATAACAATATGATCCACCATTCCATCTACCTTAGTACTTTCAACCCCTACTTTTCCATCATCTGGGCCTTCAATGATCTGGGATAACAGTGGATTAAAGGATTGTCCCCCAGCAATAACCCCAAGCTCAAACTCCACAGGCCCCAAGTTATTTGGTAGGCTTTCTACTCCCTCACCTAACTGCATGCCTGCAATTCCATTCCAAATCTCAAACCCAGGCAGATCGTTCAGTTGGTCGACAACAGGCGTTCCTTTATTTGGAGGTCCCATCATCACTGATCGTCCCAATCGCTCAGGAGGAGAATTAATTCGGTTCATATAATATCGAAGTAAAATGCCACCCATCGAGTGAGTTACAAAATGCACCGTCTCTGCGTCACGGCATTTGTGCAGCGCCTCTGGAATGACCCAATCTGCCAAATCTTCAATGGTGGCTTCTTTACTAGGGTAATCCACGTTAACAACATCATAACCTGCCCGCTTCAAGTTCCATTCCATAAGCAAAAGCGAATTGGCGCTGCGAGCCAATCCGTGAAGTAACACCACACATTCGCCTGCAATAGCAGCCGGTGAAACGCATGTAACCATAAAAATAATCCCAACAACAATCATGGAACAGGTCATAGCATCAGCATAAGCAAAACTGGTTGATATAAGTCAAGGCAGAGCCCCATCACTCACGATTTGACGCCCAAACAGATATCCCAACACCCCCAAGTACAAGCGCAGAGGATATCAAAAATGCTAAAGTTGCCGGCTCAGACAAAACAATAAAACCACCAAATGCAGCAAGCACAGGTACGGTCAACTGCGCCATAGCTGCTGTGGTAGTCTGCAGCTTAGGTAAAACCGAGTACCATAGTGCATAGCCCAATGCCGATGTAACGCTTCCTGAAACAAGGGCCAGCAGTAACCCTTTAGTGCCGATAGCCCAAGTATCCATCAGTAACCACACTAGAGCCACCACAGGCAGTGCGACGGAAAAATTTGCACAAGTTGTCACTAATGGAAACCTCGCCTTCATACCCTTCAAAGAATACGTGCCCCAGCCAACAGCAGCAACGATCATGAATATCATACCGATTAGGCTGGTTTTAGCCCCACCAGGGGCAAGCAAAATAACAAGGCCTAAAAATGCAACAGCAGCGCCAAACCATTCCAACTTCAAAGGTTTTTTCCCACTTTTAATAGCGCCCAAAAACATAGTAATTTGGACTCCTCCAAACAGGATCAGGGCACCGAGCCCAGTCTCCAACGTTCTGTAAGAAAACGAAAAACCAAGCACATAACCTAATAACCCAAGTGCTGCTAAGGGATCTAAAGACTCACGAATCAAACGCATTTCTCGCCGTGCTGCAATCAGACCCAAAAGAATCACAACACCTGCCAGAATACGGATCAATGCAAAGCTAAGCGCATCAATGCTACCGGTTTCCAAAGCACCACGAGTCAAAACAGAATTCGCGGCAAAGGCAATCATTGTAAAAGAAGTTAGAAGCAATAAACGCATAGGCCTTTGAACCAGTCAAACCCTAAACAAACAACACAAATTTTGCTGAATGCACATCGCTTTAATCAGATCGGAAAAGTCAAGATATACACATCCACTTATTTAAAGTTCATAGGGTTAAAAGATTTGAATAATATGATTATTAGTTCAAATTCGTCCTAAAACTCTCACCAACTGCATAGAAGCTCCCAATGCGCGCGGTCTCTCCAAACTAATCAGGCTACCTTTCCATGTAATTTTCGCCACACCAAGCCAATGAGTATTACCCCCAACCAAGCAAGCATAATTTTTTATTTTGATTGAAACATGACACAAATGATGGAGCGGTACTTATTGCAAAGCACACATTTCCCTTCCACTATTTTGCCTATTGATGAGAAGACACCCAGAGATAGACTAAAAAATCGCGTTCTCGAATAGGAGAATAACAACAAATTGGAAAGCAAATAGAGCTTTGCACGTTTGTCCTAACCTAAACAAACTACTAGGCTTCAGTATCACAAACGACACAAGAAAACGGCCCCACAGATTTCTGTGAGGCCGTACCATTTTTAGACTGAACAATTAGTTCGATATAATGTATCCCAATCTAAGATTTTCTTGCAAACAATCTTTCAACTCTGGGAAACCAATTTGGCTTTCAGGCCAAAAACAGGCCTTACATCATACCGCCCATGCCGCCCATTCCACCCATGTCAGGCATACCACCACCAGCAGCACCGCCACCTTCGGATGGTTTGTCGGCGACCATAGCTTCTGTGGTAATCAGCAGACCCGCAATGGAGGCCGCGTCTTCCAGTGCTGTACGAACAACTTTAGCTGGATCAATGACACCAAACGCGAACATGTCACCATATTCTTCTGTTTGCGCATTAAATCCAAATCCAGCATCATCGTTTTCACGAACTTTGCCGGCAACGACTGCACCGTCAACACCAGCATTTTCCGCAATCTGACGGAGCGGGGCTTCAAGTGCGCGACGAACAATGGAGATACCCGCAGTCTGGTCAGCGTTCGCGCCTTCCATGCCGTCGAGACCCTTCACAGCCTGAACTAATGCAACACCACCACCGACGACGACACCTTCTTGAACAGCGGCGCGTGTCGCGTTTAGTGCATCATCAACGCGGTCTTTGCGTTCTTTTACTTCAACCTCTGTAGAGCCACCAACGCGGATCACTGCAACGCCACCGGCGAGTTTAGCTAGACGCTCTTGAAGTTTTTCGCGATCGTAATCAGAAGTTGTTTCCTCAATCTGGCCACGAATCTGAAGCACACGTGCTTCAATTTCCGCTTTGTCACCAGCGCCATCAACTATTGTTGTTTCATCTTTGGTGATCTGAAGTTTCTTGGCAGTGCCAAGCATCTCCATTCCAACGTTCTCCAACTTCATCCCGAGGTCTTCAGAAATTACTTGGCCACCAGTCAAAACCGCAATGTCTTGCAGCATGGCTTTACGACGATCTCCAAAACCAGGCGCTTTGACAGCTGCAATCTTCAAACCGCCACGCAGTTTGTTCACAACAAGCGTTGCCAATGCCTCGCCTTCGACATCTTCAGCGACTATCACAAGGGGCTTTCCAGACTGAATAACTGTTTCAAGCAGGGGAACCATTGGCTGCAATGAAGATAGCTTCTTCTCATGCAATAGAATCAACGCATCATCTAACTCTGTTGTCATTTTATCCGGGTTTGTCACGAAATAAGGTGACAAGTAACCACGATCAAATTGCATACCTTCAACGACATCTGTTTCAGTTTCTAGGCCCTTGTTCTCTTCAACGGTGATAACACCCTCGTTGCCTACGCGCTGCATAGCATCAGCGATTTGGTTACCGATGGCGTCCTCGCCGTTTGCAGAAATTGTACCGACCTGCGCAACTTCAGCAGTATCTTTAACTTCACGCGACATGGATTTGATAGCATCCACCACATTGGTAACAGCAGTGTCGATACCGCGCTTCAGGTCCATTGGGTTCATACCAGCGGCTACAGATTTCATGCCCTCGCGAACAATCGCTTGTGCCAGAACGGTAGCAGTTGTTGTGCCATCACCCGCTGTATCATTGGTACGGGAAGCAACTTCCTTTACCATCTGTGCGCCCATATTTTCAAACTTGCCTTCAAGCTCGATTTCTTTTGCCACGGACACACCATCTTTGGTTATGCGCGGTGCGCCAAAGGATTTGTCCAAAACAACGTTACGGCCTTTGGGGCCTAGCGTTACTTTAACAGCGTCAGCCAGAGTATTCACGCCGTCCAACATACGGTTACGTGCTTCTGTGCCGAATTTTACGTCTTTTGCAGCCATTTTCATGTGCTCCTATTCGTATGGATTCAGTATTAGGAAAGAAGACCGAGTATATCGGATTCTTTCATCATCAACAGCTCTTCGCCGTCAACTGTTACTTCAGTGCCGGACCATTTGCCGAACAACACCTTGTCGCCAGCGCTTACGGCCATTGGGATCAGTTCGCCGCTGTCTTTGCGCGCGCCTTCACCGCAAGCGATCACTTCGCCTTCAGCTGGTTTCTCTTTTGCGGAATCTGGAATGATCAGACCACCAGCGGTTTTTTCGTCGCCTTCAGTGCGGCGAACCAGTACACGATCGTGCAAAGGTGTGAGTGCCATGGAGTGTGCTCCTTAACTCTAGTTAATAATTTATCAGAGGCTATAGTAATGTTAGCACTCGCCCCTATTGAGCGCTAACAAAGTGTCATTTAGGAAACAGTCCCATGCGAGTCAAGTACCACGAGCCTCAAAATACGCAGGAAATAAATTTTTATTAAATACGCGGCAAAAAGCAACCATCAGCTTTCCGCATTATTAACAAAATGATGAAAATCGCCTAGCTGTATGTATAGTACTCACTTTGCTCGCGACAAACGCGTCTGCGCGTTGCAAAGACTTTTAACACTGGATTAAGACAACATCTTTACTTCTGGCGCTTGAGGATAAATCTTTACCAAAATTAAATCATCAGAGCAGCCTTTTACCTGCCACCATTCTTCTTTAAGCAAAAGTCCAAAGCGTGGCTCTTCCGCCTGAAATTGCAGCTCTGCGTATAGTCATTGAGGCTTCAAACTTGAGCCATAAAAATTCCAAGAGATTAAAGCTCAACACGCCAAATTGATGCTCAAAACCTGATGAAGCGCTGCGCGTAAAACCTAAGCATACCAGACCGAAGCTACTTATCATTTTTTTTTGGAATGCTCTCGTGTGGCGTGAAAAATTGTGTATCTAAAAAACCTAGCTAAAACTGACTAGGTCAATATGGTTAACGCTCTGAATACAGATCGCACATGTAGACATTTATTTGACACGTGGCTTCAAATCAACAAACTGCACGCCACTAAAATTTCACGCCTCCAAGTATAACTTTCATTTAAGTATGACTTTATCTTTTTCATCCGGCTTGCGCGAGGAAAGGCTACAGGTTACTGAGCTAGCATGTCAATCTGACTTAAGGATTAAAAGACTAATTTCGAGGCGCTCCATCAATGGCACAGCAACTGTCAACAGCAACTGTAATCACTATCGTGGCAGTTTTTCTTTCGACAGGGGCTTTCGGACAATCTCTCAGCCTATACGGCAGCAGCGGCTTGATCGACATGCCCACGGCTGAACCTCAGCCAGATGCGCAAATAAGCGGTAGCATTGCCGAATCTAAGTCTGATCGCAAAATTACGATATCCTTTCAGCTGACCCAAAGACTGTCCGCATCCTTCCGTTATTTAGAGTTG
>Ga0315315_10003556_pt1 | contig 14304 bp, 7 predicted proteins | sample M140m3416metaG_FD_203699 | JGI IMG/M metagenome (GOLD analysis project Ga0315315, IMG submission 203699) | Ammonia-oxidizing marine archaeal communities from Monterey Bay, California, United States - M1 40m 3416 | ecosystem: Environmental > Aquatic > Marine > Intertidal zone | place: USA...
CATTCTCTAGATTAGTACTAAGAGCTCGTAGTAGGAGTATGTATACTCTGGCGAAATTGTTGTGTATAAGGGTTAGGGTTGGCACAGAGTCCTCCTCTGTTCTGAAACTGTGCCGGGTTTGGTTTTCTTACGGTTTCTTCACTTTTTGACATCACCCAATTCATAATATTATGTAGATTGGAGATCTATCCTCTATTCGCCGCTGTTTCCACCACCGAACAACCATGGCGCACGAACGCCAGCACCGCCACGCGGGATACCGCGGGCACACCTCTTCCGTGGCAAGTCTCGGACTCCTCTCGCTGCTGTTCCTCGCCACCGAGGCGTCCCCCATCGTTTCCCCCAGGTATGACGGCGCCGATTGCGTCGTTTGCAGCAATACTCGCTCTCCCTGGATGATTGAAAACGGCTACGACTGCGAGACATGGTCGCTCCTCCACCTCCGTTGCGACCAGTACGCCAACCCCTTCATTGCCTACTGGTCCGAGGAAGAAAACAAGTTCTGCCAAAAGTCATGCTACGAGCTTGGGCTTGGCTACGAGGGAGACGACTGTTGTGGCGACCTTATCGAGGAGCGCGCCACGGCACCCGCACCACCCACCAGGGCACCTACAATGCCAATGAACCGTGACCGCCCCTTTTCGTGGATTGATTATAATGAAGTGTACGGTGCCATCGCTAGCAGAGCGGATGGTCTCAAATTGGACTTGTGCCAAGGATCGTGCCAGACGGACGATGACTGCGAACCCGGTCTCAAATGCTACGTGAGAAACGGTGGCGGACCTGTGCCAAATTGCAACGGTAACCCCAAGTGGGGCGTCGACTACTGCGTCCTTGCTGATGACTGGGAGACTGACTACAAACTCGACTGGGGACCCAATGTTCCCACCACTTCTCCAATGCCACCGAACCGGGACCGACCCTTCGCATGGATTGATTACAATGAAATGGACGGGGGCGATTTGGACCTGTGTCAAGGAAATTGCAACTCTGATTCTGACTGCCAATCAGGCCTCAAATGCTACATGAGAAACGGCAGTGGACCTGTGCCCAACTGTAACGGCAGCCCCAAGTGGGGTGTCAACTATTGCGTTCTTGCAAACAACTGGGAGACGGACTACAAACTCGTCTGGGGTCCCACCAGTTCTCCTACCTCTGTTGCTCCTACCGCATATCCTACTAAAGCACCAACAAACTCAATCCCTCAGCTTGTGGACGTAGGCCTAAACGTCATCAATTTGGGTCTATGCCAGGGAGATTGCGACAGTGACTACGATTGCCAGCCAGGTCTCAAATGTATCAGCAGGGACGGTAGTGAGCCAGTCGAAGAGTGCTTGGGATCTCCTTCAAAGGGATGGGATTATTGCGTCATTGGCGACAACAGTGGCCCGAACCCCGAGCTTTGGAGCCCAGCTGCAATTGCCAATGTCGAGCTCCTAAAAGTTGGAAGATCCCAAAGTTCTCTTTTATTGCGATGCCAGGGAGATTGCGACACTGACTATGATTGTGCTTCGGGACTCAAATGCATGCAAAGGACTGCAGATGAACCGGTATCGGAATGTTCTGGAACTCCTTGGTACGGCTGGGACTATTGTGTTGCCGAAGGTAGCATTTCAGAGAATTCGATAACGACAACTACTGCAGAACTTACCAATTCGCCGACCTTGATGCCAACCAGCTCGGAATGTTCCCAGTGCACTGACTTCAGGACCAATTGGATGGTTCATTCAGGACTGAGCTGTGAAAATGTAGACCACCAAAAGTACTGCCGAAACGATCCATCCGGCTGGTGGGCAGCACTTGGAATCTGCAGTCTTAGCTGCGCAAGGGCAGGTGTCGGGTATGAAGGCATTAATTGCTGCGCCAGACGCGGTCGTAATTCATCCTACGAACATATTCCCGTCCTCGGTAACGACAAGCTAATGCTCATTGACGACGTCGGTAGGTCGGCGACTGACTTGAAAATGTGCCAAGGCGATTGTGATAAAGACTCTGACTGCCAGAAAGGGTTACACTGCATGGAAAGAGACGCAAAAGAGCCCGTTCCTGGATGCGATGGGGAACCCAGGGACGGTTGGGACTACTGCGTCGAAGATGATAAGTCGAATAACCAACCCGCTCTGACATTGACAACAACTGAATGCACCCAGTGCGATGACTACATGACCAATTGGATGGTTTATCAAACAGAGAGCTGTGCGGATATTGATCTGCACAATTACTGTAGAAACGACCCGTCTGGCTGGTGGGACTCACTGAAGATATGCAGTCGAACCTGCGCCTTAGCGGGAGTCGGCTATCCTGGAGTCAACTGCTGTACGACCGAGTCGCCCACCGCTGCACCAACAACTATTGACATTGCCAACATCAGTGCGGATGGAATCAACCTGGGAATATGCGAGGGCGACTGTGATTATGATTCCGATTGCCAGCCAGGATTGAAATGCTTGAAGAGGGACGGGGACAGCCCAGTGCCCGGATGCAATGGAACTCCCAAGTACCGCTGGGACTACTGCGTCCCCAAAGATGACTCGCAGATATCAACGGAATCTCCAACGGCTAGTCCTACCCCGAAGCCGGCTAGCTGCGAGATTTGCACCAACGACAAGCGCACGAATTTCATGATTACCAACGATGAGACGTGTGAAGACTGGCCTCTCACCGCGGCCAGGTGCAATATGGACTACTGGATAGACAATAAGTTCTGCCGAAAGATGTGCAATTACGAGGGCGACAATTGCTGCCCCTCGGAGATTGCCGACATTAGCTCGAACGGGAAGAACCTGGGATTATGCCAGGGCGACTGTGATGATGACTCCGATTGCGTGACAGGAATGAAGTGCCACCAGAGGAACGGATACCAACCAGTGCCTGGATGCACCGGCTCTCCCCAATGGGGCTGGGACTACTGCATCCCTGGCGACGGTTACAAGTACTCCGAGGTGTACTCCGGTAAGGCGACAAAGGCTCCTACGGCCAGTCCTACGCCCAAGCCAACCAGCTGCGAGGTGTGCACCAACGATCATCGCACTCCCTATTTAATCAATAGCTTCATGTCGTGCGAGGACTGGCCTCTCGCAAAGGACAGGTGTAGCACAAACTATTGGAAAAACAACAGGTTTTGCAGGAAGATGTGCGATTACGAAGGCGACAACTGCTGCCAGGGCGACGACGACGCCAAGCCTGTCAAGGGTGTATTCGCCGTTGTCCCTAGGAATAGTGCCTGCACTCCGTGCACCGACAACCCGTCACCTGCGATGGTGGCTAACGGCCTTGAGTGCAAGACGTGGGCAAACTTGTCGAGGAAATGCGGGCCGGAAGGAAATGGAAGAAGTTACCAAACCAACAAGTACTGTCAATACACGTGCTGGTACAAGTACACTCCTTATACGGACAAGCAAGGAAACTCGGACATGTGCTGTCTGGATGTGTAGATATACTACTGTACGAGCTCGTGGTATACATACATAATGTGCTCGAATTATCATGAGGTTGTTTTAACTCAGTATGAATACAATGTATGCATACTACGTCGTATGTTTCACGGGTACTCTCGTAAGAAAAAATATAATACTCTCGTATATTTTGTGTAATCGGCCTCCGGGATCCCGCCGCCTTTGCCAAAGAGACCGTGACCGACACTAAGACTGGCAAGAGACCGCGTGGGTACGCACGGTACATGTAGGGGCACATGAGGTCAGCTACTACATGTTGAACAGAAAAGAGAACAACAAACGATCTCATAATTTCTAATTCTAATTTGCGTCAACTCGCAAATAAGCTTCCTGCTTTAATATTTTTTATTTTTTAGTATCAGCTTACGTCAACTCGTTTGTTGATCAATAATAGAGGTTGAATTGATTTATTTCAACATACCGAATCCCACAACTATGCATACTACTACTCTAGCTAGTACAAGCAAGTAGCATGCGTATGGGCTCGCAATATTAATATTATATATGTATATATATTATAATAATACTACGAGCGAAGTACGTAGTCTACTCGTAGTATTAGACGAGCTCGTAATAATACTCCTATATATTCGAGCGTATTATGTTAATGTGAGCCCATCGCGGCCATCGGCTCTCTCGATCTCTCCGACGGCTCGATGATCCGCTGGCCTCTCTGCCCTCACGGCATGACATCTCCATAATATAATAATATATAATCGCGCTTGTCGAAATACGCGAGCCAATTCGCCGATAAGGATTGACGACCCCACGGCGCCAGCAGCCCTAGTCTCCCTCGCTCGCCTCGCCCCTCCGCCTCCTCTGGATTGATACATTATTTATATTCTCCTTCTGCTGACGGACTGCGCCGATACACACTCTGCTGTAGACGCGGGAACGTTGCCACGATGAACAACGGTGGCCGCGGAGGGGGGCGGGGAGTCCCGCCGGGCATGATGCTGCGCTACGGAGCCGCTGGCGGGAGAGGACCGCCGCCGCAGGGAGGGCCCATGATGGGGAGGGGAGGCGGCCGAGGCATGGGGGCTGGCCCCGGCCCCGGCCCCGGCCCTGGTCCGGGGCAAGGGTTTGGGTTTGGGCCCGGAAGGGGGCGGGGGTGGGGAGGCGGACCGCCGCAGATGCCCCCGCCGGGAGGGAGGGAAATGCCCGTGATGGGAATGGTGGGTGGCGGCAGAGGACCGCCCCGCCGGGGGGCGCCAGGCGGCCGCGGCTTCGGTCCGGGGCCGGGGCCGGGGCCGGGGATGGGGATGGGGATGGAGATGGGGGGGGCGGGGGGGGGGGCGCAGCCTCCTATGATGCAGGGCATGAGGGGGGGAGGCCCCCGGCCCTCGCAGATGCCGCAACATATGATGATGGGCAGAGGATCGGGTGGTGGGCGCGGGCCGATGCCCCCAATGGGAGGCAGTGTACCCCATCCTCCGCCGATGATGCGAAGAGGGCGTGGCATGGGGTCAGGCCCGGGCCCACCTGGAGGTGGACGGGGACCTATGACGTCTCCTCCTCTGCCACGGCAGATGGTGCCGCCGCCTCCGCCTATGCGGCCGCCACCGCCTATGCCTACGGGCATGGGCATGGGCATGGGCATGGGCATGGGCATGGGCATGGGCATGGGCATGGACATGGGCATGGGCGGCCCGCCGCCTCCAGGCATCCCGCCGCAAATGCCCATGGGCCAGCCGGGAATGCGAATACCACCGTCGCCGGGACCGCCGCCGCCTGGCCTCTCGCCGTCCGGTGCCCCGGCGTCAATGCAGCGGGCGGGGGGCTTCCCCCCGCAGCAGTACAATGTGCAGCAGCCGGCCCCAGGTCTTGGTTTCCCCGCGCATAATCAGCAGCAGCGACTCCAAGAACAGAATCATCATCCGGTGCCGCGTCATATGCCGCAACAGGTGGAGGCGCATGTCCCTCCAAGGAACCCCGCCGAGGATCCCTCCAGCTGGCAGACGCATGAGGCACCCTCGGGCGTCAGCTACTACTTCAACTCGGTTACCGATGTTAGCACCTACAAGCGACCGGCCTGCCTCGGGCCAGGCCCCGATGCTGCTGCTGAACCCTCGGTCGCCGCTCCTGCTTCCTCGAAGTGGACCAAGTACGAGGATGAGTCTTCAGGCAAGCCATACTATTCGGACGGCGCCACAACGACCTGGGACCGGCCGGACGAATACTTGTCGGCTGGTGAAGCAGAGCCGGAGCAGAGCGAATCTGGGAAGCGAAACAGTACGGACGCGCCCAATGGCAACGAAAGTCGCCCTTCGGAAGGCAAGGGCTCCAGCAGGAAAAAGAAGAAGCAGAAGCATCTAGATGTGGACGTCACGTGGTCCTCAAAGGCTGAGGCGACTGCCGCATTCAAGGGGCTGCTTCTGGTCAAGGGAATCACCCCCATCATGAAGTGGAACGAGGTGGTTCGCATTTGTTCGGAGGACGCGAGGTGGGAGGCATGCAACACGACTGGTGAACGGAAGCAAGCGCTGGCGGAATACCAGACCAAACGCTTGAACGAGTTGCGCGAAGAAACGAGGAAGGAAAAGGCCAGGGCCAAGGACGCGTTCTTGGCCCTTCTTGCCGATGTCGTGCCAACCCTACCAGCCTTTCAGGAATCGGCTAACCTGCGCTTTTCGGAGGTTAGGGATAGCCTTTTGACGGACGATCGCTTCTATGCAGTTGACGGAGAGTCAATGAGAAAAGATCTCTTTGTCGAATTCGTGGGAGAGATAAGGAAACGCGATGAGCGCAAAAGGCGTGGTAAGAAACGAGAGGCCCAGAACGGCTTTATTTCCTTCCTGAAAGAAAAGGAGGAGGCCGGTGTACTTACATTTTCGTCGACGTGGCCAAGCTTTGTTGCTTCGCTTGAGGTCAACAAGCCTGAGCCTCGTTTCGCTCTTTCTGCAAACATGTCGGATTCTGAACGTCAGCTTTACTTTGTGGATTATGTCCGTGAGCTGCAAGCTCTTGAAGACGAGAAGGAGCGCCGCATGCGGGAGGCGAGACGGCGTGCTGAAAAGGCTCGGCGCGATGAATACAGAAATGTTCTTAGGAAAATGGCAATAGCGGGGGAAATAGTTCCGTCATCCAGGTGGAGAAGCGTAGAGGAAATCATATCTGTGGACCCGACCTACGCCCTTTTGCAAGAGCAGAGCAGGGAGGCTCCGCGTGAGCTATTTGAGGACTACATCGAAGATTGGGGCGAAAATTACCGACGAGATCGATCCTTCCTGAGCCACGCTTTTGCTAATGCGAAGAACAAATTTGTAGTAGATGTAGAGATGCTGTATGACGACTTCACGAAGGCTTTTCTCAATGCTGTGTCGGAATCTCCCGATGACTGTGGTCGACTTCGACGAATCATTGCGCAAGAGGAGACCGTTTCGAGTGCAAAGCTTTACTTTAATGAGCTAATTGCCCGAGGCAGAGATGGCGGTCGAAGGAATGGAGAAGATTCTAGCGAAGATGAAGGAGAAATAAAGGAAGATGGTGAGATCAATGACAAGGAGAGGATCATGATGTGACGTAAAAGTTTGCTCAAAGGCTTCGAATTGATTATTCAAAACAATGGAATTTGAAATAATATGTCACATGATTGGGTGGGGAGGAGGGGGAGAATGGAAGTGCTTGGATTCGAAGGACTTCGCAAAGGTCATGTGCTGGAAGCTCCTGGCTCGAGGAAGCTAGATCATAATTGAAGTTTGGTTTTGCAACGCACTGCATCGTGTATTCGTGGCCCTCGATTGAATCCCCTTAGTTTTGGTGGGAACACCAATAGATTTCGAAAATCGGAACAAGGATCAGCATGCTCGACAATATTATTTAGTATGAATACAAGCTTGATCCTCAACCGTACGTCAATTTTGCGCCCGTGCAATATGACACCCTTCAACGACCAGACTGCAGTAGTGGATGATGAAGGAGTTGAGTTCGAAACATATTGCTTTGGAAGTGGCGCAGGAGGTGCGTTGGGCCTTGATGAGAAAGGAAATCTCCGCAAAATAGCTACTGCCCCCGTCGTGATTACCACAACATTGAAACTGCTCGTCGCCTCTTCAAATTTTGCAGTACCTCCCATTGTCTCTGCCGGAGAGAACGTTTCTTCTGTCCTTACCGAAAGGGGGCAGTTGTACGCATGGGGACAAATCTCTATGAGGTCAGAGCGACCAAACCCAGATTTAGTTGCAATCCCACAAGTTAAAAAAGTAAACCATGGGCCTAATCAGTCAGCCGTGGCAATAGCGGACGGGAAGGCGTATCATTGGAATACATCCCGCCCTAAGCCCCGCCAGGTCTCAGAATCCCCTGAAGCTCCCGCTCGTTACATTGATGTCGCGTGTAGCTCAAAGGACGTTCTTCTCCTGAAATCGACTGGCGATGTCGTAAAAATTAATCTGAATGGGAGCATCTGCAGGCCGCGCGCCCGGGCGACTCAAATAGGTTTTGCTGGCACAAAGATAGAAAAGATCGACTGTGGCCCAAATCATTCAGCAGCAATTTCAATTTGTGGCAGGCTCTTCACATGGGGCTGGGGCGAGAGCGGGCGTCTTGGCCATGGAGATGAAGAACCAAGGGCATCGGCAGAACTGGTCAAGTCAATTGCTCGGCAAGGCACCTTGATCTCCGCTGTCGCGTGTGGTGCAGCCCACACTTGTGTCGTCACGAATTACGGCAGCGTTTGGGGATTCGGTTTGAATGCCTATGGTCAGGTTGGCGTGAGTTCCGTGAACGGTGCATGTCTGCTTCCCCAAGAGGTGCTCGTCGGATACAGCATTTTAGACATCAGCGCAGGCTTTGGGCACACAGCGGCAGTCTCAGATCAAGGACATTTATTTAGTTGGGGATTTAATGAGGAAGGTCAGCTTGGGCTTGGCCACGAAGAGAGCGTTGACACACCCACTCTTGTGGACACTTTCCCTGATCAAGACAGCAGTAAGTACGTCTTGAAAGTCTCGTGCGGTCACCTCCATACCCTCTGTGTCACCTCCAACCAAACACATGCCATACTAGAACTATTGATCAAGCAATCCAAGGCAAAAGTGATTATTCTTCGTTTTGCCAGGTTTATATTATTGAAAGTAAGGCTGCACAAGCATAGTCTAGCTGCAGCGGCTAAGGCTACTTCGATCGACGAGTCGAAAACTTCGGACTATTCGTCGCTTAAATCTGAGATTCGTGTAACGGATTCGTCAGATGATCAGACAATCGAAAGTGGTGATAGCTTTATGCAGTTCAACAAGAATGGTAGCAATGAGGAGGAGGAAAGCTCGCATTTGGCGTCTGTTCTTCTTGGGAATCAAGCTATTCAGCAGTACCAAAAGCAGATTGCCCTGGCTAGAGATGCTCTTCGACATCGACTCGTGCAAGCAAAAGAAGAAGCGCCAAGGTTGGAGGAGATCACGAACTCTAAAGAAGAAGAAGAAGAAGAAGAAGGAGAAGAAGATATACGTGCTCGAAGCAGTGTCGAGGCTTATAACAGCAGGGTTGATCTACTAGATAAACAAGTATCAAAACGCAACAAGGAGATCGTTAAGCAAAAAAATGCTGATAGGGAGGAGAGAGTCCGCGCAAGCATTGAACGAGAAGCCAATCGACTCAAGGAAGCTAGGCAACGAAAGCTTCTACAGTCTTCTGCCAATATGACTCTCCCGGAAGTTCGCCGGAAAAAGCTAGATCCTTCTGCTCTCTCGACCAGAGGTAGAAGAAATCAGAAGGAGGATAATTGGAAAAGTCATCGTCAAGGGATTTCAAAACTATCGAAAAAAAAGACGAAGACAAGAACCAATGAGCTTCTTGAATGTCGGAAAAAGCGGCTGGACGAGAAACGTCGTGTCGATGAGCAGCGTCAAATCAAGGCGCTGCAGGAAGCAGAGAGGCGTCTTCGGCTTGACGACAGCAAAAGACAGCAGCTGGTTAAGGAGAGAGGAAAGTTAGAGATGAAGCGCCGACAAAAAATTGGTCTCGGAATGGAAGAGCTGAGAAAGAAGCTCGGACTTGGCAACAGCGAAGTTTGCTCGGTTCCGGGGGGGGGGGGGTGCACTAAGGGCGATACCGACGTTGGTGGTGGTGGCAAACGCTTCGCCTTCAAGACGGCATCACAGTGGACCGAGGCCATCTGTTGCGAGAAGGGTGCCGAGCGCTATGGAATCAGTGAGGTTAGATTGGTGGATCTGCGTTGAAGTCGTTGGAAGACTTGTAAAAAAAGGAAAGGGTCCTAAATACGTTTACTTGCTTGCCGCAACAAAACCATCTAATCCCCCTTCAGTTACGAGATTTTTGAACGTTCGACCCATTCGGTGGTGGCCACCTACGCAGCTCCGCATGCCCCAATGCTTCCTCCGAACTGGAACGGACATCCACACCTAATCTGGAAAGGTTGGATAATTGCCGATTTGCGTTGCCCGGCTTAGAGGGCCTTCTTGGCTAGGAAATCGGTGTGCTCCTGGTAGGGGGAGGCACCAAGCGTGTTCTCCTTCCAGAGCTCAGGGCTGAGGTAGCCGTAAGTCTTGCGGAGGGCATTGAAGATGGCCTTGATGTAGTTACCCATGGTACGGGTGTGACCGCGGGAGGAGGAGTAGCAGTCCTGAATACCGGCCATGTGCATCAGCTTCTTGCCGGCTGGGGAGGAGACAAGACCGGTACCACGGGGGGCAGGGATGAGGCGGACACGGACGGAGCCGCACTTGCCGGTGACCTTGCAGGGTACAGTGTGGGGAAGGCCGGATTTACGTCCCCAGTATCCACGGCGGACAGGGGCGACGTTGAGCTTGGCGCTGGTGATGGCACCACGGATGGCGTTGGCGACCTCGGAGGAGCACTTGACGCCGAGGCCGAGGTGGCCGGAGGAATCTCCGACGGCGACGAAGGCCTTGAAGCGGGTACGCTGACCGGCGGAAGACTGCTTCTGCACGGGCATGATCTTCATCACCTCGTCCTGGAGCTTGTCCTTCATGAAGAAGTCGATGATCTCGGCCTCCTTGACCGGGAGGGAGAAGAGAAAGATCTCCTCGAGGGAGCCGATCTTTCCCTCCTTCACGAGACGGCCGAGCTTAGTGACGGGCGTCCATACGTCCTCGTCGCGGTCGCCACGTCCCCTGCCGCGTCCGCGGCCACGGCCCCGGCCACGGCCACGGCCACGGTCACCGCGGCCACGTTCTCCGCGGCCACGTCCAAAACCTCCACGTTCGTCAGACATTTGGCTTGATTGGGTTGTAGTTGAACAAATCTGCTGGGGCAAAGCAACTATGAGTCGGGTGAAATCCTTTGCAGGCAGAGGTGGCGATGGTCGTCGAAGTAACGTCATCAAGTAACAGCTAAGGCATGCTAATACTACATACTAGCTAGTATGCTCCTACTACTAGCTAGTAGTAGGAGATAGCATCTCTATGGATACTGCTGGTTCTTTTCCATTAAGAATGTAAAACGTACGACATGCAGACGTTAAGAGCTCAAAGTCAATCTGTCAGTATCAAAATAAGTTAAGTGTACCCACACTATAAACGGATAGTAATGGTCATGCAGTAAATGAATTCGCGCCGCAAGGCCCCCCCGATTTGTGTTTGTTTTTGTGGTTGCCCTACACCCACGTATTAGTGTAAATACTTTGTATGGATACATGGTATACAGCTAATCTAGTTAGTATGCATAACTAGCTACTGTTACTCATACTTAGTCCTACAGCGTAGTGCGCATACTAGCTAGTACTATGGCATAGTAGCTAAATTACTACTGTATTTATGTATGAGCTCGGACGATTCATCCCCCTATCCCCCATCGCCCATCCTTATCGCCTCCGCCCTTCTTGGCCATATATAGTACTCAACAACAACCGGAATCATGGTGTTCGTCAGGGTCCAGAAATCCAAGGCGTACTTCTCGCGCTACCAGGTCAAGTTTCGCCGTCGTCGCGAGGGCAAGACCGACTACCGCCAGCGCAAGCGTCTAGTCTGCCAGGCCAAGAACAAGTACCAGAGCCCCAAGTACCGCCTCGTCGTCCGCTTTACCAACAAGCAAGTCATCTGTCAGATCATCTACTCCCTAATCGACGGCGATCGCGTCCTTTGCCAGGCCACCTCCAACGAGCTTCCCCGCTATGGTCTCGAGGTCGGCCTCAAAAACTATGGCGCCGCCTACTGCACCGGACTCCTCGTCGCCCGTCGCCTCCTCCAGAAGGTTGGCCTCGACTCTGTCTACGAGGGCAACACTGAGGTCGACGGCGAGGTCGTTAGCTGCGAGGTAGGCAAGAAGACATACTATGTTGATGAGGTTGATGAGGACAAGCGCCCCTTCCGCTGCCTTCTCGACGTCGGTTGCAAGGCCACCACGACCGGCTGCCGTATCTTCGGAGCGCTGAAGGGCGCAGCCGACGGCGGGCTCGACATCCCCCACTCCGAGAAGCGCTTCCCTGGCTACGACCGCGACGCCAAGGAGTACGACGCTGACATGCACCGCGAGCGCATCTTCGGCGGTCACGTTGGTGAGTACATGGAGTACCTCGAGGAAGAGGACAACCAGAAGTATCAGCAGTGCTTCGCCAGTTACATCGAGAACGGCGACGACGCCGACGGCCTCGAGGAGCTCTACGAGGGAGTCCACGAGAAAATCCGCGAGGATCCCAGCCCCTCCGAGAAGAAGGCTTTCACCCCCAACAAGGACTACAAGCGCAAGGCCAAGCTCACTCTTGACGAGCGCAAGGCTCGCGTCCAGGCTAAGAAGGATGCCAAGATCGCCGAGCTCGAGGCTGACTCCGATGACGAGTAAGGAGTAAGTTCTCGCAATACCACTACTAGTTCGAGATGGCTTTTTGGATCAGATCAACCAAGATTATAATTTATAAATTCATATCGGTACAGTGAAGTGATTCTTTAACTATTGCTGCAGATACCTTGCAGCGAGCCTTTTCTCTATGCCATTCTCATCTCTCCTGAAACTCAGAAGCCAGAATAAGTTATGTCGGTGTCCCTATTCCTCCAGCTCGCGCGCTTGGTAAAACTAGGCGATGCTTTCGTCGATGAGATAACCTGTGAACACAACGGTACATTGGCAGCGAAAGCTCGGAATTTCATTATCTTCGCTAAATCCTTTCTTGTAGGGAGGGTGGATAACATTGGGAAATTTTTTCTTGTCTCCCTCCCTACCCCAAGGGAATGGCCGTAGGCATTGTCCCAATTGGAGCAAAGCTTGAGGCCGATCCACGAGTCGACAGGTCCGACGACAGGCAATTCACCAAGAAGCTTCTTCGCTCCTTCAAATGACAGGACATAGCCCGTCAAATACCAAAGGAAGGAGGGGATACCCACGTGCTCAGATAATCTGAACATGGGTGCGTTCTTGGGTCGACCGTAGCCTAGAGAGCAGAAGTGGAAGTCACGAGGTAGCTCGTGAAGTAGGGCGCCAAGGCGATCGGCAAAGTGATCCACGAGGACAGCATCGTCTTCCAAAATGATGCAAACTGGCATTGGAGGCAAGTTCTTATTCTCATGAAACAGGGCAGGACCGGTGGCAAAACCGCTGATGCGAAAGAGACGCATTAAAACATCAGAATGGCCGCTGGTGCTCTGGTCAAAGCTTGAAGGAGTGACCAAGGACCGGAAGACTCCTTCCCAGCTTCCAATGTGTGAAAGCGCGCAAGCTCTCTCGCTTAGGCTCATCATGACGGCCGCGTCATCCTTTCGGGCGAACTTGTCAAAGGCAGCTAATTCGTTGGGGTACCAATGAGTAGACACAAAATCAGCCAATACTTTGGAAGTTGCAGAAGTAAAGTCGCCGTCGGTTACAAAATCCTGCGACAGGCTCCTTTCTAGATCCAGCACGCTTCCTCCTCCGTCAAAGGCATGGTTCCCCCAGCAGTAGCCCTTACTTTCATCTGTGATAGCATGACATTTATCAGGGAACGCGACTGCTTTTACAAGAAGTAATTGGGCGCGCCGACTCTGGTCAAACATGTTGATCCATCGATCCCGGCGACGATCGAGATTTATGACACGCACTGTTGGGAATGAAATTAAGTCTATCAGACTTGCAAAAGCTTTGGCGTAAGAAGTAGAGTCCTGTATTGACGATGTCATGGTTAACACTGCCATCGAGGCCCACCGAACAACTTGGTACATTCTGTTGCCATCCGCCAGGATAAATGCGCAGCGGGCAATTCCACTTGCAAGCTGTAGATGGAAGAGTTTTTGATGATCTTGGTTTGATTCCTTCCTCTCCACTAGCTCCATAATTTTGTCAATTGCAGGATCTAAAAGATTTCTTTCACCGACTGATTCTCTTTTGTCAACTTGCGGCTGTAACCTGTAAGACTGCAGGACTGCCAAAGCATCGCAACAAATTGAAGCAAAACTGATTGCCCAAAAAGGAAAATCATTTTGACTTCCGGTCGCCGCTCTTTTCAAAGCGCAGACAGCGGAGTCGATTGAACTTGAGATGAGGATTATGTCTCCAGAAACGATTAAGCTGAGTTTGACGGCAAGCAATGGTCCTCTACCAAATCCACACCACGACCTTTCGATTGCTTGCCTTATTGAATCTTTAGTGATATCTTTCGCGTGAAAAACGCTCTCGGTATTTTCGTCCATAAAGACGCTAGGATCAATCCATGAAGCTTCCCTTTCAAATACACGTTTGAAGGCAGCAAGTTCAACAGCGGAGATATCGCGGATTCTCTTGTCGGTGCTAGTGAGACGGATCTTCCATGTTTTTACAGCAACTCCAAAAGAGAGAGATAAAGCTCTACCAAGCAGGGAATGATTTCTCCTGTCGCCGTCTGTATTTGAGGCAGAGACACCGTCAATGTCGCGAAGGCATGCACTGAACCATGATTTCTCGTCTGAATGGTATTGATGTAGCAGCG
>Ga0315315_10003558_pt1 | contig 14302 bp, 11 predicted proteins | sample M140m3416metaG_FD_203699 | JGI IMG/M metagenome (GOLD analysis project Ga0315315, IMG submission 203699) | Ammonia-oxidizing marine archaeal communities from Monterey Bay, California, United States - M1 40m 3416 | ecosystem: Environmental > Aquatic > Marine > Intertidal zone | place: USA...
GTCTTGTGCCACCGCCGCCATCACCACCTCTCTGTTGGCCCGCAGCTCGGCTGAAGCGTACTCCAGTGCTCTGCCGTCTTGTGCCACCGCCGCCATCACCACCTCCCGGTCGTTCCGCAGCTCGTCCGGAGCAAGCCGCAGCGCTCTGCCATCTCGGGCCACCGCCACACGCACACGTAGCTCCACTTCGTTGGGGTTCATACCAATAGGCTTATTGGCAGCACGCAGCATCTGAACAAATGGCGAATTGTTGTGATCAGTGGGCTGTACAGCTTTTTCCTTTTTTCTAGCCGACATCGATGGTTGAGTACAACCGAAGCTCGTTCGGTAGTTGATTGAACGAAAGATTGTCAATAAGACCCGAAATGTTTCCTTGCTTCTTATCCGCGTCGGTCACAGGCGCCAAGTCAAACTTTATCGCTGTCGTTTGCTTTACTCTTTCTCTCTCTCAACAAACGTTCTACTTTCTTTGCTTATTCATGCAAGGCGTTGCTTTGCAACGACGTCACTCCGGTCGATCCAAAGCCAAGCGAGTCTCTGGCCGTACTTGTGCGATGTTCCTTCACTTCTTCAACTACAGGCGTGGCGTGCATTTCAAAAATGATTTGCGCGATCCGGTCGCCCTTTTTGACTGTCATGCTTTCACTTCCATGATTGATGATCACGACCTTGACCTCGCCTCTGTAGTCCGAGTCCACAACGCCAGCCATAATGCAGATACCATTTTTGATAGCAAGTCCTGACCGTGGGGCGATTCGGCCATACAGATTATTACCAATCTCCAGTGAAATTCCAGTGCTGATCACTTTACGGGTCTTTGATGCAACGACTGCTTCTTCGTCCGCACACAGATCGTAGCCCGCGGCGCCGGCCGATGCTCTACTGGGAAGTGTTGCCGTCTCTGTCAGTCGTTTCACTAACAGAGTAGCCATGGCAGTGACTTCTTATGTATGCGGCTGCTACAATACACAACACAACATCATCACTAGCGAGAGGAAATGAAATGACCCAAAGATCGAAGAATGCAAACGGATGCTCGCCTACTTTGCCACCGATCTCCGCACGACCCGCCCACCACCAACCCAAACACACTACATTTGCCGACTAGCGGCTGTCGCTGGAAGAGCCGCCAGACGAGCCGCTGCTGCGGGGCATGACAGCTTCGTGCTCGATTTTCTTCGTCTCGGCCTCTGTACGCTTCAGGCCGATTTGACGCTCCTTTATGTTCAGATCGTGGTCTGCTTTTGCGTATTGTTGTTCGCACCGTTCGCATTCCTCTTTTTCAGCCTGTCGCTGCTTGGCACCGTCGAGTGCCTTGTCAATGTCGTCCTTTGTAGAGCCAATTGCGTGCAGAACTGCGGGCATGGCAATCTCGACGGGAACAAGGCCGCCATTGAACAGATTCAGGACCTCCTCGGTCGCGGCAAGGGGTGACGTTAGCAGCTGCAGCTGACCGACGTCGTCGTTTGGCCCATCGGCGTAAATATCCTAGTACACAAAAGCAGATCCACATGCACATGTACATGTGTCAGCAAGCAACTCACGAATACGGAAAGGATTGTGTAGATCTCACTCTGTAGGCCACCGTGAGCACGGAGTTGACCGACTTGGCGAGCTGCGACACTGTAGTGTTTAACAAACTCAGTCTGCTCAGAAACACACAACACAGCGCTAGGTCAGTCCGGGAGTGAATGTCGTGGCAGTGTGATGCGTGCAATGTTAGGACCGCCAGACACCCCCTCAAGGGACTGGCGACCGGCATCTCCTTCGCTGTGGGACGAGCCGATTCCATTGGATGAATACTGGACGCATCCCCAAATGCGCGTCAATTGCAAGCCTGGCTATGGGCAGATCTATCTGATCGCGCCGCTGCCACTGGTGAGCAAGAGCAACAAAAACGGCTACATTGGCCAGAACGGAACCAGTCTGTATTCCCGCGTCGTAAACCACCAGAGCTCGAGCTCATCGTGTGTTAAGCTGGCCCGTGCGCTCAAAGCGCACGGCTTGCACAACTTCACAATCCGTCGACTGCAGCATTGGGTGCCCAAGGACCAACTGAATGACGCCGAGATGTATTGGATCGCAAAGATGGACACTTGGCACCACGGCTACAATTGCGGTCCCGGTGGCGGCGTTGAAAACATCATGCAGGATTCCGAGGTGCGTGCCAACCACAAGGCAGCGTTGGCACGCCCCGATGTCAAGGCCAAATGCAGGGCCGCCGGCAAAAGACGGTGGGCGGACCCAGCGTACGTGGCCAAATGCAAAGCAGGAATGGCAACTGCATACACCGCCGAAGTGCGTGCCAAGATGAGCGAGAACTGCAAGAAGCAGCGTCAGAATGCCGAACGTGAAGTCCAGAGAGGCTTGGCCAAGAGAAATACAACTTTGCGGAAGCGCGCTGAAAGGCGTGCAGCGTTGAAGACCGATAAAGAGCGTCGCAGATTTGACTTGGATGTTGCCAAATTGGATCGATACAATTCCAAGAGCGGCCGCTCCATGACATTCCAGCGTGAAGTATACGGTGTGTGTTCCTAGTGCGCGTGGGCATGTGCGCGTGTGCATGTGCGCGTGGGTACGAGCGCGGCTTACTGTGAAGTGGACTTGCCCGCGAACCTCCCGGAGAAGACGAGGTCGGCCGGTACACCTGCAACCAAAAGCACACAAACGTCAGAACTTTGAAAGCATAACTACGTCGGAAGGTGGACGTTCCGCACCGAACGCAGCGCTGAACTGCTCGATCGCCAGTCGCGAAAGTGCTTCGAGGTCGCCGCGAGACTCGGGGGATGCCACATGCGGAGCCATTTCTTGCTCCTTGGGAAGATTAAAGAGCGACGGCTGGATATCCGGTGGGGCGTATCCGTGCTTGGCCATCTTGCTGCCGCCCGGTCCCGAAAACGAGTGCAAATCGTGGTCGTCTCTTGGATTTGTGGTTTGAAGCTTGTTGATCATCTGGCACATCTGCTGCTGAAGCGCAAGCGCGCGCGCCTGCGCGCCGCTCTCCTCGGCGTCGGTACCTTGCTGCACGGCTCTGCTCTCGCTGTCGAAAAAAAGAGTTCCGGGATCCAGCGCACTCGCATCCTTTTTGCGCATCTGGGTCACGATCCGCGGCCGCGCGCGCGAAGCTTCCGCCGTAACGGCAAGCTCAGTAAGCGCTCCAACAAAGGACCCGAGCTCGAAGACGGCGGCGAGTGGCGAGTTGACATTCCCAACCGCGTCGGGATGCTGGCGAATGACCACACGTGCCTCTTCGTCTTCGCGCGTACCCTGTCCCGGGGCGTTTGAGTAAACCAGATACTCGCGCTTGTAACCTTGTCGGCCGCCCATGTGGAAGGCCACCTCGTAGCTCCCGAGTGTCGGGACCATAGGAATGACCAGGGGTGGGGCCACAGGGGTCTGGTCCACGGCCTGTTTGGCCTTGGATCCTTTGCCCTTCGAAGCGGCAGGGGGTTGTGCGAGCTTGCGTCTCTTGGCGAGTAGAGTGGATCGGCGCACGTCGTCTTCGTGCTCCTCGTACGAGATTGCTACGTAACCCCACTTCAGAAACGAATCGATGACGTCCTGTGCAAACGGTATCCACACTTCGTTGAGGTGGTCCTTGAACGCAGGTGTGAGATCCACCTCATTGCCCGTCTTTCTAAGGCTGATGCCTCCAGAAAGCAGCTGCCCTGAAAGGACCGTTCGTGCCGCCTGCACCGCGGGGTGACCTTGGAACATGTGCTCGAGGGCATAGACCTGTTCGAGGTTCATGCGTTTCTCTCCTAGCTCATTGTCATGGACGCCAAGTGAGTTGGACAACAGGCCAGGGCGTGCTTTGATGGCAGCAGGCTTGCGCTGACCAGCCTCGCGCAAGCGGGTGCCCGAAGCCATACCGCTACTTCTCACTCGTGTGTGGATAGTACATAGGTTATCGAGCTTGCTCGATCTTAAATAGCGGCGTTTGTTTTCATATGGTACAGACGGCACACAACAGACATCCAACAAAGATGATCGACGGCAAAAGTGCCAACGAACTTACGTTCAAAAACCTACAAGGTGACGATAAAAGCAGCCTTCTCGACGCAAAAACCGACCCACCTTCTGTAGCTTTTAGTAGTAAGCAAACGCCGTGGTATAAAAAGCTTACCATGCTCCAGTGGGTGGGAATCACCACTGTCGCGACACTCGCAGTGGTAATTCCAATCACAGTTGCATTTGCCGCGGGCGGCGGCATGGACCCCCCGTTGCCCACCCCGTCGCCTGTCCCACATCCGCCGCCGCCACCGCTTGTCCCACATCCGCCGCCGCCCTCGCCCTCGCCACCGTCGTCCGTACCGTGCCTGCCTCCCATCATACACACCGTCAGCGCGACGACAGACTCACCGTCAGACCCGTTACACTACACGCTCAATGGCGTGGTGGTCACTGAGGCGCGCGTGGGGCCCGGCTTCTATCTCTTTCGCCGCAACCCTGCACACCCCGTCCACTTCTTGGTGAACGGGACGGCGGGGAATGCGCTACAATCAACCGGCAACGGAGAGGCAGATTGGCCGTACAACATTCCTGACACTGACGACAGCAGCGGCTTTCTCTACTACGTCCTGAACGTAGCATCGCCGTTTGAAGCTAATGACCTTGTGTGTGGGTTCCACCTCACCATGACGATCGAGCTGACATTTGACAACAACTGCCCGGCCGCGACGGCGCCATCGCCGCCCCCACCGCCAACCGTCGTCGGGTCGTCGGACCAGTGCTCCGTTTCCCCCCCGACCGACAAGTGGTGCGGCGCAACCGCGAGAATAGATGATATCGCCATCATTGAACTCATCAGAAACAACGACAACAACTTCACGGAACTCACCGGCCGTGACCTCTCGCACGCCTTGTGCTGCGCGCTATGCATGGCCGATCCGTTGTGCTACCACTACGCCCTCTTACACGCAGGGCCAGGAAACGGCCAAGAGTGCTGGACCTACAGTGCTGGGCTGTCCTTACAAGCCTGCGGATCCACCAACGGACAGCATGGGCAGACGTACACCAAGGTGCCCTTCCCGCTTCCGCCGCGTCCGCCGCCGTCACCGCCGCGTCCGCCGTCGCCTCCGCAACCCTCGCCCTTGCCACCCTTTCCGCCTCCGCAACCCTCGCCCCCGCCCCGTCCACCGTCTCCACCCTCACCGCCGCCGCCCCCGGGCATCCCGTGGAACGCGGTGCACAACGGCACGACGGGGTTCGACGACTGTGTGGTGCCCGTCAACGGCACGTCGACCGTACGGACAGGCGAGCACCTGGCAGAATGCACGGGTACCATCCGCGTGCTGGGCACGATGGTGGTCGAGAGCGACACTCTGGTCACCACGTCGCGCATCGAAGTGGAAACCGGCGGTAGCGTGCGCATCGGGACGCCGGAGGGCCCGGCCACCAACGTAACACTCTACCTAGACCACGCCGACTGTGAGACCCTGGTCAACGACTTGCGCGAGGAAAACTGGAATTCCGCGGCCACCGCCTGCCTCAAACGTGGCGAGATCTACATTCGTGGCGACTGGCACTCGTACGGCGTCCCCGTCACCGCGTGGACGCGCCTCCTCGACAATTGCGACGTGGGCTGCAACACGCTACAAGTGGAGGAGTGCCACGGGTGGGCAGTGGGCGACGAGATCGTCGTCACGGCCGCACATGTGGACAGGCGCGCCAACGGTTCCCCGAGTCGGCGCATCACGACGCTTAGGCCAGGCACCGACGATCGCAACTGTGCCGTCGATCTCGACGTTGGACTTGGCGAGCTCCACTCGGGCGCGCCGATCAGTGCGATGGGCGCGTCCAGCACGGTGCGCGCCGAAGTGTTGCACTTTGCGCGGAGCATCGTCATTACGGGTCCGATGCACTGGCGCAACGGTACTGACAGCGCAAGCTCTCCCAGCGGTGGGCAAGGCATCATTACACGCGCCGTCGGCAACGGTGAGGTGGTCATGCACTGGCACCACATGAACAACTGCGGTCGCGTGCTCCTGGGCAGTTATTGCCACCACTTGCATCACAGGTCCCAGTCAGGAGGCGAGTTCAAGGGCATCTCGGTGCTCAACAGCGTCTCCAAGGCGTTCACCATCCACGGCACATCACGTGCGCGCGTCGAGGCGGCGACCGTTTACAACCACCGAGGTGCGCCAATCTACCTTGAGGTGTGCGCTTTTGTTTGAACCCAGTCATGTTCTCACCACATGCCACACAAACACACACACGTAGTCTCATACGCTGTGTGCACCAAAAAATCTGTGCGCAGAACGGCGCGGAGCACGACAACACCATCATCGGCAACGCGATCGCGTGCGAGACCCGATCGGCACAACGCTTAGACTCTGGCCAACGCTGCGCGCTCATAAATGGCGTATTGTCGCAAAGAAATTCCGATTTTGACGAGCAGTCGGGAATTTACATGAACAGCATGTTCAGTGCCGCAATCATCGGCAACGCAATCTCGGGGCAGGACAATGCGCTCTTTGTCAACCAAGGAGGCAGCGCCAACGGACGGGACAGGGCGACGAATCTGGTGGCACCGATGGCGACGCGCATGGACGTGCAACGCGACAACGTCTTCCACGACAACGATGGGTTTGGCTGGTACGTGAACCGGCACAGTCTCTTGCGGACCGAGATCGACCCAGCGACCGGGTACGTCACCGAATGGGCGACGGCGTGCCAGTGGAACTTTGTGACGGGCGAGGACAACGCCGTGCCAGGCGTCCTCGAGAACCACATCGAATATGGCAACAACTTTGGCTTGGGCGCTTACGACCTCTCCGACTTTACGTGCCGAAACTGCTCAATCTTGCAGAGCCTAAATGGAATCTACTGGAAGACTTACCGCCGCGCCAATGGCACAGGACCGCTGCTCGAGGGAGGGCGCGTCTCCCAAATGAACCATGATATTTCAGGAAAGTATATGGCGATCAACTCGCTGCGACTTCCGGGTGGACAAGGGCTGGTCGAGTTAAAGGACGTCGAGATCGTCGGACCCGTGAGGTTTGGCTTCAACCACCACTGCAACCTACCGGGAGAAACAACCGGTGGCATGTGCGCGTCGTCGTACTTTTTGAACAATGTGAGCAATCCGGGTGGTTGGGACGTGGCGTTTGAGGAAGAAACCGAGGGCGATGGAGACACCAGCATGATCCTCCAAAACGGTACCGATCCCCAGACGAGCGAGACGCTCATAATCGGCACAAGCAAGCGCACGTTCGACCCTGTTCACGTTGGGTGCCATGCTGCAACGGTCACTCGCGCGAGCGAGGCGTGGTGGTGCCCAGGCAGACTCAAGATCCGCCCAATGCTGCTCTTCTCGCCGGATCGCGGACACCTGAGCGTGACCTCGACGCACGCGGATGACAATAACGGCAATCCGCGCACGACGCAGATTGCGCCTCGCGTCAAGGTCGCGCCGCACGGCGTGGGGCTAGGTGGGCACTACTGCCCACCTGGCCGCAACAGCGCAAACGGCTACACCTTCTTGGTGCTCGATGGAGCAAACCTGACCATCGACATCCCCGACCCGCCGAGCATCCCCGGCCCGCAGAACAACCCTAACCCGCCGCTCACGCTTTTAGGCAGCCAATACGATGACTACTTCGTCATGCAATACAGCGAGGAGCAGTGGCCCGCGAGCCTCAAGTCGTCAGTCACCGTGACAGTGACGGGCGTCGGCGCAGACACATCGTACGGGCTTGCAGGTGGGCCCTACCTGATCCACAGCGACCACAGTCGCTCCTTCATGATGCCCTACGGCGCGTACGTCTCGGAAGCAGGGGCATGGTGGGAGGCGATGGAGGCGGACGGCACAACCGGCGCGTGGAGGAATACGCCCGGGTTTCTGACCCCAGCCCAGTACGAGACGCAGCGGGTAGGGTCAAACGGATAGCACCGACTTTCACGCCATCGTGCGCCACGCATAATAACTTGAACGTTTTTGCTAGAGAGTAGTGCATACAGTAAGATTGGGTGGGAAATTCAATAATACGTTTCTTTCCATGCAGATCACCTTTTTGCTGGCGTGCCTTGTTGGGGTCACCGTTGCCACCACTACTCTCACCGACGGCGGCACGTGCTCCGAAAATGGCCGCGCCACCAAATACGACTCGTGTCCCAAGTGCGGCTGGAAAATACACGCGCCCACGACTCCTGGAGAGTACACTCTAATGCGCAAGTACGAGACGGTGCATGAAATGCGCGACGGGTTTGTGTGCTACATGGGCCGGACTGGCAACCCTGCACAATCCTCACAGCACACTCAGCCCAATTTCTCAGAGCGCTTTGGGCGTGGATACTTCTGGGAAACTGGCGAGCCGCCGCTCAGCACTCTCGGCACCACGGGCATTCCATGGCTTCAAGACCCGACCCAAGGAATGCAAAAGTACGACAATGGGTGCAAATATATCAACGATCTCCTGGTGCCGCGCGAAGACGGCCAGGCGGGCTTCTCGCTCAAGGCAATGCGACCTCCGACTGCATCTGCGGCTTACGTCACTGAGGATTCAAATGGTTGGCCGGATCTGGATGACGCGTACACGCTGCGTCTCGAGTCTAAAGATGTGGTCAACGGCGGACTGTTCGTCATCGACGTCGACCGACTGCCTTACGGGGCCGGTGTGTGGCCCGCGTTCTGGATGCTCGGTAGCGATCCAAACGATTGGCTGGCGCACCCTCCCAAGACGCCGGGCATGGCGCAGCGCAACTACTGGCCCAACCGCGGCGAGATCGACATCATCGAGTACATTAATGCGTATACCACGAGCATTGACACTTCTAACGACTGGAGAAACCACGTCACCCTGCACACCGATGCCGGTTGTGAATCCAACCGTAGCTCACCGTATGAGAGCGGCCATGAGGATACATCCTCCAGTCAACGTTGCAATGCCGGGTTTGACGGCAGTAACGACGCAACAAAGGGCTGCAGCATGTCCATGAGCAAGAACACGGTAGGACACCAATTCTTTCAAGGGGCACAGTACGTCTGTGAATGGGTACAGGATAGCCACGTCGACTGTTGGTTTTTCAACAAGAACGAGACTGGCACATACAAGCCGGGCAGCGATTATAGGGCGTCCGACGGGTCGCCTCCAGTGCGTACGTCGCCGGTCGACTTCAGGACGGCCACATCGGTCAACGTGTCCGAACTTGGCCTTCCCGACGTTCGCCACGACCTTGCTCCTGGGTGTCGGGGGCCCACCGCTGACCGCTACTTCTCCGACATGCGGTTTGTTATTAACACTGTACTGTGTGGACAATGGCCCAACGCCGTAACAACAAATGTTCAACCGATTGACACAGGTGGTGTTAGTTATAATGGGGCTTCATGTGAAAACGTAATGAGAGGCTACATTGGAACACCTCCCAAGCAACATGGCGACGGAAGCCGCGACTACCTCGATCGGCGGTTTGACTGGGACATCTCCTTCATCAAGATCTTCACTTAAACCAAGGAGCACGCCGTCGTGACACCAGATCCGACGAGCATGGTTCCAGCAGGAGCGGCGACCATGTAGCCGTCGTATTGACCCATTGAACAGGCGCTACCGCCGAGGGAGCACGTGTGTGTTTGTATAGATGGTGATGTTGACCACGTAGGACACGAAGAGGGCGGGGATGGTGAAGGATGGGATGGAGGAGAAATGAGCGTCGCGTCGCCGGATTCCTCACCACTGGTCACAACGAGAACGATGGTCCCGATGATACCGACGACGAGCCCCATCGTCGCAGCACATAGCATCGCGGTGGTGCGTACCGAAAGTCCTAAACGCGTAGCCACAATTTGTAAGATACTTGGTTTGGTCGCTACAACGGACCTTACGGACTCTACCGAGCCAAGGGTATCAACTTTAGGCCTTTCGCCGACGGAGACCACGTGGTACTTGCCTGTTGGGAGGAACAGCCCAGGGAGACTGTCCCTTGAGAGTTTCATAGAAACAAATGTTGATGAACTGATCGTCATACCATTTATCGCCATTGCATTGGTTATCTTGGCTGGAATGGTATTTACTCGTCGTCAGGACTGTCATAAACGCGAAGCCTTTTTCTGTGCCTGTCTGAAGATGAAATCTCGTTGAAAAAGGAAAGAAATGTCTCTGGCAAATCCCAGGATGTCTCGTCGTTGATGGAACGCCCCACGGCCATGCTGCCTCCATTTGCCACTATCGACTCTTCCATCTTCTTCAGCTCTTCGAGGCCTTCAACCATGTCCTCGGCGTCCACGACTAGTCCTCTGAGCTCGTCCACGAGCTCGTCGTGGTTATCGTTCGTTTTGTACTCCTCGTTGTCCACGATGCCCAGCTCTGCGCGCGCCTCCGCCAACCCCGAGATTGCATTATCGTTGTCGCTACCGGCGTCGTCGCTACCTCCACTCCCGTCACTCTCCCCGTCACTCTCCTCCCCGTCATGTTCCTCGTGGTCTTCTTCGTTCTCATCGCTCTCGCTGCAAGAGCCCACCACGCTCCCGTCGATGTCGGGTAAGCAGTAATCTGCGGTCTGTCCCATGAGGACGACTTCCTGTGCAAGAAGCAATGCCATGGCCTCTGTCTTTTTGTGGTAAGCGCGCACAAGGTCGTCGACCATGTCGCGCGCCGTAAACGGCTCTTGGTCCAGATCCGCCCACAGAAGAGCCGACGTATTCTTGTGTGACTGCAACGCCATTTTTGCATCGGCTACGATAGAATAGAGCAATGACGCTTCTTTGACCCATCGCACGTACTGCTTGTGTATGGAAAGCGCGTGGCGTGCCACTACAAACTCGACCTTGATGCCAGTCTCTCTCTCCAGACTGTCGATGAATTCGTCGAATCCTTCTGCTGCAACAATGGACGGGTGTACCGGAAACGGTGCACTCGGTGAGTACAGCTTGGCGTAGAGCAGCTCTCCTGCTTCGCGAATGCTCCACTTGCTTTCGTTGCAGTGCACAAAAGCCTGGTCGACTGCCGCCGCATACTCACCACTGTTCTTGTCCATGTCGCGTATAAAAGTCATACGACAGTCGGCGCCGGAGTATGGTCGTTTTAAGTGAACTCGCGTCACAGCAAAGCTGCTGTTTACAACTAACGTACGTAGAGACACGTATGGCTTTGTGAAGTATGGTCAGAAACGGTTCTTCATCGGCGCCGGTGACATACTTCCAAATTAGGCAGGTGGTCGGACCTCTAGCTTGGCGGTCGGACCTCTATTCATGTCCGGAAGTCGTCCACATCCCCGACCCCAGGTGGACGATTTCCGGACATCGAAAATGGCAATGTCCGGAAACCGTCCGGAAACTGTCCGGTGAGCAGGTGCAGTGGACGGTTTCCGGACGGTTTCCGGACATTAAGTGGCACCGGGGACCAAACTGCCAATGTCCGGAAACCGTCCGGAAGTCGTCCGGTGGGTGGACGGTTTCCGGACGGTTTCCGGACATTGCCATTTTCGATGTCCGGAAATCGTCCACCTGGGGTCGGGGATGTGGACGACTTCCGGACATGAATAGAGGTCCGACCGCCCAGCTAGAGGGTCGACCACCTTCCTAATTAGTAGCTTTGTGTACCAACGGTTCCATATGCGGCGCCGGTGAAATACTTCCAAATTAGGCAGGTGGTCGGACCTCTAGCTGGGCGGTCGGACCTCTATTCATGTCCGGAAGTCGTCCACATCCCCGACCCCAGGTGGACGATTTCCGGACATCGAAAATGGCAATGTCCGGAAACCGTCCGGAAACCGTCCACCCACCGGACGACTTCCGGACGGTTTCCGGACATTGCCATTTGGTCGGAAACGGGATGGAGTCCAGCCTACCTGAAATCGAAGTCACCGCCTTCTTGCACAATCGCGATCATCAAGATCCAGAAGAGAACAACAAACAGACTGGTGCCTAGACAGAACCATACGCCATCACTCGCCGACTGGTATGAGTATCCATGGCGTTGTCGGTAGATGCCGTAGTAAGGGTCGTAGTAAACTACGCCAGGTTCGTATCCGTATGGAGCAAGCGGAGCTGGATCGACCAGTTCTGGAACCTTCTGGACCTGTTGGGTTTGCCGAACTTCGGACGGTTGTGCACCCGCCTCCATCAAACCACACACCCGTTACCTTACCACAGTCTTCCCCAGTTTGACATATCGTATTGAACAAGGTGTACTGCCAGGAAGACAAAGCGACACTGCATGGCTGCGACGGGAATCCTCATCGAGGGTCTGGATGCGCCGCCCATCGAGATGAAACGCACCGGCCCTCCGGGAACGGACGCAGACCCAACGAAGAAGCGTGTATCGCGCATCCCATCGGCGGCGCAACAAGCGGATTATAAAGAGGATGAAACCGAGAAGAAGCGCGAGGCTCAGGAAGAGGATCAAGTAGGACGACCACAGTCAGTTCCCGTTGAAGACAATGTGGGTGGTGGCAGCAGTACATCCGAATTAAACGATTTGTATGAAAGGGGACCAAAAGTGCTCAACAAAATTGCCACCACATTCAAGAGCTTTCCTAGTTATGATGACATGGACATATACGATTCGTACAATATCAGTGCGAAGGGCAAAAGGGAAGAGATAGTTGCATGGTCCGTGTGCACTGACGAAGGATATTCATACACGCTGGAGGAGTGGGGACAGTTTGCGGCAAAAAAGATCAGAGAAGTCAAATCGGTGCTTATGACAACACCGATTCTTGCCATGATGGCCATTGACGTGAGCATGGCAGAGGACATCCCCATGGGAGAAAAACACCGCCGCGCAATCCGCAATGTTCTGAAGAAGCTCGGTCGGGTGATTGGTGGGAATATGGGAACTTACCCACGGGGGAGCAAGAAACTCTGGCGTCCTCAAAGTCTGGTGGATGCTGAGAAAGATCTCTGGCAGCTCTGGGATCTCCTCCTCATCGACAACAAGCTGCCCGACGACAATACCCTTGTCCAAATACTGGAGCTCCAGATGGGTGAGCTTCAACAGTGGCTTACTACGTTCTGGGGAAACGAGTACACTGAGCCCACGCCTCCCGACATTGCTGCCGATGACTTAAAAAGAGGCCTGTCAAGCAAACTGGTTCGGGACTTCAGAGGAGAAAAAGCAGCACGAAAGGAAGCGTACATAAGCGAGAACCTCGGCAAGTCGGTCGCCATCAAAGCGCTCCAATGGCAAATTGATCGAAAAAAAGGAACTGCAAAGAAGAACCAAGAGACGACCGTCGCTGCCGAGCAGGACAATTCTATGAGAACACCGTTGCGGGCGCGCCAGGAAAACCGCGTGACCGAGAGTCCAGAAGAAACACCAGACGACTCCAACAGCGACAGTGCAGGTCTGGAAGACTTGTTTGAACCCGTCGATCACGGTGCGCTACTTTTCTACGGCGTTTCCGAAGATGCCACACAACAGCTAACCGTCAAGTCGGACAGACTACAAGCGCCCATGCCGACGAACGACCCGACCAGCCAGAATACTCTGGCACAGGCTCTAGAGGCGGTAAGAATTATCGTCTCCAACACGGAGAAGACTGAATACGGAGCATGGGATCGTCTCATTCAAGGATACAAGCATGCACACGACAACGGATTTGTGGAATACGCTGCCTTTTTCATGGAGGTGATGCAGAAGCTGCAATACGCCAATGTGAAAACTTTCAACAATTTTAGTAAAAAGAAGGTGACACTGGCACAGTGGAAGTACACGGACGACGCCACTTTGCTACCACCCGAACCTGACACTGCCATGGTATGGGAAGTTGGCGAGTGGTACGCCGTCCTCCAGTACTCGCAAGACAGGCGCTTTGAAATGGAACCCGAATACCAAAATGCGATGGAAGCGGTCGCACACATTGTAAGAAGCACGGAGTCGTTCGACCCGAATTCCTGGACCACGCTGCTTCTTGGGTATAGGAAGGCAAGTGAAGTAGAAGGCGACCCCAATACCATCACGGAATACTTGCTCGGTGCAGTTCGGGTACTGTACAACATCAACCCACAGACGCGTGACTACGCAATTGCGTCATTCCGTGACCTTTTGCCTGCACCTGCCCCAGCCTACGATTTGGTCGAAGAAGAATCGCAGTCTCCCGAGTCGCAGTCTCCCGAGTCGCAGTCTCCCGAGTCGCAGTCTCCCGAGTCGCAGCTTCCGTCAGACTCCGAGGAATCTCTTCTACCTTTTGTTAGAAATCCACTATCAGATCTTCAGCCCCCAGAAGCGCAACTCCCCGATTCACAACAACCCTCAGACTCCGATGAAGATTGGCGACAAGGTCTAAGGCCATGTCTATCAGATCTTCAGCCCCCAGAAGCGCAACTCCCCGATTCACAACAACCCTCAGACTCCGATGAAGA
>Ga0315315_10003560_pt1 | contig 14302 bp, 9 predicted proteins | sample M140m3416metaG_FD_203699 | JGI IMG/M metagenome (GOLD analysis project Ga0315315, IMG submission 203699) | Ammonia-oxidizing marine archaeal communities from Monterey Bay, California, United States - M1 40m 3416 | ecosystem: Environmental > Aquatic > Marine > Intertidal zone | place: USA...
TTTCGTCTGGGTACTGGTAATCGGTGCGACGGCTGCCAGCCAAGTCACCGTGACACGGAGTGCCTCGCCACCCTTCACCCGCCAATCGGTAGAAGCCATACGAGTTGTAAAAGCATGGCTCAACTCCCGGTTTCAGTGTGAACATCAATCCTAACCAGCTTCGTGATTGGACATGTCCATAAGCCGGATCTCTCCACGTTCTGGTTGGGAAGTCGACCAGTCGTCCACTCAGGGTAAAATCACCCTCAACAGGTTGATTCAGAAACCAGTGTGAGTCTCCTGTGATCTGCAACTTAAGGTCGTCAGGGGTCTGCTCTTTCACGATTCCTAGCCCGGCTCCCTTAACACCGATGATTGTTTGTTGCCAAGGTGTCAGTGCCGCTTGGCCGTGGCTTTTATACGAGATCCAGTTTGAATCGACCGTGCGCTTTCCCTGTTCGTAAACGACTCGGGCGCAAAGATCAAAGTCGCCATCTGGCAACACTATGTTTTTGAGTTGGTAGGGAGGTTGGGTCAGTTGCGCCAAAATCAGATCGCCGCAAAAGATATCAATACGCGAAACGGTCTCGCCGTTTGAATCGACCTCCACGGATAGGTCCACGACATTGGTATGCCCTTTGCCGCTACTTGGCTTGCAAGTTGTTTTTAATGTTGGAATGCCCGCTCCGCTCGCTGTCGTGAAGTCCACTTGTGTGAAAGGTTGCACAGGCATGCCAGGCCCCTCCCACTGCAGTTCGCACCGTCCGTGCTTGTTGATCCATGCTCGTTTTCCATAGACCAATTCAAAATCATGGGAACCTGCCTGCAGGCCTCGTAGGTAGCGGCGCATGCTAGGGTTTGGCATGAAACCGTTGTCGCCCACTAGCTCACCATCAATCCGTAGTTGGCTGTTGCCTGCTGCTGTCAATTCAAAAACATAGAATCCGGTTTTTGGGACCTGCAGTACGCCGGTGTACCGGACAGCGTATTGAGCCTGCTTTGTGTCCCACATCTCTCGTGGCGGAAGCACGACCGTTGGAAGGATTCCCGAACGCACAAAACCGTGCTTCATATTGGGGTTCCAACCATCAATGCTTTTCAGGCGGTCGAGGTCTGGAATGGTTTCGAGATTAGATTCATCATCGAGTTTGAACAGTTCGTAAGTCAGTCCGGCACGTGAGTTGATCGTGTCCGTTTCTTGTGTTCGGACTCGGGCAGGCGTGTCTCTTATATTTGCAGACACTGCGATTTCGTGCGTGGTTTCCTGATCGAAAATGTCGATCAACGTTAGACGCACGCGTTGAACTTTTTTGCCAGCAGTCGAGATGATTTTGATGTGCTCATGAGGCATCATTTCAGTGATTTCACTGATCGGTTGTGAATCATCGTTGAGCAGTTCGATGCGGTAACCGAGTTGGGGAATCGCGGTTTCGGGGACGGACCAGCGCACTGCAATCTGGTCGCCTAACGCCTCAGCGTGCAGGTTATCGATAGCAGATGCACCGAGTGTCGGTTGGTTGGGCTGTTTGACAGTCCAGGATGTGGTCCCGGCAGGACCTGCTTTGTGGTTAACTGGTTCCTCGTAGTGAAATACCGAGTCGTTCTCGAGGACCGAGAATCTGGCGTTGTATTTGTTGTCCATCGTGATGGTGTCAACGCTGTGCCATTGCTGGTTCAGGCGGCAGTAGAATCTTCGGATGTCGATAGCCCGGTCAGCTCCTTTGGCGAGTTCTTCGACAAAGGTTGACCAACCTGAATAGCCGGTCACTGGTGCGGGGATTCGCATGACGGCACTCAGGTGCCATTTGCCAGTTTGTTGGTCCTTGATCCACCAGCCTTCATAACGATGGGAGGCATTCGTGGTGGCGGGTTTCCAAACACGTTTGCACATGGTGAACCAGACCCCCCGCCTCAGAAACGGTTTTTCGCCGCCCACCGCTGCCGCTGAACCCTCTCCGCCTGCACCTGCTGCATTGGTGTATCTTCCTGTGTAGACGGGGCGGGGACGATCACCTTTGTAGGTATCATCACCCCAGTATGTCCAAGGTGTTCCATGCTTCTGGTTCTCTGGGGCCCCCGTTTTGCCGGGCCCACGCGTGAACACGCCTCCATAAAAAGCACCACCAATCGGGAAGAACTTTCCATTCCAGAACGAGAAGTAGGTGCCCGACGGCATGAACGGAAAACGCACGTCAAACATGAAAAATTCCGCTCCTTCTTTGACGTTGGCGTGGTAGTACGAACCCTTGGCGTGAGGTGCCAAGCAGGTCGCCAAGGCGAAAGCGGGTAACCAGATTTTAAGGAAGCGGTGCATCCGAGTCTGTTTTCTGTTGGTTTGGAGATGAAATACACGTTTCGTTGCGTCAATTTTGTGCTCTCATCTTAACCGTCTTGCGAGGTGCAATAGGCTGGATTTGCAACTTGAGATTCTTCCAAATGGGATTTTCAGAGCAACAACGGTTACGGAGTCCACCTGCTGTTTGGTTTTCCCCTATCGTGTCGCGGAAGACCGAACCGCCAAGGTGGCTGGAGGTTCGGGGAGATACATGCTCTGGACGTAGGTCGCCGCGAAAGGCAATTTCGTAAAAAAGAAAAGTAAGTGGGCGAATTTTCAGTTGGGTAGAACTGAGTGGGTAGAGAGGAGTGTTTATGGCATCTGAGAATCCTGATTCAATGCGACACGATGAATTCGTGGCGTTGTTCGTGCGACACGAGGCAGCGGTTTTCTCGTTTGTGCTGGCAATGGTGCGGAACACTGCCGACGCCGAGGATGTCGTGCAGAGAGCAAGTGTCACCATGTGGAAGTCGTTTGATCAGTACCAGTCCGGAACGAATTTCCGTAACTGGGCGATTCAGATCGCCAAGAACGCGGCGTTGAATCACATCACCAAGATGCGACGTGATCGACACGTATTTAGTGAAAAACTTATTGTCCTGCTTGCCGAACAAACCGAAGAACTCGGAGACCGTCTGGATGCGCGGCGTCGTGCTCTGGATAGGTGCCTCGAGAAATTGTCCTCGGATGATCAGAAGATGATGGCAGGATGTTATGCCGAGGGAGCAACCATACGTGCCTTCGCTGAAAAATGTGGCGAAGCTGCTAGTCGGATTTATAAGCGGGTCAACCGTGTTCGTCGTCAGTTGCATCACTGCATTGACCGTCAATTGGGGTTAAGGGAGTCGACACAGTGAATCACGCCATCGAGTCATTGATAGACAAAGCAATCAACGAAACTGCCAGTAACGGCGAGTTGGCTGAGCTCGAGCAGTATTTGCTAGGTGATCCTTTCGCACGCGAGCGTTACCTCAATGCAGTTAATATGCATGCCGCACTGCGCCGTCAATTTTCTTCGCATGGCGTATCGATGACGCCCGAATTGCCGAGGGAACCATGGCGAAAAAAGTGGATGGCGTTGACCATTGGTGTGGCAACAGCTGCGTGTTTGATGCTAGTTGCTGGGACCATTTACCATTTTCGAACGAGTCAGTCGCCCGCAGTGATTGCCGAAACAGTGGGCGCCTACAGTGACTCCGGTGTTCCGTATGCAAGCGGCGAGACACTGCATTCAGGACCTTTGACCGTTTCTCGAGGAATTGTGCGTCTGGATTTTTCCAGTGGCGCAAGGGTCGCTGTGGAGGGACCCGCACAGTTGGAATTGGTGGACGAAATGCGTTTGGTGCTACATCGTGGGGTTGTCACAGCGACGGTCCCAGAATCAGCAAGCGGATTTGTAATCGATACTGATTCAGCGCATGTGGTTGATCTCGGGACGGCATTTGGCGTTTCTGTGAGTGACGCTGGGCTGACGGATGTTTGCGTTTTCGAGGGAGAAGTTGAGGTGAGCGCACCGCCAACAGCTCCGAACAGCATGACGCCTCAGCTTTTAAAAGAGGGTGAGGCGATCCGGTCAAGTAAAGCTTCCAATTCGATTGACTCCGTAGTGTTTGAAGCCTCGCAATTCGAAAATGCGTGGCCAATGAGTTCGGGCGTGCTACAAACGACGGGTGCTATACGCTTTGTTTCACCCGGGCCTGGATTCCATCCCGGCAATTATCAGGATAACGAACACATCGTTGTTTTTCCTGAACGCGAAGGCGTGCTTCCAAGGGAAAATGTTCGTGTCGACATGGTGGATCCAGGTGTTTACGCGAAGTCGCCCTATCGAGAAAAAAGACTGCTGGCAACAGGTCAACGCATCACAAGCTATCTGCTGCAACTGGACGCCTTTCCTGAAGGGAAGAACCCAGGTCGCAGACGGAGTGTTTCGGGACAGATTACTTTTGCAAACCCAATTGTAGGTGTCATTACGATGGATCGCTTGCTGAGAGAGTCAGAAGTTATCTTCGGTGTTCCCGGCGTAGCCTATCCAAGCCCCAGAACGATTGAGCCTCGTCCAGAGGGTGATCAACGACGAGGATTTGATAGCCTGGTTTTGGCTGCCGACCGACGTACTTTGTTCGTTGAATTGCAGGAGAATCCAGGTCATCTTGACCAAGTTCGTGTGCTCATTGAAGCAGGTAATTGACCGGACCAAAAAATGAACTCTAAGATCATACTTAGCATCGGATGTTTACTCGCCTCATGCACGGTGAAGGGGTTGGCTACTGAGCCCCCCAATTTTGTGCTGGTGTACGTGGATGACCTTGGTTGGGCAGAGACGTCGGTTGAGATGATCAAGGGGCGGGCAGATACGCGTAGCGATTACTATCAAACGCCTCACATCGAACGGATGGCCAGAGAAGGGATGGTGCTATCGGCGTGTTACTCACCATCAACCTTATGCGCGCCTTCACGTAACAGTCTATTGCATGGCATGACACCCAGTCGCCTTCGCTATACCGTGCTGTCTTCGGTTGAGGCAAAGAAGCAGTACATGGGGAAAATTACGATTCCCCAAGCCCTGAAAAAAGCAAACGCTAATTATCGAACTGCCCATTTCGGCAAGTGGCACAATGACAGTATCAAGCCACTGCAGGCAGGTTACGATGTGACTGATGGGCCGAACGGAAATGGGCCGGGGGACTTTGCCGATGATGGGAAAACGACCCTTTCGGAATTGGATCCCAAGCGAATGTTCTCGTTGACTGAAAAAAGTGTTCAGTTCATGGAGCAGCAGGTTGCCTCAAAGCGACCGTTCTTTTTGCAGCTTTCGCACTACGCCATGCATATTTGGCATGACTCCTTGAAAGAGACTCGAGAGAAATACCGGAAACTGCCAAAAGGGAGCAAGTACCAAAGCAAAGATGACGCTCCCGAGGAATCAGTTTCCATCTCCATGTACAACCACGGTTGGATCATTAACTATGCGGCCATGTTGGATGACATGGATCGTGCAACGGGCGTTTTGCTTGACGCGATCGACAAGTTGGGGATTGCGGAGAATACTTTCGTCATTTTTACATCTGATAACGGGGGGGGATTTCGAGGTAACACGCCGCTGCGGGGCGGGAAAGGAAGCCTTTACGAAGGTGGCATACGCATGCCCACCGTGGTTCGCGGGCCTGGTGTCAGTCCGGGGACTCATTGTGATGTACCCGTTGTTCAGTGGGATTTCCTGCAGACGTTTTATGATTTGGCAGGTGGGATTCAACCATTGCCTCGGGAACTGGATGGCGGAAGCTTGCGTGATGTTTTCTTGCGCGGGAATGGAGGTGAAGTGTTGCGTAACACTGAGCCTTTGGTGTTTCATTTTCCTTGGCACACGGGTGATCCTGAGTCTGTCATTCGTTTGGGAAACTTCAAGTTGAGGAAAAATCTCGATAGCCAGAAGGTTGAGTTGTACGATGTCGTCAACGATATTCGTGAACGCAATGACCTGTCAGCGAGTATGCCAGGGTTAGTTAGGAAACTTGACAACCAACGTTCCAGCTATCTGGACTCAGTGAATGCTGAGACCGTGACCCTGATTCGTCGAAATTACGTGGCCCTGCTGGAGGGAGGTTGGATTGCCAACGGCAAAAAGCGGTTTGAAAAGCTGAAAGCAGAGCTGCATGCCGACCCTACCAACAAACAGAAGGCGTTCAAGGTGGACGTCTCGAAAAATCATGTGGAGTTTCAGGATCGACAACTATCGAGATCCCGTGCTCTCATCCAAATGCATGAAGCTCGTGGCTCTGCCGAGCGAAATTAGGACATTGAGTCGAGGACTGTAATTAAATGGTGTTCAAGTACCGATTAGGATCGAGTTTATCCATGAAACTGAACCATCTTGTCGTAGTCGCGTTTCTTGCCTGTAGCACGCAGCATCTGTATGCAGATGCTCCCAATTTTATTCTGATTTATGCAGATGACTTGGGGTATGCGGATACGTCTGTCCAAATGATGGACGAGGACCCCACCACACGCAACAGTTTCATAAGAACTCCTGGGCTCGATCGTCTTGCAGCAATGGGTACACGCTTTTCCACTGCTTACGCACCAACGCCTACCTGCACTGGATCGCGTTTGAGTATTCAATTCGGAAAAAGTTCCGCACGCATGCAATATCGGAATGTGTTTGATGTCCTTTCGTCTGTGCAGAGACCAAATGGGTATCACGATGAAGTGACGCTAGCCGAGATGTTAAAGGCTTCCGGGAAAAATTACATCACGGCCATGTTTGGAAAAGGATGCAGTACGATGGGCCGTTTCGATGAGGCTGGCTATGACGTTACCGACGAGGGGCCAGGTGAGCCCGGTGGAAATGGAAATGGGCATGGTTCTTATTGGGATGTGAAAAAGAAAACACCTTTCCCCAAAGATAATCCAAAACGGCTCCATTCCCTCAGGAAGGACTCGGTCGCGTTTATCAATCAGTATGCCGGAACCCAACCGTTTTTCATGATGGTTTCACACTATGCCGCGCACATTCCGCACATGGCGACGCAGGAGGCGTTTGAACGCAACAAAAAACGCTGGATTGCAGAAGGCAGAGATATTGAGAAGATCGATGTCGAGAAATCAAGCGTCAATCGTGATATTGTCTATGCCGCAATGGTCGAAGAGATGGACATGAATGTGGGCGCGTTAATAGACGCACTTCAGGAACGGGGGCAGCTTGAGAACACCTACATTATTTTTACTTCCGACAATGGCGGCGGCCACGCTGAGCTACGCAAAGTTGAGGGTGTGAGTCGTCGGTTCAACGGACCCCTGCAGGAAGGGAAACGTTCGCTTTATGAAGGCGGTATCAGAGTTCCAACGATCGTCTCAGGGCCGAACATCAAAGCGGGGTCGCAGTGTGACGTGCCCATCGTTCAGTGGGATTTTTTTCCAACCTTTCACGACTTGAGCGGCAGTGAAACGCCTTTGCCTGAGGGGGTCGATGGAGGCAGTCTGCGAGACGTGTTCATCAAAGGGAACAGCGGGGTCGTTAATCGCTTAGCCCCCGGCATCGTGCATCACTACACGTGTCATTATCATCCACCGATCAGCTCAATCATCATTGGCGATTACAAGCTGATGCGGCATCTGAATTCCGGCGAGATCAAGCTGTTCAATATCAAGACCGACTATCAGGAGCAGGTAGACTTGGCTGCCGCTATGCCCGGCAGAGCGGAGTCGATGGATGCGGTGCGTGCTAATTATGTGAAACAGGTTGACGGTGGTACTACCGCACAAGTCCGTGATGCTCTTTATGACTTGATGGATCAATTTGGAGAACGTGCGAAACAGGCCTATCGCAAAAAACTTGAGATTTTGAAGAAAGAACAGCCTGCGGATTTTGAAGTGCAAAGAGCTGCTCTGTTGCGGGATTTGAATGAAAAGCTTTTTAAGAATGAGTTGAACAAGGAAAGGTGTCGACGGCAGGCAAAACATACATCCTGGCGTGACAGTGCACCAAAACAGGACGCCGAAGAATTTGTGCGTTCTAACTGGGTCGACTACACGGGTGACTGAGACTGCGGCGTGAAAAGTTCAGGCATGACATCGTTGTGTTGGTTCCTGGGCGGTAACAACAATGCAGCGGTGATGACGAGTTGCGTAATTTATTTGGCGAGTGGCAATCTGATAACCATAGGGACCAAGAGATGAGAGCGTTTTCCAGTTGTTTGCTTATGCTTGTTGTTGCTGTTCTCAATGCAGCCGAGACCCCTAATTTTATCATTATTTACGCGGATGACCTTGGGTATACGCAGACAAGTGTCCCGATGATGAAAGACCGTCCCGAGTTGGCCCATGGACTGCATCAGACACCCTGTCTTGAAAAATTGGCTGGGCGAGGCATGCGGTTTTCGAATGCGTATTGTCCGTCCCCGGTATGTACTTCCTCACGCGCCAGCATCCAGCATGGTAAAACGACTGCAAGGGTAGGGTGCATTTCGATTCATGACGTGGTGATGAACAAGAAGAATGTTGATCTGGGTGAAAATCTGTCCATCGCAGAGATGCTCAAAGAGGCGGATCAAGGATACGTCACAGCATTCTTCGGAAAAGGATGTTCACCCATGCGTTGGTTCAAGGATCATGGCTATGACGTGACCGACTTCAATCACAAAACACCCAATGGAAATGGGCATGGAGATTGGTGGGAACCGGCATACAAGACTCCCATTCCTCTCGATGATCCGAAACGCGTTTTCAGTTTGGCGAGAACGGCTCAACAGTTTTTGAAGCAGCGAGGGAAGGATCGAAAGCCGTTCTACATGATGGTGTCTCATTACGCAGTGCATGTCCGGAATACATCTCTTAAGAGCACGCGTGAAAAATATCTGAGTATCCTTGCCACCGAGAACGGTATTGAAGGAGGTATACCGGACATATCAAAATTTGACACGAATGCCGATGCGATGCCCAAAAAACTGCAAGCACTTTGGGATAAAGCTAACTACGCCGCCATGATGGAGAACATGGATTCGTCGATCGGGACTGTTCTTGATGAGCTTGAGACGCAGGGGCTCAAGGACAATACCTACGTTATCTTCTCTTCAGATAATGGCGGTGGCCAAAGTAATGCTCCACTGCAGGGTGGGAAGGCCAAAATGTGGGAAGGTGGTTTGCGGATCCCGATGATTGTTGCTGGCCCGGGAATTGAGGCCAATTCGCAGTGTGATCAACCTGTTGCACAGTGGGATTACTTGACAACGATCCACGACCTTGCGGGAAGTAAGGCGGTGTTGCCGAATGATCTTGACGGTATCAGCCTGCGTCCTGTTCTGGAGAATGGAAATCGGGGGAAACTTGCGGAACGGGATACTGGATTCGTCTTTCATTTCCCGGCCCACTACACCACACCAATCACCGCCTACCGCAAGGGTGATTTCAAGTTGATGCGGCAACTCAACTCGGGAGAGCTCAAGCTGTTCAATGTTGTGAATGATATGGGGGAAAGGAACGACCTCTCGGCAGAACTGCCGGGAAAGACTGCCGAGATGGTTCGTGATTTAGATGCGTATCTCAACAAAGTCGGGGCTTGGACAATGCAGGAAGTCTATGCGACGCGTGCAGAAGAGCTAGAAAAGTGGATTGTGCAAGATCAGCAGAGGATCGCGGATCTGACGCGGCAATTGAATGAGCCTGACGTGTCTGAGTTGGCTCGCGAAGGTCTGAATGAAAAGTTGGCGGACGTGTTGGCGAAGATAAAACATCATCGGGGTAATCTGGAAAAACTCAACAAGGACCGAGAATCCAAGCGTTGGTTCTGAAGTCCCAAGGTGATGGAAGGCTGTTTCACGGCGTGTGCATGATATGGTTTGCTTCTCTTGCGACCAAACGCGACCCTATTGTTGTTGGTAATGTGGTATTTTGTTGTCAAAATCCGTTTGCTATCGAAACTCATTTTGAAACGATTGAGTAAATGAAACGCTGGTTGAATGTTGTGCTTGTTCTTGTCGCCTTCGCGGGCTTGCTGTTTTCTGTGAAGCAGGGGTTAGTGAAGCAAACACTGTCTCGGGAATATGAAATCCTCGCTGCGGAAGTGGGCTATCTTGAATCGACAGGCGTTGATGGAGTCTGTGTCATTGCGTTGCCTACGCGAGATCCAATGCATTTTCGCTGGCGAATTTTTGTGCCCGCCAGTGAAGAAATCTATTGGACAAATAGAAGGTGGGGCGGGAAGGAGGTCGGAATTCCCATCAAGGGGCCACTGAGCTTTATCGCCAATGTGCGTTTCCGTCAGGGTGAGAATGGAATGTTGAGGGTGTGGTGGGGGTTCGAAGAGACAGCGACAGTCATCTCACTGGGGGGGGCCGAACTCAACGAATTGCTTGATGGTCGCTGGGGTGACATGGAGGTTGAGCAGCTGGCGAGTGATGGACGTATTGTCATGAAGTCTGGGGAACTGACTTCTCTTTTGCGGATAAGTATGCCGGACGAAATGCGAGAGGAGGCACAGCAGGTTTTGTCTCCGCAGGTTGCGAACTTGTACGTACCTGAGCTTTACCAGCTGGAGTTGGGGATAAAGAAAAGGATGAAAGTGCAGAACGAAATGGGGACGAATCGAGGGGGGCAGAGTAATGACTGAACCGGACGTGGACCTAAAGATAAAGACGTTCGAAGCTGTTGAGGTCAGTGTTCCGACTGGCCACAAGAGCCCATTTCAGAAGAATTTGTTGCAGTGGAATACGCTGACGCTACTGTTGTTGGTCGCTGTTTCTGCGAGCTGGTTTCTTTTTTACCGTCTGCGTGCTGATAACGAAGCTACGCGTAATGCGATTCAGGTAATGCGAAAGGAATCAAAGGCTCTTGTGGTTGTCTACAGCGACCGTGCTGCAGTGGTTAGTGCGCCGCAAGGCTGGATGGACGAGAAAAAATGGAATTTGGCATTGCCGAGTGAGGAGGCGGTAGCCAACGGTGGGACTGCTTACAAGCTATGCCTCGCTACGAGTGGACTGCAGATGGTTAGCAGGCCCTCTGACGTTACCGAGTTTTCATTGCCGAATGGTAGGCATGATGTTGAACTCAGGACTGTCGAGACGAAAAGCGGGTTCGATGTCAGAGTGTTGCTGGATGACCAGCAGGTGATTAAAGTCAGCCAGCCGTATGCATGGCGGTCTGAGCGCGGTGGGATTGGTAATGGGGTTGCATACCGCCAATCTTTTCAGCCCGAAAATGCAAACGCGTCGATTGAGCTGTATAGCATGTTCTATCTAGAGGACTTAACAAAGCCAAAGCAATCACAGTACAAGGGAATACAATTGTGGCTGCAGCCGATCGGAAGGCCTGGGCGTTCGGGCAATAAACCGTGAACGCGAAAGTTGTTGCGTCTTGCGGGAACGTGGAATGCAGGTGGGACGCAACAGACTGTGAAGTTTTTGGGATATAAGCCTATGTCAATGGGGCCGTGCCCGAAACGCGATTCATGCACACACGGATTGCCTCAATGTGTAATATCTGCGGAGTTTGCATTGAACTCGCAAAGTGCGATGAGGCCCCGGAAATTGGAGCGGTGACTCAGGTCGACGAATGATGAGTGATGTGCAAGTTTTGCTCAGCGACAAATGATGGAATACGGAGAAGAGTTTGCTGCGCTACGTAGGTGAAGTAGTTTGCCTGCGTGGGCGAGTGAATCGACGTGCTAGCTCTGACATTCTTTTCCTCCAACATAAGCAACGAACCGTTGGATGCTCCGATTGCTAAGTAGTCCACTGATTCGCAACCCTCCAATTCGCAAGCCGTTCGGGAAAAGAGTGCACCGTGGTGGGTGATTGTGGTGGATGATTTTGTTGCCGATGGTGGTGGTGATTCTCGGCGTGGTGTCCGCTGTGGTTGCTATCGGCATCCTCGATTGCGCGGCGGCTGAGAATGAGAATGGAGCCAACACCAAGTCCACAGACGGGACGCTCCATGGCCTAGGGGATAGTGTTAGGTTCTATCAGATCCGTGGCGGCGAGGATCCAAGCGATTTATAGATGCGTGTAGATGGGACCACCGATGCTGCTGCAAAGGCACAATGGGTTCAGCCGATTTTGGATGAGGTTCCTAGAGATGCTTGGGGTAATGATTTTTTCTACAAGGTGTCGGGGAATGGTTTCGAAAGTTGAAATTCGACGTTCGAAGTGCGGGGTAGATGGGCAGCAGGCCACCTCGGATGATCTGGTTGTGGAGCACAGACAGAGACAAGTTGAATAGTTGCTTGCGCACATGGCCGTCGAAGCACCGACCTCCTAGGTAATCAAGAAGAGGGGCATGCGGATTTCAGAGGAAAGAAGCAAGTGGCTATCGCTTTCAGGAATGCAGTTGCGTTGCAAAAATCATGTTGGGTATCCATGGTGTCGATTCCTGCAATGTGGTTTGCACCCCACGACCGTGTGTTGAAATGATGGTGATGGTGTCATTCGGATCTCGCCGCTTTCGGCAACGATCTGGTGGTTTTTTCCAGCAACGCGACGGGGTTAGGGTTTGATTTCCTCTACTGCGGAAGCGACGGTAGTGTTTCGTCTTGGATGTGCTGGCAAGTGAGGGATTCACTTCCCCGCAAACGCTCTGGATACTTAGGAAAACGTAGAAACGGGGGCAGGTAGCAAACTGATTGCACCCGTTGTTAAAGCCGGGGTCGCTTCGTGACAGCAGGGTCGAGAATTAACTCTTGGCCACCTTAGGAACCTGCGTTCGCTAAACCAGAAGTGCTTCAATCAGGCCCGTTCAATTAATGCGAGCACCGTTGCTCGGCACGCGAATAACGGCAAAAAAAAATACTCCAGTGTTTTGATGTTCAAGTGATGCTGCTTGGTTAGCGGGGAGGGGTGATGGACCCACCCTTTAGCGAGCCGCGCGGGCTGTGAGCGGGCGGACCCATCCACCCACGAGTTGCTTCCAAACTGGTTCGATTCGCTTTTGTGTAGCAAATGGTTGGCGTCTGGAAACATGCATTGATGAATTGCGAATGGTGATCTTCCTGTAAGGCAGGGCAGGTACCAACTGTCTGGCCAAAATTTGTTTGTAGAGCAAAACGCTTCACTGGTTGTCGGCAGTGATCAACGAAAGCCCTGAAAACTGGTTGTGATTCGAGCCAAGATGCCATGTCGGTGCCGCACTGCAGTCACAAAACAGGTGAGCATTTACGGTTGTCAAAGAAATGATGAGTTACGTTTGTCTGGCATTCACATCGATTGCTGGGGCTCCGTTTTAAGGCACTGGTTTCGTCGGGCTGTCATACAGGGAACCAAATGGACTGCTGGTGAGATGCACGAAAACGGTTTCGATCGTGCGCTACGAAATCCTTTCTTAAGACGATGTTTGCATCGAGTGTGCAGAACTTTTTACAGCATGCGTTTTCTGGTTTGCGTCAGCATGTGAAGGAAGAGCGTTTTTAGGCTTTCAGCTTTAAAAAACTGCTTGGACTCTATTCGGGAACGATTGTACAATCGCGCAACCAGAACGGGCAACATAATCAGAGAAGCAATGGTGGGATGAGGATGGATGGTGTGACGTGCGGGCTTGTCTTTGGCTGGGCCAGGTCAGCTTGTCCAGGGTGCGTTCGCGTGAACCGTGAACGTGTAGTGTTCATTCGAAGAGCGGCTGTCTTCCATCATCAGTATGCAGAGAATCGGAGTTCGCTGCATTGAGTCAGACGCAGGCTTTTTGGGTCTACAAGGTGCGGTTGATTTCTGCGCACACTTGCCTGTGTGCTTGTCTGGCTTGTTTGGGAATTGGTTCGCAAGAATTGAGTAGTTTTTGATCACGGGTGGCTGTTGATGAGTGACTTTACCGATTTCGACGAACTGTCTGCTCAGCAGCGGGCGCAAGTTGAGTCGCTTTGTGTTGAGTTTGAAGCGATCGTCAAACAAAAGCATTCCAAAGTAAATTCTGAGGAAATGGGGCAATGCTTGCAGGGCATTCCGGCGGAATTGCAGCAGCATGCTTTTCGTAGCCTATTGAGAATCGAGCTCAAATGGTTGCGGAACAAATCAATCGTGCCAGATCGAGCGAACTATCTCGAACGCTTTCCTGAGAGTGAGGAGGAGATTCAACGGCAATTCACGAGTCATGGTGGATCTGTTGATGGGTTTTCAACCACTGCAATATTCGATTCGGCCCCGGTAGAAAAGAGCCGCGTCACGGGCGTAGCGCCGGGGGCAGTCATTGATGGTCGTTACACGATCATTTCATCCATTGGTGAAGGCGGAATGGGCGCGGTGTTTCTGGCACAGCAAAGCGCGCCGGTTTCACGAAAAGTCGCCATCAAGTTTATCAAGGGCGGATTGGATTCCGATGCAGTTGTTGCTCGTTTTGACATGGAGCGAAGTGTTTTGGCACTGATGGAACATCCTGGGATTGCTCAGGTGTTTGATGGAGGCCAAACCGGTGATGGTGTACCGTACTTTGTTATGGAGTTCGTTGATGGTCATGGGCTGAACACCTATTGCGATCGCAATAGGCTTTCGATTCATGACAGGCTCGCAC